>Ga0068871_100002795_pt1 | contig 11931 bp, 8 predicted proteins | sample KBSMisM72_FD_72750 | JGI IMG/M metagenome (GOLD analysis project Ga0068871, IMG submission 72750) | Miscanthus rhizosphere microbial communities from Kellogg Biological Station, Michigan, USA - KBS Miscanthus M7-2 | ecosystem: Host-associated > Plants > Roots > Rhizosphere > Soil ... | reverse complement strand
ATTCTCAGATCACCGGCACTAACGAGTACAAGGAAACGGCGAATTCGGACATCGTTGTAATCACGGCGGGAATTCCGAGAAAGCCGGGAATGAGCCGTGATGACCTGCTTCGGACGAACTACGACATCGTCAAAGGTGTCACCGAACAGGTCGTGAAGAACTCGCCGAACACCATCCTTATCGTGGTCAGCAATCCGCTGGATGCGATGGTCCAGACGGCCTATCGCGTTAGCAAATTCCCCAAGGGACGCGTCATCGGCATGGCGGGAGTACTGGACTCCGCGAGGTTCCGCACATTTATCAGCATGGAGTTGAAAGTTTCCGTGGACAACGTTCACGCCTTTGTTCTCGGAGGACATGGCGACACGATGGTTCCGCTGCCGCGATATGCCACGGTTTCGGGAATTCCTATAACCGAGCTGCTGCCCAAGGAGACTATCGATCAGATGGCGGATCGAGCTCGCAACGGGGGCGCTGAAATCGTGAAGCTTCTCAATACAAGCGCCTGGTACGCGCCCTCTTCTTCGATCGTGGAAATGGTCGATGTCATTCTGAACGACAGGAAGAAGATTCTGCCTTGCGCAGCCTTTCTGGAAGGCGAGTACGGCATCAATGGACTTTACGTCGGTGTGCCGGTCAAGCTGGGCGGCAATGGGATCGAAAAGGTTATCGAAATCTCGCTTACTAATGAAGAGCGTAGCGCATTACACAAGTCTGCGGCTGCGGTAAAGGAACTGACCGATATTATCGGGGTGTAGGGGATTCGGGTTCAGAGTCGAGGGGAGCTTTGTGATGGATTAATTGTGAATTGATTCACAATTAATCCATCACAAAGCCCCCCTTGAGTCTCATCCCTACTGCACGAGGTTCGAGATCTCCGACAAGGCTCTGTCGTTAATCCTTATCGAACCATCCGTGGTCATCTTCTTCTGTACTTCATCGATATACGCGGTGAAATATCGCTCCTTTTTGGCCGGCAGTATCGTCTGCCGCAGATCCGGCAGCGCCTTCTTCATTTCTTCGGGATTGACCTCGTCGCGGCTCTTGACTGCATAGACGAGCGTTTTCCCGGAGAATGTTGCGGGTAATGCTGCCTTTCCGACCGGCATGCTGAACATCTCCTGGTCACGTTCCGCGAGCGATCCATATTCGGGCAGAGAACCGCCGCGGGTCAGCTTCATGCTGGTCTTGATTTCGGCGCCGCCAGCGACCTGAGCAAGCGCGGCGAGGTCGGTCTTGCCGGCCTCCACCTGTTGCCGGATTTTGCTTGTCGCGTCTGTCACCATCTCCCGCGCCTTCTCGGCCTTTGCGTCGGCCAGGACTTTTGCTCGCGCTTCCGCGAAGGAGGCAGGATGTCCGGCTTCGATCTGAACGAGCTGTGGTACGGCATATCCGTTCTGCACTTCGATCGCAGTGCCAATCTGATCCTGGGACAGAGAAAAAACCTTCGCCAAATACGCGGCCGAAGTTTTGGCCAGTTCCGGAATGGTCGCGCTTTGCTCGATGAGGTCCGTCTCCCTTACCGTGGCGCCGTTTTTTGCCGCGACGGCATTGAGGTCCTTGTTTGTGACCGCATCCAGAGCGATCTGTTCGGCAATTCCCTTGGCCTTTTCGCCCGCCCTTTCGAAGAGGAGGCGCGGACGGATCGCTTCCTTAATTTCGTCAAATGATCGAAGGCGCGAATCCTGTCTCGAATTCACCTTGATAATGTGAAAACCGAATTGAGTCGTCACCAGATCGCTGATAGCGCCCGGGCCAAGCGTGAAGGCGACCTGTTCGAACTCGGGAACCATACGACCGCGGCCGAACGTTCCCAGATTTCCTCCCTCTTTAGCCGACGCATCCTCCGAAAACTCCTTTGCCAGCTTTGAGAAATCCTCTCCCTTTTTGGCGCGGTTGAGGACATCGGTCGCTTTCTTCCGAATCGCTTCGATTTGCTCGGGAGTCTTGCCGTCGGTTTTGAAGAGGATGTGCTGAGCCGTCACTTCTTCCGGAAGCCGGTATTCTTCGGAGTGTTCGCCGTAAAAGTTGCGAAGTTCGTCATCATCTACTTTGAGTTCGGTGCGAATCTTCACCGTGTCCACGAACGCGTATTTTGATTTCCGCTTTTCCGGAACGTTGTACCGGACCTTATTTTTGTCAAAGTAGGTTTGCAGGTCCTGGTCGCTGGGAGTGGCAACCTTGGTTTCCATCTTTGCCGGATCCAGGACGAAGTAGGTGAGTGTGACCTTCTCGTTCCTGTTCCGGTATTCGTCCTCGACTTCCTTGTCGCTCACCGTTACACCCGCAGTTACGAAGCTCTGAACCTTGCCGACCAGCAATTCGTCCCGGACGACGGACTCAAAGCGTTCCATCGTCAGGTCGTTTGCCTGAAGCAGGGCCTGGTAGCGGTCGCGACCGATGAAGCTTCCCCCGGCCTGAAAGCTGGGATTGGTCATGATGCGGTTCGCCAATTCTTCTTCTGTTACGTCGAACCCCAGCCGTTTGGCTTCCGCCAGCTTGATCTTTTGCTCGACGAGGGCATTCAATACCTGCCGGTCAAAACCGAACGCCTTAAGAATTTCCGGTGACAATTCCTGTCTTTGTTGCATGCTCCGCAAGTAGTTACGGTAGGAGGTTTCGAACTCCGTTGCGGATACAGTTTCATTGCCGACCCGGGCGACATCACTCGACCTCGATGCTGACAGACGGTTCCCATCGCCGACGCCAGGTATGAAGCTGATCACCATACCGCCACCCAAAACGACAATCACGAGCACCAGCACCCATTTCAACTTCGAGCGCTGTCTCCGCATGAAATCCAACATGGAACCAATCCTCCTCAGGCCCGCTGACACATGTCCGGGCTCAAACCAAATAACGCCGTATCGTAACAGAAAAACGATTTGTTGGACGCTACGTGTGTCTTTTCCGTATCATCGACTTTTTTTGTCAATTGTTTCAGCAAGGAGTCTCAGCAATTCATGAATCTCAGCCGCCTGTTTAGCCTCTTCTCCAGCGATCTCGCCATTGATCTCGGAACCGCCAATACCCTCGTGTACGCCAAAGGCCGGGGGATCGTCGTCAACGAGCCATAGATTGTGGCCATTAACAAAATCACCAACCAGGTAGAAGCCGTCGGTAAAGAGGCTAAGGACATGCTTGGCAGGACTCCTGGAAACATCGTCGCGATTCGCCCGATGAAGGATGGAGTTATCGCCGATTTCACGGTTACGGAGAAGATGCTGACCGATCTGATCCGCAAGGCTCATAGCCGTAAGGTCCTGGTTCATCCTCGCATTGTCATCGGGGTTCCTTCCGGTATTACCCAGGTCGAGAAACGTGCCGTGCAGGACTCTGCTTATCGCGCCAAGGCCAGCGAGACCTTCCTCGTTGAACAGGCGATGGCCGCGGCGATCGGCGCCGGCCTACCGGTCACCGAACCGTCGGGCAACATGATCGTCGACATCGGCGGGGGAACGACCGAAATCGCTGTCATCTCTCTTTCAGGCATTGTCCATGCACGATCTGAAAAGGTGGCGGGGAATGAGATGGACGAGGCGATTACGCAATATATCAAGCGAAAGTACAATCTTCTGATAGGCGAACGCACCTCCGAGCAGGTGAAGATCGAAGTCGGCTCTGCCTTTCCGCTCGAACAGCCACGCACGATGGAGATCAAAGGCCGCGACCTTATGGAAGGCGTTCCCAAAAGCGTCATCATCTCCGATGAAGAAATTCGGGAAGCCCTCGACGAGTGCATCAACATCATCATCAATGCGATTCGCGTGGTTCTCGAACGGACTCCACCCGAACTCTCCGCCGATATCGCTGATCGCGGTATCGTTCTTGCAGGCGGGGGAGCGCTTATCAAGAATCTGGATAAACGCATCCGTGACGAAACGGGGTTACCCGTGACACTCGCCGAGAATCCGCTCTCGTGTGTGGTGCTTGGAACCGGCAAGATGCTTACTGACTTCAATTTGCTGAGAAAGATTTCCGTTAACTAAACTGGCTTCATGGTTTCCATTGCGAAAAGACCGGGCTGGATCGCCCTCGTGAGCGTTCTGGTCTTTAACCTTTTGCTTCTTTCGCTTCAGACGAATCAGCGCGGCAGCCCTGGAGTCATGCGGAAATGGCTCCTGAACATTATGGTTCCCGCGGAGAAGCTCGTTGACACCGGGATTCGAGGGATTTGGAGCGTCTGGGACGGGTACTTCGCACTTATTGGCGTTCGCAGTGAAAACGACAAGCTGCATACCGAAAATGATCAGCTGCGCATGCAAATTCAGGGACAGGACGAAGAGATCCGTGAGGCGGCTCGACTTCGGTCTTTCCTGGGAATGGCGGACGCCGGTATTGGAAAAACAGTGGCGGCCCGCGTCATTGGGCGAAACCCCACTCGTTTCTTGCAAACAGTGACGATTGATCGCGGTCAATCGGACGGAGTTAAGACCAACGATTCCGTCATCACGCCAGACGGCGTGGTGGGCCGCGTTCTCAGTGTTGCGAGCGGTTCCGCCGTCGTTCAGTTGATTACAGACGCCCAGAGCGAAATCGCCGGCGTGTTCCAGGAGTCGCGCGTCCAGGCTTTATTCAGGGGAACCGGAGGCCGAGAATTGGAACTGAGCTACATCGACGATGATTACGGCATTGAAGTGGGTGCAGAGGTGATCACGTCGGGCCTGGATCAGATCCATCCCAAGGGAGTGCCTCTTGCGACTATAAGTTCTGTCGGGGAAAAGAAAGAGCACTTCAAAGTCATGTTTGCTCGTCCCCGAGTCGACCTTTCCCGTCTTGAGAACGTTCTTGTCGTTATCGAACACGCTCGACCGAAAGGGGATGCTCCCGAACCCCAAAATCACCCCGAGCCGAACCCGGCTTCGCCTGCGGTACACACCTCTCCCCGTACGGACGGATGAACCGCGGTCGAAAGCTCGGCAATATCGCAATGACGGTGTTTACAGTCATTGCCATTGTTGTAGTCGAGGGAATCCTCAAGTATCGCCTTGGGATCTTCTTTAAACCGTTTGACTTAGCCCTGATCTATTGCGTTTATTACGGATTCAATTTCAGCAAGCCTGTCTCGTCCGTTTTCCTGGGGGCTGGACTTGGCCTGCTCCAGGACAGCCTTTCCGGCGCACCCCTCGGTACGAATGGATTCAGCAAGGCTCTGATCTGTTTCGCCGCAGCCTCCACCAGCTTGAAATTCAATGTAGATCAGCCCATTACCCGCATTTTTGCGCTATTTTTGTTTACCCTTGCGGATGGTCTCCTCGTTAGTATCCTTGAGCTGACCATGGGCACAGGCGGGTTAACCGTTTCAAGCGGGCGGCTGATGGACCTGGTTCTGGCCGGGGTGTTTAATACACTTTTGGGACTCATGATATTCGGATTCCGTGACAGGTACAGGCATGCGACGTGAAGAACTAACCGTACTGCGTTCGCGCGTGAACGTGGGTGTATACATCGTCGCTGCAGCCCTGGTTTTTCTTGTCGGCGGATTCTGGCATTTTCAAATCGCTCAATCGGGACGTTTCGTCGAACTCGCCGACAAGAATCGCTTCAAGCAAATCCAGATCATCGCGCAACGTGGAAGAATTCTCGATCGCGAAAACCGCGTTCTCGTAGACAATCGTCCTTCCTACAACGTGGTGTACGTGCGCGAAGGCGCCCATCATTCTCTGGAGGAGCTTGCGGCTGTTCTCGGGCCCGGCCTCGGGATGACCCTCGAGGATATGAAGGAGCGTGTCGAGAAGAGTAAGAATGAGCCCAAGTTCCGGCCGATCATCCTGAAGGAAGACGTCGACGTCGCTGACATTGCGTTCATAAATGCGCGCAAACTGGAGCTTCGCGATGAAGTTTTCGTGGAATACCAGCCTCGCCGAAAGTACCTCGAAGGGGACCTCGCCGTGCACGCTATCGGCTATACGGGTGAGATAACGCCTGACGAGCTGAAGAACCGGGATCCCAAGATTTACAAAGCTGGAGATCAAATCGGAAAGTTCGGCCTCGAGCAGCGTTATGACTCCGTACTGCGAGGAAGGGATGGTTATCGACTCGTGATTGTGGATAACCGTCAGAGGGAAGTGGAACAGTTTGGCCGCGAGGATCCTGTCGGCGGCAATGATCTGCGCACAACGATCGATCTCGATCTGCAACGCGCAGCCGAAGCCGCTTTGGGCGATCAGGTTGGAGCTGCTGTTGCACTCGATCCCTCGACCGGGGAAGTTCTCGTCATGGCGAGCAAGCCAGGATTTGATCCGAATTTATTCGCAACGAGAATTTCTGCGTCGGCCTATCAGGAGCTGAACCGCGATCCTCGAAAGGTTTTTCGAAATCGTGTCATTCAGGATCACTATGCACCGGGATCGGTGTTCAAGGTCTTCATGGCTGCGGCGGGGCTTGAGGCCGGGGTACTGGATCCATTGGACCACGTGAACTGTACGGGAAGTGTGACGATCGATGGGGTGACCAAGGCATGCTGGAAAGCCGGAGGACATGGATCGGTGGGGCTCTACGAGGCGCTCGTCAACTCCTGCAATGTCTTCTTCTACAATGTCGGGAAGAAACTGGACATCAACAGAATTGCGCATTATGCGATGGAAATGGGGCTTGGCCGAAAGACAAATATCGACCTTTATGGTGAAGATGCTGGTCTAATCCCCACCCCCGAGTGGAAGGCATCCGCGTACCGCACCAGAAACAAAGCCGACCAGAAATGGTACGGTAGTGAGACTCTAGACGTGTCCATTGGCCAGGGCGCTGTGTCACTGACAGTTCTGCAGGCGGCGTGGGCAATGGGAGGGCTCGCCTCGGGCGGGCGCCTCGTTCAACCGCACCTCGTGGACCCACAAACTCTCGCCAAGGATGGTTTCGTCGGCGAGAAGCTGGAGACTGCGCAGTATGCGATTCGCGCCTCCACTGTGGATGTCGTCAGCCGCGGGATGTGGGGCGTTGTTAATGAAGGCGGAACGGGAACGCGCGCAAGCGTTGATGGATTTGACGTTGCCGGCAAGACGGGAACTGCCCAGGTTGTCGGAAAGAAGTCTTATGGCAAAGATGAGGAGTTCGAAGACAACGCGTGGTTCGTCGGCTTTGCCCCTTACCGGAATCCTGAAATCGTTGTTGCCGCATTCGTCGAACATGGTGGCCACGGCGGGACTGCAGCTGCCCCGGTAGCCCATGCCATTTTCGATACATACTATCGGAAGAAAACCGGCCAGTTTGGAACTCAGAGCAGCGGCCCTATCGCTCAAGTGAAGCCCTGAAATGCCCGTTAATTTCGAAGATCGCAGGATTGGAAAAGACTTTGATTGGGCTCTCTTCGCCGCCGCGCTGGCGCTTGCTCTGATCGGCCTTACGGAGATCTATAGCGCGACCATGAGCCTTCCGGGTGATGTCGCGTTCATGAAGCAGGCGATTTTCATCGGCGCGGGCATCGCATTGATGTTTGTGGTGGCTTCCGTCGACTACCACTCCATCTCCGAACACATCCCATGGCTGTACCTCGGGAGCCTGGCTGTCCTTATTTATACACCGCTGGCGGCGCGCCGGATCGCGGGCGCGAAAAGCTGGATTGATCTGGGCCCTGTTAGCGTCCAGCCCTCAGAGATCATCAAGATGGTCATTGTTGTTGCCATGGCGCGGTACCTGTCAGACCTTCACATGAAGGGTTATCTCAGCTTTAATCAGATTCTCAAGGCGGCCATGATCTGCGCTGTTCCGATGGGTTTGATTCTTTTGCAACCCGACATGGGAACCGCGTTGTCCTATTTGCCAATACTTGGCGTCGGGTTGCTTGTTCGTGGATTGCGGCCAGCCGTCATCGTTTCCGTAGTTCTTATCGTCGTCCTAATCGTTCCAGTTTCTGCGTTTGTTCTGGGTGATTATCTGAAGGCCCATCAAAAGGAGCGGCTTCTGACATTCATCGATCCATCGCGCGATCCGCAGGGAAAGGGCTTTCAGGTGCAGCAGTCGAAGATCGCGATCGGTTCCGGCGGTGTGCTCGGGAAGGGCATTTTCAAGGGAAGCCAGAACCAGCTGGGTTTTCTTCCTGCGCGACACACGGACTTTATATTCTCGGTCGTCGGGGAGGAGATGGGGTTCGTTGGGGTCCTCGGGACGCTAGGCCTGCTCGGGTTCATTTTGTTTCGGTCGCTTCACAATGCTCAAACTGCCCGAGATAGTCTTGGCTTGTTCATTATCATGGGTGTCGTTGGGGTTTATTTCTTTCACCTCCTCGTGAATGTGGCGATGGTTATCGGTTTTTTCCCGGTTGTCGGGATTCCGCTGCCGTTTCTGAGTTACGGCGGATCATCGATCCTGACGGCCTTTATTGGTCTCGGTCTGATCATTAACGTTCGGCGCCGGCGCTACGTGAATTAAGTTTGTCGTGTTATAGTGCCCGCTGGCGCAGCTATTAATGTACCCGGGTCAATTACCCGTGGTCGGCCAAACGTAGCAATTGGCCTGATTCGCCAAATTTTTGATGTTTGATTGCCCGTAGGCGCTGAGGCGCGAGTTGAGCAAGAGTTGCTCCTCGCGGGCACAGGAGTTCCATGACAATTCGTAATGACGTGACGTCGGACGCGACTGTCTGGGGACCTGTCTGTGCGCACCCGGCCCGGGCAGAGGAGTCTCGATGCACAAAGAATTGATCATCACCACAACAACACAGGAAACCAAACTCGCCATTCTCGAAAACGACGAACTCGTCGAGTACATGATTGAGCGGCGTCGTTCTGAAGCTGTTGTCGGCAACATTTACAAGGGGAGAGTGACGAAGGTCCTGCCCGGAATGCAGTCGGCCTTCGTCGATATTGGTCTGGAACGCGACGCGTTTCTCTATGTGTCCGACTTTTTCGAGGATGCTGAGGAATACGACAAGATTGTGTCCACCGCTGAAGATGAAGTTGTGGCAAGTCTCCAGGAAGGTGGAACGCAACGCCCGCCTTCCCAAACGCGGCCCGCTCCTGCCCCAGCGCCGTTGGAGGACAAGGAGCCTGAGACCGAGGCTGTCGCGCCGCCGCAACAGCAACCTCAACCCGCACCCCAACCTCAAGGCACGTCCGATTTGCTCGAAGGTGAAGTCCGGACACGCCCGCCAATGTCTGTCGAAGGCGCAGGTGCTGAAGCGGCCGCGCCCGCGCCCGCGGCGGATCATCGCGACGCACGGCGCGACAGAGAGCGCGACAGAGACCGCGATAGAGACCGGGGGCGGGATCGTGGACGGGATCGCGGCCGTGACCGGCGAGGAAAGACCCCGAAGATTCCTTCGTTTGAAGCCCGTACCTACGAGCCTCGCGAAGATTCCGCACCGGGATCCTACGCGCCAATCGAAGTCATTCCGGGAGAAGTCCTCAGCAAATACAAGAACCGCCCGCAGGGACCCGCTCCTGAGCCGGAAACGGCCGGTCCCTCAGAGCCTGTAAGCGAAAGCGAAATCCGGGAAACGATTGCCGAAGAGCAGGCGTCACTGCTGCAACCGGAGCCGAAACACGAAGCGGAAAAGAACGAACCTGCCCAATCGGATGAAGAGCCTAATCCGAATGTTCGCATGCGGGATCAGTCTGACAATGCGTTCATGGCGCACCGGCCACAGCAGCGACGCGGTCGCCGCCGCGGCGGCGGCCCGGGTGACCGCGGAGATCGGGGTGATAGAGGCGATCGAGGCGGCCCACCGGCGAAGCCGGAGGAGCAGCGGTCCAACGGGCATCATCCGAAAGCAGGTTTGATTGCCGATTTGCTTCGCGAAGGCCAGGAAATCCTGGTGCAGGTTTCGAAAGAGCCGCTCGGAAAGAAGGGAGCGCGTATCACGTCGCACATCGCACTCCCCGGACGCTACCTGGTTTACATGCCAACCGTGGATCATGTGGGGGTGTCCCGAAAGATTTCGTCCGATGAAGAGCGGCAGCGTCTGAAGCGCGTTATCAACGAGCATCGGGCCGGATTGCCGGGCGGATTTATCGTGCGGACAGCAGCCGAAGGACGGTCCGAATCCGAGTTCATCAATGATATTCGTTTCCTTGGCAATCTCTGGTCGGATATTCGGATGCGATCCGAGAAAAAATCCGCCCCGGCGTTGATCCATAGCGATCTGAATCTCGTACAGCGCACGCTTCGTGACCAGCTGACGGAAGAATTCACCGCAATCCGGATCGATAATGAACAGGAATTCGCAACGGTTCTCGATTTTGTGAACAAGTTCCAGCCCGCGCTCGTGAACCGTGTGAAGCTGCACGTCAAGGACACACCCATTTTCGAAGAGTTTGGGCTGAATGCTGAAATCGACAAGGCTCTCAAATCAAAGGTGTGGCTGAAGTCGGGAGGTTATATCGTCATCAATCAGACAGAGGCGCTGGTCGCGATCGATATCAACACCGGCAAATATGTCGGTAAGTCTAACCGGCTGGAAGACACGATCACGCGCACCAACGTCGATGCGGTGCACGAGATCGTGCGGCAGATTCGATTGAGAAATTTGGGCGGCATCATCGTCGTCGATTTTATCGACATGGAAGAGCGGAAGAACCGGCAGAAGGTTATGGCCGCGCTCGAGGAAGAACTGCGCTCGGACCGTGTACCCTCGAAGATTCTTCAGTTCAACGATTTTGGCCTCGTGGCGATCACGCGCAAGCGGACGCAGCCATCCCTTGAACGCACGGTCTGCGCACCCTGCAGTCATTGCACGGGCTCGGGATGGGTCAAGTCTCCGGAAACGGTGTGCTATGAGATCCAGTCGGAGCTCCGAAAAATGGCCCACCTTTTGGAGGGCAAGGAAGTTACGGTTCGGGTGAACCCCGAGGTTGCAAAGGTTCTCAAGGGAGGCGAATTCGTCTCGCTGATTGAAATGGAAGAGTGGTTGAAGAAGGATATTGTGGTGAAGTCAGATGCTCTGCTTCACGAAGAACACTTTGACATCTTCTAGGTGCTTCGATGAGCGCTCAACCTCCGTTTGACGTCGCGATCATTGGCGCAGGTCCTGGCGGGTACGTAGCTGCCATCCGCGCCGGGCAGCTGGGGCTGAAGGCTGTCGTAATCGAGCGGGACTCGCGTTTTGGAGGAACATGCACCCTCCGCGGTTGTATCCCGACGAAAGCCCTGCTTCGCGACGCCCACCTTCTTCATGAAGTGAAGAAGGCCGTCCAGCAGGGTCTCTTCAAGACGAACGCCATCGAGTTCGACTTCGAGAAGATCCAGTCACGCAAGAACGACATCATCGGGAAATCCAACAAGGGCATCGACTACCTCTTTCGAAAGAACAAGGTCACCGTGGTTCGTGGCTCGGCCACCGTGATATCACCGAACAAGGTCGCGGTTAAGGGCGATACGACTTCAGAGATAGAAGCTCGAACTATCATCATCGCCACGGGTTCGGAGGCGAAACCGCTTCCGGGGTATACCGTGGACGAGCAGCGCATCATTACGAATGTCGGCGCGCTGGATATGACCGCCGTTCCGCAGTCGCTCGTTGTCGTGGGTGCGGGAGCGGTCGGCGTGGAATTCGCCTCGATCTATAACGCGTTCGGAACGAAGGTCACGTTGCTCGAGGCGCTGCCCCAGCTGGTTCCCCTGGAAGACGAAGAGGTGGCGAAGGAGCTCCGTCGAGCGTTTACGCGCAAGGGAATCGATTGTTACACAAGTGCGAGGCTGGAGTCGGCAAAGACTACTGACGCCGGTGTTGAAGCAGTCTTCGTGGCTGACAATGGCGAGCGCAAGACAGTCCTAGCCGATAAACTCTTAATGGCGACGGGCCGCGCGCCCAATACATCTGGCATTGGGCTCGAAGCATTGGGCGTCGCCATGGAGCGCGGTTACATCAAAGTCGATCGCTACATGCAGACAAACGTGCCTGGCATTTTTGCGATCGGCGACGTGGTTCCCACTCCCCAACTCGCCCACGTTGCTTTTCAGGAAGGAATCGTTGCGGTGGAGAAGATTGCAGGCAAA
>Ga0068871_100002793_pt1 | contig 11934 bp, 12 predicted proteins | sample KBSMisM72_FD_72750 | JGI IMG/M metagenome (GOLD analysis project Ga0068871, IMG submission 72750) | Miscanthus rhizosphere microbial communities from Kellogg Biological Station, Michigan, USA - KBS Miscanthus M7-2 | ecosystem: Host-associated > Plants > Roots > Rhizosphere > Soil ... | reverse complement strand
GGCGATAGTCCGGTGGGTCGCCAGGGTCTTCGAGATGCGCAGCAGCGCCTCGTATCGCGGCAAACGCTCGTCGTCACAAGGGCGCGGCGAATCAGGCATGGACGGTCAGGAGCATTATCGCGAGGGCACCGGCGGTGCCGCTATGCGGCATCGGCACATGCCGACGGAGCGGCACATCGGCGCGGCAGCGGAGCCCGAGGCGCCGCGGGGGGCGCCCTAACCCCCATTGGCACAACGAGTCGCGAGCCCGCCACGGCAGGGCAGCCGCTGGCATGGTCGCTGCCTGATCACCAGTCGTGAATCAGGCCATGCCGGATGTCGACGAAATGTACCGCGTCCTCGTGGACGCGGCCCGCGAAGCCATGATCGTCATCGATCAGCAGGGCACGATCGCGTTCAGCAACAGCGCGGCGGCGCGATGGACCGCGCGGAGCGACGACAAGCGGGAGCGGCTCACGCTCTTCGATTTCCTTCACCCCGACGACGGCGCGGTCATGCGCGCGGCGCTCGAACGGTTCCGCACGGCGGCTGAAGCGCCGGTGTTCGTGGAATGCCGCGTCCGTCAGGGCGATGGCCGCTGGATTCCCGCGGACGTTCAGGTGCGGGGGATTGAAAGCCGGGACGGCGCGCGGCGGGTGCTGCTGCAGATCAGGGACATCAGCGAGAGCTTTGCGATGAGGGCGCGCCTGAGTCAGGCGCACCGGCTGGCATCGCTCGGCCGGTTGACCACCGGCGTCGCCGACGATCTGGCGCGGGTCATGGCGACGATTCGCAGTCAACTCGATCACCTGCTGCTGAACGACTCGATGCCGTTCGGCATGCGGGTGATCCGGCGGGCGGCCGAAACCGGCGCGGCGCTGGCGCAGCAGCTCAGGGCCTTCGCCGATGCGGCGCCGGCATCGCGCCGTTCGATCGATGTACACGATTTGCTGAAGGACATCCGCCGCTCCATCAGCCCCGTGCTCTGGCTCGACATGCTGCTCGGTGCGGCGTCGACCACGGTCAGGGCCGATCACGAGACGCTGCGGCAGGGGCTGACCGATCTCATCCTGGGCTTTGCGAACGCCATGCCCGACGACAGCATCGTCCGGATCAGCACCCGGAACGAGCCGTTGGCCCACCGTTCGGGACGGAGCACGGAAGCCACCGGCGTGGACTACCTGGTGATCGAAGTGTCGAACACCGCGGAGGCGGTGACGAACATTTCGACCGGTGATGTCTTCGAGCCTCGCACCGCGCTGCCGGTCTCCGCCGCCATCATGCTCGCGCTGGTCATCCTCGACGAGGTCAGTTTCGATTCGGGCGGCTTCGTCGAGGTGTCCACCAATCCCAACGGGGCCACCGTCGTCACGACCTATCTCGTCGTGGAGTGACGGGCCGCAGCTCCTTCACTGTTCCAGGGCGCGCTTCATCGCCCCCAGCGTGTCCTGGGCCGACTTGGTCGCCGCCTCTTCGGCGACGCGGCGCTTGAGCCCGCCGAACCCGCCTTTCAGCAGGTCGCCCCGCGATCGGTTGAAGTAGACCACGTAGGTGAACGGCGGGTTGACGTCTTTCGGATCCTGCAGCAGGAGCGTTACCGCGAGCGAGCCGTCGAAGTAGTGACTCGCGTAGATCTGCTTCTGCGCCACCAGCGCGCGATCGGGGCGCGCGGGATCGCGCCAGGTCACCATGTGCGTCACGCCAATCACCGGCTTCAGGCTGGTGTAGTGCTGCTTGTCCCAGTAGATCTCATCGGTCGCGCCGGGCAGGGTGGCTTTCGGGAAATCCACGAGATAGCGCTGCAGCGCCGGCGCGTACTGCGCGAGCGCGGGTGAGCTTTCGACGATCCCGCGCCACTCGGCGCGCAGGTCGACCGGCTCGGATCGATCGTCGTAGACAACTAGCGCCGCGTCTCCCCGCTCGAGGTAGGCCGCGGCGTACGAGGCCAGCCGTTCGCGAGCCCACGCGCTGGCACGGGCGGCGGCGTCCGGTGCGCGAAAATCGATCGCCGATGCAATGGCCGCGGCGCCGGCGGCGCCGATCCGTACGGCGCAGCGGCCGGGCCGGCACCCGCGCAAGTCGCCGACATCGTCGCGATCGAGCGTCAGGCGCGCCGCGTCGGCGTCGCGGGGCGGACGGCCGAAGGTGCCGAATCCGAGCGTGACCTCGCCGTCCTCATACGAGATCAGCTGGCGGAAATAATCGACCGCCCGATCTTTCGGCGTGCGGATCCGAACCGCGGCGATTGCTCCAGCTTCGAGACGCTCGGCCGAGGCATTCGCATGAACGATCACCTGACCGCTCAGCAGCGCCGTCGCGTCGGCGTCGGTGAAGGGCGGCTTCTGCTGCAGGACCCAGGCAATGTCCGGCGGCAACGTCGACGGCTGCGCACGAGTTCCCGCCTGCATGGCGAACGCCGCCGCCACGCACGTGAACGCAACCCGACCGCAGCTCTTCATTGATGACACGTTCCGCGTTGATCATCGGCGGGTCAACAGGGAATTCGCTATGCGGAAGCGGCGCTGCGATCTGGCAGCTTTTACAGGCCCTGCGAGTCGACAGATTTGGTATCGGAGGTGGTGCGCCTGGTTGGAATTGAACCAACGACCATCCGATTAAAAGTCGGATGCTCTACCACTGAGCTACAGGCGCGCGCGTGGGGGCCGGCAAGCGGAAGAGGACATTCTACTATGCGAATCGTGCACTGCGCCGCCGCGGCTCGCGTTATACTGACGCCAGATGTCCAAAGATGGCGCGCGCCTCGTGCTCGTGGTGGAAGACGACGTCTCGGTCCGCCGGCCGTTGGTGAAGTTTCTCGAGATGCACGGCTTTGCCGTCGTCACCGCGGAAACGTCGGATGAAGGGCTCGAGGCGCTGAAAAAACATCGTCTCATCGCGGCGGTGATCGATCTGCGGCTGCGCCGCGGATCGGGACGCGACGTCGTCGTCGCGGTTCCGGCCGACGTGCCGGTGATCATCTTCTCGGGCGTGCCGTCGGAGTCCGCCGAGCTCGAACGGCTGCGCCCGCGCACGCGGCTGATCGAGAAGCCGTATTCGCTCGTCCTGCTCGTCGAAACGCTCGAAGAGATGATGGCCGAGTCCGGCTCACAGAATCTTCATTCCTAGCGCCGACAGGGCCAGCTCGGTCCCGAGCTGAGCCGTCGTGTTCCGGACGTCGAGGGTCGGGTTCACCTCCACCAGATCGATCGACGTGAGCAGCCCCGAGTCCGCGACGATCTCCATCACCATGTGCGCCTCGCGATAGTCGAGCCCGCCCTTGACCGGCGTGCCGACGCCCGGCGCGATCAGTGGATCGCAGACGTCGATGTCGAACGACACGTGCACCCCCGCCGTGCCGTTGCCCGCGAGGTTGACCGCCTGTTCGATGATCGACGCGATGCCCTGGCGATCGATGTCCTTCATGGTGAAGACGTGGACGCCGGAGTCGCGCACCGCGATCTTCTCGCGCGCATCGAGGTTGCGGATGCCGACGAGGACGGTATGGGCGGGCAGCACCTTCGGCGAGAAGGTCCCGATTTTCGACAGCTCGGCCGGCTCCGGTCCGAGCAGCGCCGCCAGCGGCATGCCGTGAACATTGCCGGAGAGCGAAGTGGCCGGCGTGTTCATGTCGCCGTGCGCGTCCACCCACAACAGGCCGATTGGGAGTTGCCGGGTGCGCCGAGCCCATTCGGCGGCCGCCGCTACCGATCCGGCGCCGATGCTGTGGTCGCCGCCGAGCACGAGCGGCATCGCGCCTTCGTCGAGCGAGGAGAGCGAGGTCTGATAGACCTTGTTGCAGACCTTCGCAATCTCCCGGATGTACTTCTTGCGCTCGTCGCGCAGCTCCTGCGTCTCGGGAATCGGCGCCGGGAGATCGCCCTTGTCGACGACGGTGTAGCCGAGCGCGGCGATCTGCTCGCCGAGGCCGGCGATGCGCAGCGCCGACGGGCCCATGTCGACGCCCCGGCGTCCGCCACCGAGGTCGAGGGGTACTCCGATGATGTGAACAGCTTTCATAACTTGGCAATCCATGCGGCTGCCCGTGCCGCGGTCTTGCGCGCGTCGGCGACGCAGTCGGGAATGCCGACGCCGCGGAAGCCGCTGCCGGTCAGGAACAAACCGGGATGGCGCTCGAGCGCGCGGTCGATCGCGGCCATCCGATCCAGGTGACCCACGTCATGCTGGGCGTTGCCGCGGGCCCAGCGGTACACGCGGGTGAGCAACGGTTCGCGCTCAATGCCAAGGAGCGGACGCAGGGCCGCGAGCGATGTCTGGATCAACTCGGCGTCGGATCGCTCGATCGCCTCCGGATCGCGGGCGCCGCCGAGAAACGCCCGCATCAGGACGCGGTTCTCCGGCGCGCGGTTCGGCCACTTCGACGACAGCCACGACGCGGCGAGAATGCCGGTGTGCTCGACCCGTGGGACGACGAAGCCGGAGCCGGTCAGCGGGTGCCGGACCTGGCTGCGGTCGAATGCCATCGCGACGGTCGCCGCCGAGGCATACGGAATCTCGCCGGCCAGGCGCGACAGCTCCTCGTCGCGGTCGCGTGTCAACGCGCTGGTCGCATAGGCGGGCGTGGCGACGATCACCGCCCTGGCCGCGATCGATTCGCCGCCGGACGTGCGCACGACGAACGGGCCGTCGCCGGTGATGGCGTCGACACCGGTGCTCGTCCGCACGTGTTCGCGGCCCAGGGCCTCGACCAGCGCATGCACCATCTCGCTGAGGCCGCCGGGCAGCGACTTGAAGGCGCCTTCGGCATTGGGGGTTGCGGGTTGCGGATTGCGGATTCGGAACGCGCGCAGCAGGCTGCCGTGTGTGCGCTCCGCGTCCACCAGCCGGGGAAACAGTGCGCGCACCGACAGCCGATCGACGTCGCCCGCGTGGATTCCGGCCAGCAGCGGCTCGGCCAGGTAGGTCGTCGCCTCCACGCCAAAGCGGCGCGTCATGAACGCGCCGATCGATTCGTCCGCCTCGTCGCGCTTCGGCGGCACGAACAGCTCGGCGCCCATCCTCAGCTTGCCGGCCCACGAGAACAGGCTCGTCCCGACAAACGGTCCGATGCGGGTCGGGATGCCCAGCACCGACGCGGCCGGCAGCGCGTGAAGGCGTCCGCCACGCTGGATGTAGGCGATGCGCGGCGGCTTGGTGGAGACGAGGCGATCGCCGAGGCCGATCTCCCGGCACAGCGCGATCGCTTCGGGCTTCTGAATCAGCAGCGAGTCGGGCCCGCCGTCGATTGTGAACCCGTCGACCTCTTCGCTGAAGATCACGCCTCCGGCCCGCGGCGCCCGCTCGAACACGACGAAAGGCACGCGCTTGCGTGAGAGCTCGTAGGCGGCCGCCAGGCCGGCGATGCCGCCGCCGACGATGGCGACGTCAACGGCGGTGGGGGCTGGGGGCTGGGGACTGGCTGTCATCACGAGTCTGGGCCGTTTTCCGATCGGGCGTAGTGCGGACCTTCAGGTCCGCCGTGTCGGGCAGGCCTGAAGGCCTGCACTACATCGGAGCGAGAGACGCAAGCCGCGATCGTACCAGATCTTCCAGCATCGCGATGAACGTCGGCGAGGTGTTGAGCGATGCCGTCCGGCGCAGCGTGGTCGAGAACTCGCGGGCCACTTGCGCCGCCTGGATGTCGATGTCGAAGAGGATCTCGGTGTGGTCGCAGACGAAGCCGATCGGCACGACGAGGAACTTGCGGATGTTGACGGAGCGATCGTCGATGAGTGTCGGCAGTTCCGGGCCGATCCAGGGTTCGGGCGTCCGTCCGGCGCTTTGAAACGCCTGATCGTATTTCGCGATCCCGGCGCGTTCCGCGACGCGCGCCGCCGTGGCGGCCACTTCGTCGGCGTAGCGATCGCCCGACTCGATGACGCGGACCGGCAGCGCATGCGCCGTGAAGATCACGAGCTCGTCGGGCTTCGGCTGCGCCTCGCGGATCCGTTCGGTGAACGCCTCGATGAGCAGCGGGTGAGTGTGGAACGACTCGACCGCCTCGAACTGCAGGCCCGCCGGCAGCGCCGCGACCGCGGCGTCGATGTACTTCTTGACGCTGAGCGTGGAGAACTGCGGCGCCATCGGGATGCCGATCACCCGCGTCACACCCGCCGCCGCGAGCCCGGCGAGCGCATCCTTGATGAACGGCTTCCAGTTGCGCATCCCGACCGCGACCGGAATCTCCGGCCCCAGCCGCGCGCGCAACGCCGCCGCCTGCGCCTCGGTGATGTCGGTCAACGGCGAGCGGCCGCCGATCGCGCCGTAGTTCTCGCGCATCTCGTGCACGAGCTCGTCCGACGGCGCGCGTCCGCCGCGCACCAGGGTCAAGTACTCCGGCATCTCGTCCAACGAGGACGGGGTGCCGTGGGCCATCAACAACACGCCGACACGCGGAGTCATGGGCGACGTTCTCCGTTCGTGGTTCCTCGTTCTTCGTTCGAACGACGAACGCCGAACCGCGAACGCCGAACGACGAACGACGAACCTTGAACGACGAACGCAGAACGTCGAACGTCGAACGTCGCGCTCACCTTATGCCCTGGTTTGCTGGTGCACGTACCGCGCGAGCGCCTGGACGTGCTCGAGCGGCGTCGACGGCAGGATGCCGTGCCCGAGGTTGAAGATGTGGCCGGGACGCCCGCCCGCGCGCGCGAGGACTTCGTCGGTCGCCGCGAACACGCGATCGAGCGGGCCGAGCAGGAGCGTCGGATCGAGATTCCCCTGGATGGCGCGGTCGCTGCCGATGCGCGCCCACGCTTCGTCGAGCGGCGTGCGCCAGTCGGCGCCGATCACGTCGCCGCCCGCGTCGCGCAGCTGGTCGAGGATCGATCCGGTGCCGACGCCGAAATGAATCGTCGGCACGCCCGTCGGGGCAACCCGCGCGAAGATTTTCCTGGTGTGCGGCAGGATGAACTCGCGGTAGTCGCTGGCGTTCAACGCGCCGACCCACGAGTCGAACACCTGCACGCAGTCCACGCCCGCTTCGACCTGCGCGACGAGATAGTCGCCGATGATGTCCGCGATGAGATCGCAGAAGCGGTGCCAGGCGGCAGGGTAGCCGTACATCAGCGACTTGGTGTGCGCGAAGTTGTTCGAGTGGCCGCCCTCGATCGCGTAGGACGCGAGCGTAAAGGGTGCGCCGGCGAATCCGATCAGCGGCACGCGGCCGCCGAGCGCCTGCTTGATCTGGCGGATCGCGTCGAGGACGTAGCTCAACTTTTCGCGCGGCTCGAACATTTTCGTTCGCGCCAGGTCCGCTTCCGAGCGCAGCGGTTTCTCGATCGCCGGCCCTTCGCCCCTGATGAAGTCGAACGGGATACCCATCGGCTCGAGCGGGAGCAATAGGTCGGAAAACAGAATCGCCGCGTCCACTTCGATGCGGCGCACCGGCTGGAGCGTGACCTCGGTCGCGAGATCGGGCGTTCGACAGAGTTCGAGCAACGAATACCGCTCGCGCAAGGTCCGGTACTCACTCATGTACCGACCGGCCTGGCGCATGAACCAGACTGGCGTCGCGTCGACCGGTTGCCTTCGGCAGGCCTTCAGGAATCGGCTACCCGAGTCGATCAGTGGGTCACCTTGAGGAGGTTGCGAGCAAGCCCGACGAGATCTTCGAGCCAAAGCGGCTTGAACCGAAGCTCTGCGCCCAGTTCCTGAAGTTCGTTCGAGATCGCGTCGTCGAGGAAATAGTCGCCGGTGACGATGGCGACCGGCGTTTGACGTTGGTCATCGTGCGCGCGCAGGCGGCGCAAAAAGCCGAGCCCGTCGAGCAGCGGCATGCGCAAGTCGAGAATGATCGCGTCCGGGTGGCTCGCCTCGGCCTCAGCCAGTCCTTTTTCGGCGCTGACGGCGGTACGGACCTGGTAACCTTCGAGGCGCAGCATTCGGGCAAACGTCTGCGTCACACCTTCATCGTCGTCGACGATCAGGATTTTCGAGGTCGTCTGCTCGGACATGACGGCGGACACCGAGGTATTGTAACCGACGATGGCTCCGCCTTATGTCAAACGACAGGCGCCGAGCTTGCCGGAATCATGCTACGATTCGACGTTTGATCGTTCTAATCCAACCATTTGGAGGCGTTCGTTGAGTCCGATTCTGGTGCGGCCGGTCCGCGAGCAGCTCGAGCACGACCGCATCATACGCCTGCTCCACGCCAAGTTCCGCCGGAAGTACGAGGCTGGCATGAACCCCGGCATCGAGCAGAACATGCCGGTGGGCGCCGGCACGACCGCCCTTTACCCCGACCTCGTGCTGCTGTCCCAGGATCGCGGCCGAAAACTGCAAGTGATCGTGGAGATCGAAACCGGCGAGTCCGTGAACCACCTCGAGGCCCTGGCCCAGTGGGCACATTACAGCCGCATTCGCGCCGCGTTTCATCTGTACATCCCCGCTGGAATGGTTGACGTGGCGCGGCGTCTCACGGAAGACAATCAGATCCACGTCGCGGAAATCTGGAGCTACCACGTCGTCGGCGACGAGCCCCGCTTTACACTTGTGCACCGCAACCGCGAGGCGATTTCCGCGCAGGCGCGCATGCGCCCCGTGGTGAAGCCGGCGCCGAAACCAGCGCCCCCGAAATCAGCGGCCCCGAAACCGGTGGCGGCCAAGCCGGTCGCGGCTCCCGTCGCGAAGCCGGCGCGCGTGGCGAAGGCCAAGCCCGTCAAGACCGCGAGCAAACCGAAGCTCAAGCCCAAGCCGAAGGCATCGGCGCCCAAGAAGGCCGCCGCCAAAAAGAAAAAGAAGTAGGCGTTGGCGTTTCTGAGATTCTCGCGGGACAAGCGCGGCGTTGAAAGCTTCGCCCTCGTCCACACGACGACCAACCGTCGCGGCAAGGTTCGACCGCGCGTGCTCTACTGGTTTCGCACGCCGCCCGACGTCAAGGTCGGCCGCGAGCCGTTCGATCCCGCCGTCCGGCGTGCGCTCGAAGCGCAGTACCCCGACATCACATTCGACTGGCGCGCGATTGTCGAGACGCCCATCCCATCCGCCGACGCCGACAAATGGCGCGAGCGGCGCCGCGCGGAGCGCGCCGCGAAACATGCCGCCGCGCTTGAAGCCGAGCCGGAAGACGCGCCGCAGGATGAGGCGGCTGCAGGGGACGGCGGGGCCGCGCCGCCCGCGCTCGACGTCCAGAATGGAGCGATGCCGCCAGCCGCCGTGTCGACGGGGCAGGCCTCGACGCGCGGCGATGCGAACGGTAAGCGGCGGCGCCGACGCCGAGGCGCGAGCGGGCGCGCTCCCTCGCCTGCCGCAGCGCCGCCGTCCACCAGCGAGCCTTCCGGAGACTGACGCATCGAGGCGCGGGCTCTGCAGCGCGTCCGCGTCACCGCGGCGATCGTAGCCGTCGGGCTGTTGCTCTGGTGGACAGGACGATCGCTCGCGCCTCGTCTCTTGAGCATCGTCGCGCACATCCAGAACGTCGGCCCCGCCGCCCCCGTCGCCTTCATCGCCATCTACGCCATCGCCGTCGTCGCGCTGATTCCCGCGTCGTTGCTGACGATCGCCGGCGGCGCGGTGTTCGGATTGCTGCCCGGGGTTGTCTACGCGTTGATCGGCGCGACGCTGGGATCGACCGGCGCCTTCCTGCTCGGACGCCACGTCGCGCGGCGTTTCGTCGCGGCGCGGCTCGCGGCGATGCCGCGGTTCGTGGCGATCGAGCGCGCCGTCAGCGCACGCGGCCGCCGCATCGTTCTCCTGCTGCGCTTGTCGCCCGTCGTCCCGTTCAACTTCCTGAACTACGCGCTTGGGCTGACGACAATCTCGGTGTGGGATTTCGTGTTCGCCTCGCTCGGAACCATCCCGGGCGCGTTCGTCTATGCCTATGCGGGGAAAGTCACGGGGGAGGCGCTGGCGCTGGCGGGTAAGGCTGAAGTGCCGAAAGACGCGTCTTATTATGCGTTTCTGGTCGGCGGCTTGGTCGCCACCGTGGCGGCCACCACGGTCGTCACACGGACCGCCCGGCGGGCTCTCCAGGATGTATAATTCAGCCTTATGAGTTTGAAAATGAACGGTTTCTGGTCCACTGCAACTCTCGTGGCCCTGACGGCCGGGCTGTCGGCTCAAACACCCGGTCAGGCGCCGGCGCCCAACACCGCAACGTCGCAGGAGCGGCCGACCTTCAAAGTCCAGGTCGATCTCGTCACGAACGACATCATCGTTCGCGACGAAAAGGGCAACTTCATCCCCGACCTGAAGAAGGAAGAATTCGAAATCTACGAAGACGGCGTGAAGCAGGACATCTCGTCGATGACGGTCGTGACCGGTGGTCGCGTGACCAACGTGCTCGCGCCGCCGCCGCCACCGCCGCCCGAAGGAATCGTGCTGCCGCCGAGCCGGCCGCGCAACGACGTGTCGGGGCGCATCTTCCTGTTCTTCGTCGACGATCTCCACCTGCAGTTCCACAACACCGGCCGCGTCCGCGATCTGTTCAAGCGCATCTCCAAGGAGCTGGTCCACGAAGGCGACATGTTCGGCATCGTGTCGAGCGGCCCTTCGTCGATCGCCGTGGACATGACGTACGACAAGACGCGGCTCGACGAAGCGATCAAGAAGATGGCCGGCAACGAGTTGAAGCCGACCGACATCATCCAGGGACCGTCGGGCGCGGAAGGCCCGAGCGAAGTCCGCTACCGCGCGCACGTCGCGTTCTCGACCGTCAACGATCTGCTGAACAACCTGGACTCGGTGCACAACCGCCGCAAGGCGCTCATCTACGTGAGCGACGGCTACGACTTCAATCCGTTCCAGGACGCACGTCTCGGCCTGATGGATCCGAACTCGCCGTTCGCGCAGAACGAATTCGCCAGGAACCAGAACCAGGCGAATGCGGGCAGCGGAGACGGCAGCAACCCGCAGACCGATCCGTTCGCGCAGCAGCAGAAGCAGAGCGAGACGTTCGCCGACGCCGATCTCGCGCGCGAACTCGGCGAGCTGACGCGGCAGGCGAACCGCTCCAACGTCACGATGTACACGATCGATCCGCGCGGGCTGGTCGGGATGGGCGACATCGACGAGCAGGTGGATCCGCAGCAGTGGAACGAATACGTGCGCAAGTCGCAGGACAGCCTGCGCGTCATTGCCGAGGAGACCGGCGGCATCGCGGTCGTCAACCAGAACGACTTCAGCAAGGCGCTGAAGCGGATCGACGCCGAGACGAGCGACTACTACGTGCTGGGGTATTACTCGAAGAATCCGGACGCCAGCAAACGGCGGCGCCAGGTGGAAGTGAAGATCGCGCGCAAGGGCGCGAACCCGTGGTTCCGGAAGGAATACGTGCTCAAGCCGCCGCCCAAGCCGGTGTCGTCGTCGAAGAAGTAGGGCTGGAAGCGCAGGACAGGCTGGAGGGGCGGGATAGGCGGGACAGGCTGGAACCGTTGGACATCCTGCCCATCCTGCCCATCCTGCCTATCCTGCCTTTCCTGCCCGTTTTTCCTCTCCCGCCCTTCCCGCCTCTCCAGCCCGTCCAGCCCGGAGCGCAGCCTTCGCCATCTTCGGTTTCCCGGCCGCCTCGACGCGCTCGATCGCTGCGTTCAGGTAAATCTCGTCCACATCCGATCCGATGAAGCTCACGCCCAGGCGCGAGCAGGCGATCGCCGTGCTGCCGAGGCCGGTGAACGGATCCATCGCCACCTTCACACGATCCAGCCCGTGGAGTCGCAGGCACTGCTCGGGCAGGCGGGTGGGAAACGTCGCCGGGTGCGGCCGGTCGCGGTCGCGGTACTGGATCGTTTCGTACGGGATGAACCAGGTGTTGCCGCGGCAACGCACGCCTCCCGACGCGCTGCGCCAGCGGGCGACGTTCGACTGATCCTGGTAAGGCACGCCGAGCGCGAGCCGGTCCAGATTGGTCGAGCCGTTCGGCGTCAGGTGGAAGACGAACTCGTGACAATCGTTCAAGAAGCGATCGCTGTTGATCGGCTTGTAGTGGCCGACCGCGAGGTCGCGTGTCAGGCC
>Ga0068871_100002790_pt1 | contig 11941 bp, 10 predicted proteins | sample KBSMisM72_FD_72750 | JGI IMG/M metagenome (GOLD analysis project Ga0068871, IMG submission 72750) | Miscanthus rhizosphere microbial communities from Kellogg Biological Station, Michigan, USA - KBS Miscanthus M7-2 | ecosystem: Host-associated > Plants > Roots > Rhizosphere > Soil ... | reverse complement strand
AGCGGAAGTGCTGAAGAATGCGGTCAGGGTTAAGAGCAAAAGGGTCTTCATGACGGTTCCTTTCAGTGTCAACTAACACGAAGGAGCGTGAAGCTGGAGGAAACTTGCGCCACGGATTGGGCGGATCGGGGAGCGGATCAGCGCGGATCCGATTTAAGCCATTCGCGACGCAAGAGACCGTAGAAGATTGCGTCCTGGATCTCGCCGTTTACGTGCCAGCGCTCGCGGAGGAAGCCTTCACGTTGAAAGCCGAGTCGTTCGAGGGTGCGGATTGAGCCGGCGTTGCGTGGGTCGACGTCGGCTTCGAGGCGACGCAGTTGCATGACTTCAAACGCGTGCGTCAACAAGCCCTGAAGCGCTTCGTTCATATAACCTTTGCCCCAGTGCGCGCGACCGAGCGCGTAGCCGATTTCCGCGCGGCCGTTATCGAGATTGAGATTGAATAACGTTGCGGTGCCGATGAGTCGATCGGAATCGCGTAGTGCGAGTCCCCACTTAATCATCGTCTCGTTTTCGTTGCCCGAAGCGATCTCGCGTTGCAGCTCGACTGCGGCTTCGCGAGTGGTATACGGCGGCGTGGCCCAATAGCGCATCACCTGCGGATCGGAAAAGACTTCGTAGAGACTGTCGATGTCGTTCTCTGAAACCCAACGAAGGACGACGCGGTCGGTAGTAATGATCGGGAGTGTGTTCGAGTTCATGCGGCGGGGATTGTACAAAGGGGTGGCCGAGGAGGGCCACCCCGAAGAGCATTTACTCGGGCGGGATCACGAGCTGCTGGCCCACTTGGATCTTGTCCGGATCTTTCAGCTTGTCGCGATTTGCGTAGAAGATGCGCATGTACTCATTCGCATCGCCGTAGAACTGTTTGCTGATCTTCGAAAGATTGTCACCACTCTTCACTTCGTACGTTTGTCCGCCGCTGCTCTGGCCGCCGCCCGCGGCTGCACCCATCGCACGGCTCGTGTCGACCGAAATGTCGGCCGTGATGTCGTCCGCATTAGGATTGACGAGTTTGATCTGATCCCAGAACTTGTTCTTGGCCTCTTCCGACGGCGCAATAGCTTTGATGAACAGTTTATTGTCCTGCACGTGCAGGTTTAGAAACTGGATCCGTTCATTGTCGGCGGTTGTGAGAACGGTTTGATATTTTTGTTTGAGCTCGTTGAACCGTTGCTGGGCTCCTTGTTGTTGCTCCGATTCCGATGCTCCGCGTCCAAACATCTTGTCAAAAAGTCCCATGATGATTTCCTTTCACACTAGCAGGTGATTATTCCGTAGGGGAAAAATACAGGGGATTCTTGTCAGGGTTGCGAGAGATGATACTACTCGGAGTAACCTGAAGATGTGTTTTTTACTTCAACATTTCTTCGATTAAACGATCGACGTGGATGCGGGTGGTGTCGAGAAGTTGAATGCCGTTGTGTTCTTCGGTGCGAAGCAGAAGCGGAATCTCTGTACCGCCGAGGATAATCGCTTCGACTCCCTCGCGCGTTTTCATTTCGTCGGCAATGTTTAAGAACTTTGCGCGCGTTTCCGGCAGGAAAGTGTCTTTGAGTAGTTCGCCGAAGTATTTGTCGTGAATGTAGTCTTGTTCTTCGGCGTTTGGCGTGACGAGCTTGATGTCAGTGCGTGAAAACACTTTGGGGTAGAACGGCGCCTGCATCGTGTAGCGCGTGCCGAAGAGTCCGACGCTCTTGAAGCCCAGAGACTGAGCTCGTTCACATGCTGCTTCAACGATGCTGATCAGTGGCAGCCTCACGCGCTGTTTGAGCTCATCAAACACGATGTGAGGTGTATTTGCGGTTAGCGCGGCAAAGTCGACGCCGGCTTTCTCGAGTATCTCGAATTGTGAGACTAGATAATCAGTTACCTTGTCGAGTTGATTCGCACCCATCCAGGCGATCATGCGTTGCAGATCGACGCTGTTGATGATGACGGGTGGTGAGGCGCCGTCCGCCTTCTCGCGGTACTGGGCCGTCAACAGTCGATAATAGTCGATGGTTGATTCAGGCCCCGTACCGCCGATGAGTCCAAGAGTTTTCATATCCACAGATTACACCGATTACTGTTGCGTGGTCGTACTGCGGGTGACTTCGCCGATGTCGTACTCCGGCTTCGGAACACCGAGGATCCATTTGTCGAACCAACCGACGATGTGCTGCAGGCGTTCGATACGATGCCAGGGTTGACCGGAACGCGACAACTCGTGCGACTCGTTCGGGAAACGAACCATCACCGTCGGTATCTTACGATACTTCAACGCGCGGAACATTGCCTCACCGCCTGGTCCAGTCGGCGTGCGCCAGTCAGCTTCGCCAAGAATCAACATCAACGGAGTCTGAATCTTGTTGACGTAGGTTATCGGCGAGCGGCGTACGTAATCTTCCGGATCTTCAAACGGCGGCGCCTTAAACCACGACGGTTGGAAGAGTGTGAAGTCGGCGGTGTACCACCAATCAGACCAGCTCGCGATGTCACGTTGCGACACTGCCGCGGCAAAGCGCGTGGTCTGTGTGATGGTCCAGTTGGTCAGCAGTCCGCCGCCACTACCGCCGGTCACGCCCATCTTCTTGTCGTCGACGTAGCCGCGACGAACAAGCTCATCCACGCCGGCCATCAGGTCCTTGTAGTCGTCGCCGGGATACTTGTGCTGAATGATGTTGCCAAAGTCCTGACCGTAGCTCGTGCTACCGCGCGGATTCGGATAGAGCACGACGTAACCCTTCGCCGCCATCCACTGAAACTCGTGATCGAAGATGAATCCGTAAGCCGCGTGTGGTCCACCGTGAATGTTGAGAATCAACGGGTACTTCTTGTTCGGATCGAAATCGGGTGGCTTCTGCACCCACGTCTGAATCTTTTTGCCGTCAAAGCTCGTGTACCAAACTTCTTCCGGCTCGGTGAGATTCAGTTTTGAGAACAACTCATCGTTGATATGAGTCAGTTGTTTTGGCTGTGCGCCTGCTTTGTCGAGCCAGTAGAGATCGCCGACACGCGTCGGAGTGGAAATCAAAAGCACAAACTTCGAGGCATCGGGAACAGAGCGATAGCTAACGACAGCTTGGTTTCCCGTCGTGACGTCGGCCATTTTCCCGCTCGCGACATCAAACGAGCCGAGGTTTGCTCTACCCTCTTTAACGTAGAGCATGTTGATGCTACGCCCATCTTGCGACCAAATCGGTGGGTTGCCGCCTCCTCCTCTGGGCGCGACATTATCGCCACCCACACCACCGCCGATATCGAAATCAAAGTTCGCGGTGAGATTCCGGGGCTTGGCTCCGGAGACGAGATCGAGCACCCAGAGATCGGGTTGTGAATACGAACGCACCGGCTGGCTTACCGAAGCGGTGAATGCCATCTGCTTTCCGTCCGGACTGATTGTGAAAGCACCAGCACCCATATCGAACGAAGTCAGTTTCACCGGATCACCGCCGGTTACAGACATCGTGTAAAGGTCCGTGCGCGGCAGTTCGTAATAAGGCTCGTCTGTGTAGTCCGTCTCGAAATAGATGCGCGAACTGTCTTTGGCCCAAATCGCGCCGCCATCGTCGAAGTGTCCTTTGGTCAACTGCTTTGGCGTGACTTTTTCATCGCCTGTTTTTGGAGCAGTGACGACCCAGATGTGGTTCGGATGTTTGAAGTCGAGATAGCCGGCGCCGTTTGCGCGATAGACCGCACGATTGATGACACGCACGTCACTCTCACGCTCGGGTGGCGTCGGGCTCGCTGCGGGTGATGCTGCCGGCGCGGCCGGTGCATTTTTAGCGGCGGCTTTCGCGAGTTCCTCTGCGGTGGCGCTGTTGTAGAAAAGAATCATCTTTCCATCTGGCGACCACTGCGCTCCGCCTGCGCCGCGCGCCAGAGTGGTGAACTGAAACGGCTCTCCACCTGACATTGCGAGCATGAATAATTGCGGCGGATCCACTCGGCCGGAAACTTCCGGAGCACGAGTGAACATGATGTACTGCCCATCAGGTGACCAGCGTGGCGCGCCATCGCGCGGGCCGTTGGTGAGCTGCCGCGTTTCGCCGTTGGCGGTAGAGACAGTCCAGATAGCGGTGTTGTATCCGTCCTTCTTTTCGTTGACCGTCACGCGCACAAACGCGACGCGCGAGCCGTCGGGCGACACCTGTGGATCGCCTATCCAAACGAAGTTGAAGAGATCTTTTTCAGTGATACTGCGTTTCTGCGCCAGCGCGGGCGCGGCCAGAGATACAACGATGATCAGGAAAAGAGAGACACGAAAGCGCATGAGTAGTTCCTTTCAATTCACAGACTACGCAGATTACCCGAGTTGAGCAGATTAGCGACGCAGATAGATGTAATAAACCACGCCACTATAGTCGTCCGTCAAGAGAAATGCATCTTTCCCGAAACTGAAAACGTCAGCCGGACGGCCATTGATGGCTATTCCGTCGATAAAGCCCGTGATGAAATCGGTCATCGCACCGTTGGACGCGGTGACTTTTACAACGCGATAGCCCCGCCCCAGCCTCTTGGTTGTCGATCCGTGCAGCGCGACCAGAAACGATCCGTCGAGGTCGGAAAAGTTATCGGCGTCGAAGTATTCCAAACCCAGTGGGGAACTGTGCGCCGGAAACGGCGTGAGTGCTGCCGGCACCTTTCGGCAATTGAACTTTGACCCTTTCGGATTGAACTTCGGATCGAAATAGATCTTCGGTCCGTCCTGGAAACAATAAGGCCAGCCGTAATGCGTCTCTGAATTCTTGAGCGCGTAAAAAGTGTCGGCCGGGCGATTGGCGCCGAGATGATCCGAACCCATGTTCGTGGCGTAGAGTTTTCCTTTGACCCAACGAAGTCCCACGGCATTCCGCAGTCCCCGCGCGATGTATTTCTTGTCCGTGCCGTCAGGATTCATCTGCAGAATGCTGGCGCGAACTTCTTCCTTCTCTTCGCAGGCGTTGCAACTGCTGCCGACTGCGACGTAGATCTTTCCATAGCCACCGATAATGACGGTGCGCGTCAGATGCCAGCCTCCGTATTTGTAAGCAAGTCCGTAAGCGGGAAAGGTCGCCAGCACCTGCGGCTCGCCTGCAGGCGCGTCTTTGCCTGCTTCATAACGATAACGGACGAGCTGATCGGTTAAAGCGAGATAGAACCAGTCGATTCCTTCCAGATCTCTGTAAAAGGCGACGCTGTTCGGATTGAGCAGCCCGGTCATGTACTTCGTGATTTTCTTGAACTGCCGGGTCCTGGAATCGAACTGATCGAGGATATAGACCACGCCGCGTCGATTGTCCGACTTGTCATACATATCGGTTACGAAGAGACGATTGTCAGGGCTCAGCGCCATAAATCGCACGCGTCTGAGACCCTGAGCAGCAACGCTGATCTCGTAACCTTCGGGCAAGTTCAGATCGAATGACTTTCCATTTGCGAGCGAGATGTGATGCGGCGTCAGTTTTTGTGCGAAGACGTTTGCGGAAACAAGAACAATCAGGATTGTGACATGCGCGAATCGGTTAGGGGCCCTCATTTGGTGAGAAAATATCACATCTCTGCGGCCTTCCGCGTACCTCAGAGCAAGCGGAGATACGTTGAAGACCGCAGAGTGGCACTTCGCCGGGTTATCACATTCGCGACGCCGCGCGCGCCGCTTAATAATGACCTGACGGAGTGAAACTGGAGCCCGACCGGCTTCCCGTGTTATCAGGAAATAACACGCCACCCGGAAAATTATTCCCAGGGAATTTTCTAACTGGCTGCGTGTTAATCTAGAATGGTCTCCGCAAAACGCCATGACGATGGATAACGATGCGGGATTCGGCCAGGCGGCGATGGAACACATCGACTCGCTCTACGGCTATGCCTTGACGTTGACACGTAATGCGACTGAAGCTGAAGACCTGGTCCAGGAAACGTATGTGCGCGCGGCAAGCGCCACCAACCAACCGGACCCGGACAGTAATCTAAAGGGCTGGTTGTTCGTGATCATGCGAAACGCGTGGTTGAATCAACTTCGTCACAACAACAGCGGCCCGCGTTTTGTCGAACTCGATTTGGGTGAACCGCCTGCCGCCGCAACCCAGGAGAACCCGCTCGTTGTTTACCTGCGCAAGCTGGAAAGACAACAGGTGCGAGACGCAATTCAGAGTTTGCCGCATGCGTATCGGGAGATCGTGATGTTGCGTGACATCGAAGGATTCACGTACCAGGAGATCGCGACGGTGCTTGATTGCCCGGCCGGAACTGTCATGTCGCGTTTGGGCCGTGCGCGTGGGAAACTAAGACAAATGCTGCAGCCAAGGATCAGACGGGTTGATTACGGATTGACTAAAGAGGGTCGAAGTTGAAGCAGTGTGACGACATACGAGGGCGGTTGACGTTGTATCTCGATGACGAGCTACAGGGCAGTGAACGCGCGGCTGTGGAGGCTCATCTGTCGGAGTGCGAGTCTTGCGCTAACGTGTTTTCCAGAGAGCGAAACTTTCTGAAGACTATTCGAGAAGGTGGGAAGTTGTATGTTGCTCCGCCGGAGTTGCGTGCAAAAGTCCAGCAGGCTCTTAGGCCACGTCGAAGTTCTCGGGTTAACTGGATGGTTGCGGCCGCTGCCGTTTTGCTCGTGTTGCTGTTGCCGGTGATTGTGTGGCGCGTAGTGAAACAGGGGAATCAACCGGAGAAAGGACCAGCGGGTAGCTTTGCGCTCATGGCGGCGAAGACTCACCTGCGGCACGTGCGCGGGCAATTGCCGCTCGAAATGGAGTCGACGAGTCCGCAGGATATTTCTTCGTGGTTTGTGAACAAGGTGAACTTCAGTGTGAAGTTGCCGAACTATCAGGAGTCGTCGGGGCAGGAGAAGCTTTACGTGCTTGAAGGCGCGCGGCTGGTTAATTTTCAGAACGACTACGCAGCATACGTCGCTTACCAGATGAAAGAGCGACCAATCAGTCTCGTGATCACTTCGGCATCAGCGGTCGAACCGACGGGCGGTGAAGTGATTGCTACGCGTGGTCTGGAGTTTCACTACAATGCCATCGACGGACTGAAAGTGTTGACGTGGAAAGACCGCGGTTTATCCTACGCCCTCGTCTCCGATCTCGAAGAGCGCGGGCAACAATCCTGTTTCGTCTGCCACGAGGGCACCAAAGATCGCGACTTCATCGAGCCACTAAAACCCCACTAAAACCATCCACAGATTACACAGATAATCTGCGTAATCTGTGGATTAACTCTTCGAGTACATTTTGATGATGCGTTCTATTGCGGCGCGGCAGACTTTGCAGAAGTGATCCGTGCGCGAGAACATGATGCAGTCTACTTCCGGACGGTAATATCCTCGCGCTTCGTACATCGCTCCTTCGAAAGCTCCGACCTGTCCGAAGTGTTTCTCCGCCTGAAACATCTTCTGCTCGTGGGCCAGTTCCTCTTTAAAGAGCGCTTCCATTTCTTCCTCGGGTCGCTTGTCTTTCCTGAGCTGGACGCGGCGCGCCTGAATCTGTCGCGAATAGTTCTCAAACTCCTCCTTATTCCACGGCGTCGGAATCGGCGTGACGTTCGCAAACGGGGAGGCTAGGTTCCGCCACTTGAGTGTGCTGACGTCGAGGAGTGCGGTGACGTTCGGCTCCCATGGCTCGACGCGATCCGCAGCCGCCGGACCGTAAGCGACTGAGGACGTGTAGTACTCGTCCGCGAGTCCGGCGAAGTGATGCCCGAATTCGTGAACGAAGACGTAGTTCGCGAACGCATTGTCAGACGCGACCGTGCTGTAGAGATTGAAGATACCGCCGCCACCGTAAGTCCGATTGTTAACGAGCACTTCGATGAACTCGTACGGAGCAAACTGCGCAGTCCGGCGTAACGCGCGATTGTCGAACGTCAGGACGTAACGTTCTGACCCGAAAGCATCATACGTGGCGCCAATGGGTGAGTCGCGGTAGATCCCCGTCGAAGGACGCGAGATGCCTGACTCGGCTGCGGGCGGGCAGAGTCCCCAGACGTTGAAATTTCTCTGGTTCTCCTTGAAGGGCGACGTGGCGAACAGCGTTTTAGTGAGTCGACGCGCATCGGCTTCAAACTTCTTCGCTTCAGCCGCGGTGTAGCCGTCGCCGACAATCAGGAAGTCGACCTTCGTTTCAGGGTCACCGGCTTTCTGAATGGTGACTAGCGGCGCGGGTGCGACCGGTTTCGAACGATCGACAAATTGATCCGCCGGATCGATTGATGTGGTCCAAATGTCCTGAAAGACATTCCTCGCGTCGCGTTTCTTCAGAATGATCGTGACAGGCGCCGATGGTTCGGGGAAGCGCAGCGACTCCTGAAATGTCCGCTTGAGCGTCTTAGCTTCGTCTGTGGTCTCCCATTCGCCGTAGATTGAAGCAAACCCGCGCGAGTAAAGAAGCTGTTTCGACTTCGCATCGCGCACTTCGAACAAGTACTTTCCGAGATTCGACGAATCAATTGCCTGCTTCGGATCGCCGGGCCAGGGAAGCGGTTCTATCACCACGCGGTCGACGCTGAACACTTCCTGCGTCGCATCGCCGGTGTGGTAGTAGTCAAGACGCATTGTCGGCGTCGCCGCAATCGCTGTGAAATAAGAAAAGAGAAGGATGGCCAGGACCATGATTATTTTTCTCATAGCCGGATAATACCGAGGAAAACGCACCAATGTCACCCGTGCGAATCCGTGTAACATGCTATACTCTTGCGATTTATGGCTAGTGTCCTCGAGATCATACCGCTCGGTGGTATCGGCGAGTTCGGAATGAATTGCATGGCGGTGCGCTACGGCGACGAGATGTTGATTCTCGACGCCGGGATGGGCTTTCCCGAGGAAACAGCTTACGGCGTCGACGTTTCAATTCCGAATTTTGGTTTTCTCGAGGAATACAAGGACGACATCACCGCGATCGTTCTTACGCATGGTCACGAAGATCACCTCGGCGCGCTGCCTTACTTGCTCAAGCGATTCAATGTCCCTGTCTATTGCTCACATTTCACGGCGGGTTTAGCCGAAAGCAAACTTGAAGAACACGATCTGCTCGACGACGTGCTGCTGCATCGAGTCGAGCCGCGAGACATCGTCGATATCGGTGTTTTCCAGGTTGAGTTCATTCGCGTTTCCCACTCGCTCGTCGATTGCTTCTCACTCGGAATCAAAACTCCCGTCGGCACGATCATTCACACAGGCGATTACAAAGTTGATGAGACGCCTGTTATTGGTGAACCGATCGATCTTCGATCGTTCAGGCGATACGGGCAGGACGGCGTTCTCGCTTTGTTGTCTGACTCCACGAACGCGACGGTTCCCGGTCGCACGCCGTCAGAACGCGCGGTGATTCCTGCCTTTGAAGAGATCTTTTCCGAAGCAAAGGGACGGATTGTTGTTTCGGCGTTTGCCTCGTCGATTCATCGTTTACAGATCGTGCTCGACGTGGCGCAACAGTTTAATCGTCATGTTTGCGTGCTTGGTCGCTCGATGCAGAAGAACGTTGAGGTTGCGGACCGGCTTGGTTATCTCGACATTCCGGACGGCCTCATCGTGTCGCTGAACCAGGCAAAGATGATGAGCGACGATGAGATCGTGTTTCTCGTCACGGGTTCGCAGGGTGAGGCGCGGGCGGCGCTTTCACAGATGGCGACGCAGAGTTACAAGGGGCTCATGATCGAGGAAGGCGATACGGTGGTGCTTTCCGCGCGCATCATTCCGGGTAACGAACGGTTGATTTCGCGCATGATCGGTTTCATCTACAAGCGTGGCGCCAACATCATTGAAGAGAAGCGACGGTTGGTTCACGTCAGCGGTCATGCTTCGCAGGAAGATATTCGCATCATGACTGAAGCCGTGCGTCCGAAGTTTGTGGTTCCGATTCACGGCGAGTACCGGATGCTGTTTCGGCACAAGGAGTTTGTCAAAAACCATCTGGGCTACAGGGAAGAGAACATCATTTTGATCGAGAACGGCGACGTGCTCGAGCTCGACGGCGAACGTGCTGCGGTGATCGATAAACGTGAAATCGGACGGACGTTTATCGACGAGAGCGGATTCAAGGAGATCGATAGTGAGACCGTTCGCGAGCGGAAGCAGCTTGCTTACGAGGGAACAGTGATGGTTGTTGTTACAGTCGATCAGGAGACGGGTGAGCTTGACGGCGAGCCGCGGATCGCGGCTCGTGGCGTGCGCGGGTTGAGTACTGGAAATGGTTTTGGAAACTATCTGCTGGCGGATGCGAAGCGAATTGTCACCGCGGCGGTTGCCGGCGCCTCCCGGCAGACACTATTGGATGAAACGCTTTTGAAGGAACACGTGCGCGTTGAGTTGAAGCGATTTATTCAGAAGCAAACTGGCGCCAAACCGGTCATCACGCCTGTGATCGTGCTGATATAGAACTTGGTGCTTTGTTCTTTGTACTTGGTACTTGGACACAACAAAGCACAAAGAACAAAGCACAAAGTTCTAATGACTTACTGGACCAACAAAGTCGTGATGATCACCGGCGCCTCTTCCGGTATTGGGAAGGGGCTGGCGCTCGAGATCGCCTCGCGTGGGGCACATCTGTGCTTGTTGGCAAGACGCGACGATCTGCTTAACGAGCTCGTGAGTGAAGTCAGGTCTCGAAACGTTAAAGCCGTTGCTGCCTCCGCGGATGTGCGTGACGTCAAAGCCGTCCGGGCAGCCGCGGACCGTTTTCGGCAAGAGCTTGGTCCAATCGATATCCTGATCGCGAATGCCGGTATCGGCACATCCGATCACGCGACCCGACTGACGCCTGAGCACGCAGCGAATGTCATCAGTATAAATGTTCTCGGAGCGGTGAATAGCGTGGCCGCCGTTCTGCCGGAAATGGTTGAACGCGCACAGGGCCGCCTCGTCGCGATCTCGAGTCTTGCCGCCTATCGAGGTCTCGCCAAGTCTGCCGCATATTGTGCGAGTAAGGCTGCACTGACTGCCTACTTCGAGAGTCTTCGGATCGACCTGCGCCATACGGGCGTGGGCGTCACGATCATCCATCCGGGTTTCATCAAGACTGACCTGACGTCGGGACGCGGCGCGAAGATGCCGTATCTGATGGAACTCGAAACGGGTGTGAAAAAGATTGTTTCAGCGATCGAAAAGGAAAAGGCGATTTACGCTTTTCCATGGCAACTCGCAACCATCGTGCGCGCGAGCATGCTGATGCCGCCCGCGATGTACGATTGGATTGCGGAAAGAAACTCGTTTCGGGAATGAAAAGCATTGCCAATCGCCGATTTCCGATTGCCAATTCGTCGCGTCTCAGGCTCATTAAATTGGCAATCGGCAATTGGAAATCAAAACTATGACCATTCTTCAAGCTATCGTCCTCGGCCTGGTTCAGGGCGTCACAGAATTTATCCCGGTCAGTTCAACAGCACATCTCGTTTTCGCCGCTCGTGTTCTTAATCTCTACGGCGGAGTTGACAAGACGTTGCAGGCAGAACAGACGACCGCCACCATCGCCGTCATTCAACTCGGAACGCTACTCGCAGTTTTGATCTACTTCGCGCGAGACATCATCAACATCCTGCGGGCCTTTATTACCGATCATCTTGCGCTGTTGCGTGGACGCAGCGAAGAAGGCCGGCCAAAACTCTCAAAAGACGCGTGGCTTGGCTGGCTCGTGATTATCGGATCACTGCCGGTCGGAACGGTGGGTTTGGCTCTGAAGAAGATTATCGAAGGTCCATTCACGAAGAATCTCTGGGTGATTGCGACGATGATGATCGTTGTCGGAGTGTTGCTGATGATTGCCGAGCTGGTTGGAAAAAGAGATCACGGTATGGACCAGTTGCGGGTGTCGGACGCGCTCGCAGTCGGCTCTGCACAGGTGCTCGCGCTCATTCCCGGCTCGAGCCGCTCGGGCTCGACGATCATGGCCGGCCTGTTCTCAGGTCTGACGCGTGAGACGGCCGCGCGGTTTTCGTTCCTGCTCTCGATTCCGGCGATCGCGGCGAGTGGATT
>Ga0068871_100002788_pt1 | contig 11943 bp, 9 predicted proteins | sample KBSMisM72_FD_72750 | JGI IMG/M metagenome (GOLD analysis project Ga0068871, IMG submission 72750) | Miscanthus rhizosphere microbial communities from Kellogg Biological Station, Michigan, USA - KBS Miscanthus M7-2 | ecosystem: Host-associated > Plants > Roots > Rhizosphere > Soil ... | reverse complement strand
GCGCCGGAAATACTTCTGGCTGAGAGCGCCGGTATAAGCGCTGCGCCATTGAATGGAGGTCCTGCCACTCCAACCCAGCCCGTCCCCGATCGCCTTACCGGAACCGTCACGCTGCACAACGCTAGCTGGAAAGCCGATACGCTCAGCACTACTGTTCAGATATCCCAGGCTGTGCTCCATCTCAACGGCGGAACCAGAACGTGGGATCCCATCGCCTTTGTCTACGGCCCGCTGAAGGGAACCGCCCGCCTTGTCATCCCTGTCTGCGATCCAGAGCAGGAATGCTCGCCCACTGTCAGTCTCAATTTTTCGACGCTCGATGCAGGGGAACTGCAAGCCACTCTGCTTGGAGCCGAGAAGAAGGAAACGCTGCTCTCGAACGTGATTTCCCGATTCACCTCAGCGACGGACCACAAGTGGCCTGCCTTGCAGGGTACGTTGAGAGCGGAAGAGTTCGCGCTTGGTCCGGTCACGCTTCGGAATGCAAAGGCGGATCTTAAACTGTCTCCAAGCCAAGCCGACCTGACGAGCATGGATGCCGAACTGCTCGGCGGGCAGATTCACGTCACCGGCAAGATCGAAAACGGCAACAAGCCCACCTACTCGCTGGAGGGGCGGGCTGAGGGGATTGAGCCCGTCGAGTTATGTCGAATCCTTGAGCTCAATTGCAATGGAAAGCCGCTTGACCTGAGGGGCAAGGTACAGTTGTCGGGGTTCATCGATTCAGAGCTTGGCTCCTCCGCAAAAGGCAATGTGCACTTTGACTGGAAGAAAGGTGCGATCACAGGTCGCGCGTCAGAAGCGGATGATCCGATCCCCGCCGATCTCTCCCGTTTTGACAATTGGTCGGCGGATGCGGAGATTGCTGGCAACGAGGCGACGCTGCGAGAAAACACGGTGAAGACCGGCAAGCGAACGACGACGATCAAGGCAACGGTGATTACCTTCGGCTTCCCCCCAAAAGTCACCTTCAGCGCAAAAGCCGCCGCTAGCGCACCTCAGGCCGCTACTCCCAGCAAGTAGTCCGGCCATTGCGGCCTTCGTTATTACAATCAATACATGGCACCCAGAGCCGTCTCTTCCCCCGTCGAGATTCGCTGCAAGGGAGTGCTGTTCGACATGGACGGCATCCTGATCTCTTCCATCGAATCAGTAGAACGCAGTTGGACAAAGTGGGCCGAAATGCGGGGCGTTGATCCCGAATTCGCCTTGAAGATGGCGCATGGTCGTCGTGCGATCGAAACCGTGGCCCTTCTCCGGCCAGATCTCGACAGCGACGCTGAACTCAAGTTGATCGAAGACATCGAACTCGCGGATGGCGGAGGACTTGCCGTGCTTCCTGGCGTCCTCGACCTGCTGTGCGCTCTGCCTGCCGATCGCTGGACTGTCGTTACAAGCGCGACGGAGAGGTTGGCGCGTCAGAGAATGGAACACGCTGGCATTCCTGTTCCTGCCCGCTTGGTAACTGCCGATGATGTGGAGCAAGGCAAGCCGGACCCTGCGCCTTACCTTGCCGGCGCGGTGCTGCTGGGATTGCCGCCTGAGGATTGCGTCGTCTTCGAAGACGCCGAATCGGGCACACTGGCCGGGCGCGCGGCCGGATGCACCGTCATCGCTACGACGTTTTCACACGACGTGGAATCGCTCGCAGCTGCCCACTACCTCGTTGAAGATGTGACCGGAGTGCAAGTGCGCAATCTACCGGGCGAGCAGGGGATTGTGCTGACATTCACACCATTTACGCCTGTTTAAGGTCGCTACTCATTCGCCTCGATCCTCCGCCCATGCGTATCCTGCAGCGGTCGCGAGTTCATCTTGAACAGGTAAGTAAACGCGCGAACCTGATCGAGGCTGATCGTGATCTCGTTCTCGAATACAAACCAGCGAACTCCCTCAGTGCAGGGCGGAGTGGTGAGCGAACCCGTGTAGGTCCAGTAGCCGCGGTCGGCAGGCAGAAAGCCGCGAGGATTGACCATGTCCGTCACGGTCTCTTTCGCGCCGGCTGCCTTGGGTAAGTGCGGCCACAGCATGGCCAGAACTGCGTTGGGACCGCTGCGATCCATTGCCATCCGAATTTCTATGACCGCCATCTTTCCGTCGGAGCTTTTGTGCAGCAGTTCCACATCCATATCGGTGAGCTTCCCGTTCACGGCGCTCTCGCTGGGATGGTGGAATTCAAACTGTTGCAGGTCGTAGCGCACTCCGTCAGCAACGATGTAGCTTCCGGGCTTCACGCGCGCCACGATCAGGTTTCCTGTATTCTCCAGCTCCACTGAAGCGGCAATGTAGTGAAACTCGATGGGCTGGAGCTTCTTGTTCAGACGCGCTCCGTGTATGTCGATCGGCGATTGCTCATGCCCCTTGGAGCATGCCTGGTAGGCGGGATCGAGTCTCCCCCATGCCAGCGGCCCGGTTCTCCCGGCATAGTCCCAGTTGGTGGATTGCGCCATGGCGCAGCCAGATCCAATCAGAAACGCGATGATCAATGCACAATTGCGCATGAATAGCTCCTGCCACATGTATGACGACAATGGAGATTCTAAAGCACAGGGCACATAGTCCCGTCTGCTGGTTCGTCTGCCTCGCACGGTTCGGGAACCAGTTCGTTGATCAGACAGGGTAGACTTGACGGAATTGTCGGGAACGTCCAGAACCGGGTGCTGGTTCAGCTTTGAGCAATCTGAAAGGATTCTTCGCCATGAGCACGACAAATCCTTTGCGCAGCGCGCCCCGGAAGGCAGTTGTCATTTTTCTGCTTGCGGTTTTCTTCACCTTCGTCGCCATGGGAATTGCCAACGACATCATCGCCATGGGCCGACAGCCATCCTTTCGCTTTGGGTGGTCCCTCCTGATCTCAGGCTCATTCGCGGTCTGCTACGCAGTCTCGGGGATAACGCTGCGATCGAGGATCTGGAAGGCCTTCATACCGCTCTTTGTGCTGCACATGGGCCTTCTGTCGTTTCTGGCGCGCCGATTTCCCGATATGCCCCATCTCCGTCAGATGAACGTGGCTGAAACAGAGCGAGTCGAAAAGCGGCTTAGTTTTGACGGGATTGCCATAATGGTGACAGTTTGTCTCGGCTATATCGGCTTCGTTCATGTCTTCGTGAGCGAGAGCAAACGTCATATTCGCGCTCAAGCTGAGAAGGCGCAATTGGAAGCGGAGATGGCCGCCGCTCGTGAAGTCCAGCAACTCATGCTGCCGGATGAGGCTGAGTCATTCCCCGGCTACTCGGTTGAATCCGTCTACAGGCCCGCATTACAGATCGGCGGCGACTTCTTCCAGATTCTTCCCGTCGCCAACAATGGATTCCTGCTCGTCCTCGGCGATGTCGCCGGCAAAGGCCTGGCGGCGGCAATGCACGTCTCCATGCTGGTTGGCGTCATCCGCACGGTGGCCCTGGAGACGAGCGACCCGGCAATGATGCTTCGCAAGCTCCACGATCGCCTCGTCGGTCGAACCTCCGGTATCTCGACAGCCCTCGCCGCTCACGTTTCGGCCAACGGTATAGTGACCATCGCCAACGCCGGCCATCTTTCCCCTTACCTTGATGGCATCGAGATAGAGCTTCCCGGGGCCTTGCCGCTGGGAATCGCGGAAGGCGGAAACTACACCTCGATTCGCGTGGAGCTTCGCCCGGGCAGCCGCCTCACCTTCTACTCAGATGGTGTTGTCGAGGCCCAGAACAAGGCCGGAGAGCTCTTTGGTTTCGATCGGGTACGAGCAATCTCAACCGAGTCGGCAGATGCAATCGTGGACAAAGCTGTTCAATTTGGCCAGGCTGACGATATCACGGTCGTGACAATTGAGCGGTCGGCAGATCGCGGGACGGCGGTTACAGGCCTGACGAGCGTGCCAAATCCCGCCCCGGCATAGCATCCATCTCTCATGCCGCACAATACGAATTCAAAAACGAAAGGGACTCCATTCGGAGTCCCTTTCGTTTGCTTGATCGCGAACCTACCGCGCGCTTGCTGTTGCCGCCACGCCTGCCTGCTCGGCTAGCTTCGCAGCCTTGTCCGTCGCTTCCCAGGTGAACTCAGGCTCGGTGCGGCCGAAGTGTCCATAGGCGGCTGTCTGCCTGTAGATCGGACGGCGCAGGTTTAGGCTATCGATGATGGCCTTCGGCGTGAGCGAGAAATTCTTGCGCACGAGTTCGGTAAGCTTCGCCTGGCTGATCTTGCCGGTTCCGAAAGTCTCCACCAGCACGCTGACGGGCTCCGCAACTCCAATCGCATATGCCAGCTGAACCTCAGCCTTGTCGGCGAGACCCGCTGCCACAATGTTCTTGGCGATGTAGCGCGCCATGTATGCCGCCGAGCGGTCGACCTTTGTCGGATCCTTGCCCGAGAATGCGCCGCCACCGTGCCGGCCCGCGCCACCGTAGGTATCCACGATGATCTTGCGCCCTGTAAGTCCGGTGTCGCCCATCGGTCCGCCAATCACGAAACGGCCCGTCGGATTGATGTGGTACTTGGTGTGTTCGTCCAACAGCTTCGACGGCAAAACCGCCTGAATTACGTGTTTCAAGACATCAGCGTGTAGCTCTTCATTGCCGACCGTCTCCGAATGCTGGCTCGAAATCACAACGGCATCAATGCGAGCCGGTTTGCCATTCTCGTCGTACTCTACCGTCACCTGGCTCTTGCCGTCGGGACGAAGATAGGGGAGTTTCCCGTTCTTGCGAACGACGCTGAGTTGCCGGGTAAGCTTATGGGCCAGCGAGATCGCCGCAGGCATCAGTTCAGGCGTTTCGTTCGTCGCGTAGCCGAACATCATTCCCTGATCGCCGGCACCGCCCGTGTCGACACCCTGGGCAATGTCACCCGACTGCTTGTTGATCGACGAGATCACGGCACACGTATTCGAGTCGAAACCGTATAGGGCGTTGTCGTATCCGATGGACGCGACCACGCCGCGTACCAGGCTCTGGAAATCGACATAGGCCTTGGTGGTGATTTCACCCGCGATGACCACCAGGCCGGTCGCGGTCAGCGTCTCCGCCGCTACGCGGCTGTAAGGATCCTGTTCGAGACAGGCGTCCAGGATGGCATCCGATACCTGGTCTGCAATTTTGTCGGGATGACCTTCCGTCACCGATTCAGAGGTAAACAAAAAACGATCGCTCAACTTCGCATTCCTCCCCTTTGCAGGGACTTGAGTAGATTTTCCGCCGCGAATGGCTTATGAGGGCAGTTGCCGCGGAACATAGGGCATCGGCCGACCAGAGTCGCACCTGCACATCTGTCTATGGTAATTGCGACAAGGCTCAGCGGGCAAAGAATGGCAGCAAACGGCGATATCCGTGCACCCAGAGGAGCAATGCAGAGGCTTAATGGCTTGGGGAAGCCGCTTCAATCGGTCGGCTGTCAAAAAAGATCTTCCGAAGGTTAGTGCTTCAGCCAGGAGGCTGCATGAGCCACTACGGCATGCGCCTTTGCGGGTACGGGAAGCACAGAACTCCACCAGCCCGCCCTCACTCCGACATAGCGCACCGTGAGATAGCCCGCCACCGCGACAATCGCAACCAGAACAGCCGCACCGACCCAGCGCAGCCGCAACTCCATCGCTTCGCGCTTCTGAATCCGCTCTTTGCCCACGTTGGAGGCGAAAGTAGCCCATCCGTTGTCCGGAGTGTCGACGGTCAAGCCTGACTGGTTTGTCGCCTTGAGGAACCGGTCGGTCCAGTCCCTGGTATCCAGCCCAAGGGCGCCGACATAACCCCGGACGATGCCTTTGCTCAGGATGCCCCCGGGAAGCTGCTGGTACCGATCCTGCTCCAGCGCAACCAGGTGGCGCTGGCTGATCTTGGTAACGGCAGTGATCTGCTCCAGCGCTATGCCGCGCGATATCCGCTGCGATCGAAGCTCTTGCCCAAAAGTACTCATTTGGTAACCAGTCCCGTCATAATAGCTCGTGGCTTTTTCCACAGCAAGTTACGAAGGACATTTCGTGTGATGAACCAACTTTATCACCCTTACTATCATTGAGCTAGGGGGTACTCAATGTGCTTTGTGTCACTGCAGACTGTGCAAAAGTACCTTGGAGTCTTTGAAAGCCCCTTCGAGCCGAAATGGAACCAATCCGGTCCGGCCATTTCGGCAAGTCTGTCCAAAATGCACCAGGAAAGGGGCTGGTAGGCTTACTTTGAGGGCCGCTTCTCGCTGGAGTCTTCAAAATCCTATGAATAAGCTCGTAATTGCCAACCTGCTGCACCGCCCCTTGCGCTCCCTGATCAGTGTTACCGCTGTGGCTATTGAAGTCATCATGATCCTGTCGATCGTGGCCATCTTTATGGGTATGCTCGACAGCCAGAGAGAGCGCATGAACGGAATTGGCGCGGACGTCGTGGTGATGCCTTCCAACGCGGCCATGGTTGCGGGAGTAGGCGGCGCGCCGATCTCGGCCAAACTCGCAGGTTTTCTCGGCACTTTGCCTCACGTAACGGTAGCATCGCCAGTCATCACGGACTTCAATATGTCCAGCGCGGTCGAAATCATGTATGGAATCGACTACAAGAGCTACAACGCCCTGAGACCATTTGTGTTCCTGTCCGGAGGGCCGTTTCAAACTCCCGATGACGTGATCATTGACGATGTGTACGCAAGTTCCGGCAAGGGTTATCGCGTTGGAGACACGATGACGATTAAGAACCACACATTTCGCGTCTGCGGCATCGTGGAGAACGGCAAGGGCGGACGCAGGATGGTGCCGATCGACACGCTTGGCAATTTGATCGGCTCAGATGGCAAAGCTTCGGTCATTTATCTGAAAAGCGATGACCCGGCAAACAATAACCTGATCATGGAAGAGATCCACAACACCAAGGGACTGGCAAACTACCGGGTGCAAACAATGGAGGACCTGGTTTCGCAATACACTCCTTCGCGTTTCCCGGGGTTTAACCTCGCCCTCAACGTGGTTATCTCGATAGCTGTCGTCGTTGGCTTCCTTGTGATCTTCCAGTCCATGTACACCGCTGTGCTGGAACGGACGCGTGAAATTGGGATCCTTAAGTCGCTTGGATCGTCCAAGGCCACTATCGTCAGCGTCGTTCTTCGCGAAACCGCCCTGCTGGCTGTTGCTGGAGTTCTACTGGGTATTGCCGCGACCTACGGAGTGCGGGGACTGCTCCATTTGAAGTTCTCTACCTTCGCGTTCGAGCTGACTGCGCAGTGGATTGGGTACGGAGCACTGATCGCGTTTGGGGGAGCAATTTTTGGGGCTCTCTATCCAGCCTGGATGGCGGCCCGCAAAGACCCGATCGACGCTCTTGCCTACGAATAGCCGGTTGTCGCCGCGGTTGTAGGGTCTGCCGTGCAACCTCGAGAGTGCGTGTTCCGTGCGCCGGATATACTTTTCGTGATTCCCGGCAACAAACATAGTGAGGTCATCTGCGTCAGCCAGAGCGGCTGCATCAGCCCAGAGGCTGCATCAGCCCAGCGGAGAAAGTGTCCTTGCCGAACGTTTCGAAACTCAGCATCCGTTCTTCATCGATAAAGTGGATGTACGCCGTCTGGGTCGTCGCCATCGGCGTATTCGGCGTTCTCCACGCGTTAAACCTTGCCGCGGATTTCCCCAACCACACCCCCTGGCACATCGACTGGGCCAAGTACACCGACGAAGGGTGGTACGGCAACGCCGCCGTCCGCGCGCATCTGTTCGGTCAATGGTATGTGCCCGGTGATTTCAACCCGGCGCCGGCAGTTCCAGTATGGCCGTTTCTCGAGTGGATACTCTTCTTCTTCACGGGCGTGAACGTCGAAGCAGCACGCGGCTTGGCGATCGCGTTCTTTTTTGCCAATCTCATTCTGTGTTATGCGTTACTTCGTCCGCGCGCGCCAAAGTGGGTCGCCCTGTTGGCTCTCACTCTGATGGTGACGAGTCCATTCCTCTATTGCTTCAGCCGGCTGGCCATTCTTGAGCCAATGCTCACCACGCTGATGCTTGCTGCGCTCAACCTGACGGTCCGGCTTCCCCAAATGCGTCGTCCAGTCGCGGCGGCCGCTGCCATCGGCGTGCTATTCACGCTCATGATGTTGACCAAGACGACAGCCATCTTCCTCCTCCCGGCGATAGGCTGGGCGATGTTTGCGGCCTTCTGGGATAGGGCAGAAGCTTCCTCCGTGTCTCCACGATCGAGCCTTCGAATCTGGTTCCACCACTGTGCACTGCGCTGCGCGGCCTGGGCGATCGGTGCATTCATCGTCACTTTCGGCGCATGGATGGCTCTAGTCGTCGCACTCGGATACTTCGGCGATTACAAATACCTGTTCTTCATCAACAAATACGTAAAGCCCACTGAGTTCTACTGGCCGCTGCTCAGCTTCTGGTGGTCGCTTCACGCCACGATCTGGGTCGATCGCATCCTTATGCCGCTCTTTGGACTGCTGATCGCGGCAGTTTTGCTTGCTGTCATTTTCTTCCGCAAACGCGCCGGATGGGCATCCGAGCTGATCGCCGATCCGGTCTTCGGAGCCTGCTTTCTCGCCGCTGGTGGCTACATTCTCTTCATGACGTACCAGAACCACCCCCAGCCCCGATATTTCACACTCGTGGCTGTCTTCTGTTTTCTGATCATCGCAATGGCTGCGGGAAAGCTGTGCGCTCAACCCGGCTCGCGCCGCATCTTCGGCTGGGGCGCCGTGGCCCTTGCAGCAATTGCCTCAACGGTCAACGGCGTATGGACGATCAACTTCGCCGTACACCCTGAGTACACCTTCGTGAACGCAGCCCGCGCTCTGACCAAGTACATCGACCAGCACCCGAACGGAAATCGCCTCCTCGTCTCCATCAGTGGCGATGAGATCACGCTCATAACCCACCTGCAGTCACTCTGCGACGACTTCGGCGTGCGCACGCCAGAACTCCCCGACCTGAGCGCGAAACTGGCTCACTACAATCCCGGCTGGTGGGCCACCTGGAACGACATTGATCCCGGCACGCTCGAGGATCTGCACACACACTACTCCCTCGAACAGGTTGCCGAGTTCAAGGCCTTCGACGATGCGGAGCGAGACGTTCTCGTGCTCTTCAAGCTTCACCCTGTCTCCGAACCTCGGATCATTGAAGGCAACAATCTCCAGCAGCCACTCCCAGAGGACAAAATCGACATCATGGTCGAGTAGCGAATTCGTCGGCTCCCTCCAGCCATTCCCGCCATTTCATCCTGCAGGGTGTAGACGACTTCATGCGCGATTGAGTAGACTCCTGCCCGCGGTATATACAAGCGTTTTTCCGACTCCCGGAACAGGACGGTGTGATCTTCCCCATGATGCGTTCGCCCTAGAAGCTTGTGACTGCAATCACTCGACAGCCCTGTGGTCGGATGATAGGCTTCCCGTGACTTCGAGCCGGGGCTTCCGCGGGCCTGTATTTCGCGGGAAATGTTCCGAGGTTCGTGAGGTCGCGTGCCTTAAATTGCCCGCTATTTTGAATCGCAAATCTCTCTTGGAGGGTGTGTGACAGCTATTGAATCGGTGTACCTATTTTTGAAGCGGCAGAGTAAGTCCGTGGCCATCCTTATGGGCCTGCTGCTTCCTACCTTGGCTTTTGGGCAGCCGGAGCAAACCGGCGGAGGAGAAGCCAACCTGGTGCTTCCGGATCTGTCGAGTGTCAACTTTCTCGGCATGAACGGACATGCCCTCCTGATGATCGGATTGCTGTTCTGCGTCGGCGGCCTGTTGTTTGGCCTTGCCATCTATGTGCAGTTGAAGAACCTGCCGGTACATCGCACCATGCGCGACATCTCCGAACTGATCTATGAAACGTGCAAAACGTATCTGATCACACAGGGAAAGTTCATTCTTCTGCTCTGGGTTTTCATCGCGGTCATCATTTCGATGTACTTCGGATGGCTGGCGCCGGTTCCGGGGAAATCGATCGCGGTTACATTGCCGATCATCCTGCTGTTTTCGCTCGTAGGCATCGCGGGCAGCTATGGTGTTGCGTGGTTCGGAATTCGCGTCAACACGTTTGCGAACTCGCGGACAGCCTTTGCGGGATTGCGCGGAAAGCCGTATCCGGTCTATGCGATTCCTCTAAAGGCCGGCATGAGCATCGGCATGTTGCTGATCTCTGTCGAATTGCTGATCATGTTGTTCATCCTGCTCTTCATCCCGCGTGATTATGCAGGCCCATGCTTCATCGGCTTCGCCATTGGCGAATCACTCGGCGCTGCAGCCCTTCGTATTGCTGGCGGCATCTTCACCAAGATCGCCGACATTGGCGCCGACCTCATGAAGATCGTTTTCAAGATCAAGGAAGACGATGCACGCAACCCAGGGGTTATCGCCGACTGTACTGGTGATAACGCCGGCGACTCCGTCGGCCCGAGCGCCGACGGCTTCGAGACCTACGGCGTTACCGGCGTGGCCTTGATCACCTTCATTCTCCTCGCGGTTCACGATCCCATGACGCAGGTGCAATTGCTGGTGTGGATCTTCGTGATGCGCGTGGCAATGCTCGTCTCGAGCTCGGGCGCGTACTTCCTCAACGGCGCAATCGCGCATGCCAAATACGGGAACGCGGACGAAATGGACTTTGAGGCGCCGTTGACCTCGCTGGTGTGGATCACTTCCATCGTGTCCATCATCCTGACCTTTGTCGTCTCCTACTTCATGATCCCCACCCTCGGTGACGGAACGCTCTGGTGGAAGCTGTCTTCGATCATCTCGTGCGGAACGCTGGCGGGCGCGGTCATCCCCGAATTGGTGAAGGTATTTACTTCCACGAGTTCGAGCCATGTGCAGGAAGTTGTGACCTCGGCGAAAGAAGGCGGAGCCTCCCTGGGAATCCTGTCGGGACTGGTGGCCGGCAATTTTTCGGCCTATTGGCTGGGATTGAGCATGGTCGGGCTCATGTCATTGGGCTATTACTTCAGCACGGGGCCGTCGATGGATGCGCTGATGCTTGCACCAGCGGTCTTCGCGTTCGGCCTGGTCGCATTCGGCTTCCTGGGCATGGGGCCCGTGACGATCGCCGTCGATTCCTACGGTCCAGTCACAGACAATGCTCAATCGGTCTATGAGCTGTCGCTCATCGAAGCTGTCCCCGGCATCGAAGCTGAGTTGAAGAAAGACTACGGCATCGACGCGAAGTTCGAGCGCGCCAAGCACCTGCTGGAGGCCAATGATGGAGCCGGCAATACCTTCAAAGCTTCGGCAAAGCCAGTGCTGATCGGCACAGCGGTGGTGGGCGCAACCACAATGATTTTCTCAATCATCATGGCCCTGACGGACGGACTGAAAAATGGCGTTCAGAATCTCTCTCTTCTGCATGCGCCGTTTTTGCTCGGATTGATCACCGGCGGAGCCATGATCTATTGGTTTACCGGTGCATCTATGCAGGCCGTTACTACCGGCGCATACCGTGCGGTCGAGTTCATCAAGGCGAACATTCATCTTGAAGGCGCGGAGAAGGCATCGGTCACGGACAGCAAGAAGGTAGTTGAAATCTGCACCAAGTACGCGCAGAAGGGAATGTTCAACATCTTCCTCGCCGTCTTCTTCGCTACCCTCGCATTTGCGTTCGTTGAGCCGTTCTTCTTTATCGGCTACCTGATCTCGATTGCGATCTTCGGCCTCTACCAGGCCATCTTCATGGCCAATGCCGGCGGCGCATGGGACAACGCGAAGAAAGTTGTCGAGGTCGACCTGAAGCAAAAGGGAACGCCTCTGCACGACGCAACCGTCATCGGAGATACAGTCGGCGATCCGTTCAAAGACACCTCGTCCGTGGCGTTAAATCCGGTGATCAAATTCACAACCTTGTTCGGATTGCTTGCCGTGGAGCTTGCGGTAACGCTGAATAAGGGCAATCCAAGACTCGGAATGGGATTGGCAGTAGCGTTCTTCCTGGTCTCGGTGTTCTTCGTGCACAAGTCGTTCTACGGAATGCGCATCGAAGGAAAGTAACGAACTCTCCTGCGCATGACGCAGGGA
>Ga0068871_100002785_pt1 | contig 11948 bp, 8 predicted proteins | sample KBSMisM72_FD_72750 | JGI IMG/M metagenome (GOLD analysis project Ga0068871, IMG submission 72750) | Miscanthus rhizosphere microbial communities from Kellogg Biological Station, Michigan, USA - KBS Miscanthus M7-2 | ecosystem: Host-associated > Plants > Roots > Rhizosphere > Soil ... | reverse complement strand
GTCCGCCCAGCCGAGCAAAGCTCGGCTTAGTCAGCCCCCGGCAAAATCTCAATAATCTCCGCGGAAACTTTGCGGTCCTGCAATCGCAGTCGCCCCACCGTCACAGGCAACCGGAATCTTCTCGGACCCGCGCTTCCCGGATTGAAATAGAGAACGCCATTCTTGGTTTCTGACTTGTGCTTATGAGTATGCCCGCTCACTACTACCTGAAATCCTGCCGCTTCAGGCTTCAAATCCAGCTCGTTCAAATTGTGGAGAATGTAGATAGAGACGCCGGCGACTCCGAGCACATTCGTGGCTGGAATTTTCTTCGCCCATGGGTCGCGATCCACGTTACCTCGAATAGCGGCAACTGGCGCAATCTCACCTAGACTTTTCAGGATGGCGGGATCGCCGATGTCGCCGGCATGAATGATGTGGTCGGAACCACGCAGGGCAGCCAGAGCCTCAGGACGAAGCAGGCCATGGGTGTCGGAGATAACGCCAATGATCACCTGTTCTCCGGCATCGAATGCAGCTGCTCGTGCGGGGCGGACACTCTTGTCCGCCGCCTTTGAAGTTAATGGTTTGAGATCTGCAGGTATGACGAGCGCAGCCGGACGCTTGGAAACAAGGTCAAAGTCAAAAACGGCGGACAAGAGTGTCCGCCCCAGACTTGGCCGTTACAGCCCGGAATTTTTCTCCGCGATCAGCTTCCTGATCTTCTCCACAAACTCCGCCGCCGGCATGTCTTCCGTCTTCTCTTTCCCGCGAGTGCGGACGTTGACCTTCCCAGCTTCGGATTCTTTATCGCCAACTACCAGCAGGAATGGCACCTTCTGCATGGCATGTTCGCGGATTTTGGCATTCATTTTTTCGTTGCGAGAATCCACGTGCACGCGAACGTCGACTGCTTTTAGTTGCGAGGCCACTTTGTTGGCATATTCGGCGTGACGCTCTGAAATCGGGATCATCACCGCCTGCACCGGCGAGAGCCATACCGGAAACGCGCCAGCGTAGTGTTCGATCAGCACGCCGAAGAAGCGCTCGACTGATCCATACAGAGCCCGGTGCACCATCACCGGCTGCTTGCGCGATCCGTCTTCGGCGACGTATTCGAGGCCGAAGCGTTGCGGCAGATTGAAATCGAACTGCACGGTGGAAAGCTGCCACAACCGCCCGATAGCATCCACCAGCTTGATGTCGATCTTAGGACCGTAGAACGCGGCTTCTCCAGGAATGGTGGTGTATTCGATGTTGAGTTCCTTGAGAACTTTCTCAAGAGAACCCGTGGCCGAGTTCCATTGCTCGTCGCTGCCTACGAAATTTCTACGATCGGCAGGGTTCCAGGTCGAAAGCTCGGTCTGGAATTTGTCGAATCCAAAATCTTTCAATACATCGCGGGCGAACTCAACGCAATCCGCGATTTCTTTTTCAATCTGTTCGGGCGTACAGAAAATGTGGGCGTCGTCCTGAGTGAATCCACGGACACGCAACAGGCCGTGCATCACTCCCGAACGCTCGTAGCGATACACCGTGCCCAACTCGCCCAGGCGCACCGGCAAGTCGCGATACGACTTCAGCGAGTCCTTATATATCAGGATGTGGAACGGGCAGTTCATCGGCTTCATGCGGTATTCGGCGTCGTCGAGTTCCATGACGTCGAACATGTTCTGCGCGTAGTAGCCTTCGTGCCCCGAGGTCTGCCACAACTGCCGCCGCGCCACGTGCGGCGTGTACACCAGCGAGTAGCCGCGCTTCAAGTACTCGGCGCGCATCCAGTCTTCCATCTCTTTTCGGATGATCCCGCCCTTGGGATGCCAGAAAATCAGTCCCGGCCCCGCCAGCTCCTGGATGGAAAACAGATCGAGCTGCTGCCCCAGCACGCGATGGTCGCGCTTCTTGGCCTCTTCCTGCTTGTTGATGAAATCGTCGAGGTCTTTCTTGGAGAAAAATGACGTCCCATAAATGCGCTGTAGCTGCGGATTCTTCTCATCGCCCAACCAATAGGCGCCGGCAATATTCAGTAGCTTGAACGCCTTGATTTTTCCGGTCGAAGGGATATGCGGCCCGCGGCAGAAATCCAGGAACTTGCCAGTCTTGTAGATCGAAACCTTTTCATCGGGCTTGGTGAACTGCTCGATGAAATGACACTTCATGAAGTCGCCTTCACCCTTGAACTTCTCCAACCCTTCGCTGCGAGGCAGAAATTCGCGCGCATAAGGGATGTCCTGCTGCACCAGTTCCTGCATCTTCTTTTCGATCTTCAGCAGGTCGTCGGGCGTGAACGGAGTAGGACGATAGAAATCGTAAAAGAATCCCGTGTCGGTCGGCGGCCCGTGACCCAGCTTGGTCTCAGGAAATAATTCCAGCACCGCCGCCGCAAGAAGATGCGCCGACGAGTGCCGATAGACTTCCAGCGCCTCAGGATCGCGATCAGTCAGCAGGCGAAGGTCGGTGTCTTTCTCCAACGGCTTGGTGACGTCGATGAGATCGCCGTTGGTTTTGGCAACAAGCGTAGCATCGGCCAGACGCTGGCCAATGGATTTCGCAATATCGAGCGCGGTCGTCCCCTTGGGGACTTCTTTCACACTTCCGTCAGGAAGCTTGACATGGATGCTGTCTGCCATAAGTTAGGTTCGAAGTGGAATGTTTTCAGTTTATTGGAGGGTGCGGAGCGGGTCAAACTACGAGTCTCTAAATTGAGCGGATGATTGGTTCAAGGCTTTTGCTTTTCGGCCGCCGCTTGAGGCAATGATGGCGGTAAATCCTCCCGCAGTTCGATCTCCGTGAGATCGCCTGCGTAAGTCTGATCCGAGGAAGGTTTGAAACGTACGACGGCTCGCAGACCTTCGGTGTGGTGGCAGAAGGAGAAATGGTCGCCGCCGTACCAGAGAGTGTCGGAGTAGCCGCCGATCCAACCGCCTGCTACGGTGCGAAAGATTAACTTCTGGCCGTCGTGATCAACATCGAAGGTCAATCCTTTTTCACCGCAGCTCGCCGACTTTAGAAGTCCGCTCATGGTTTGTATTCCTGGGGGAATCACTTCCGACGGTGGGTCGCCGGCGGGCCGGTCTGCCAGGGGCACGTTGTTCCAGAGTTCTACCGCCTCGTCGTGATCAGGCCCAAACCATCGATCCGCCACGAACTTCGCGGAGGCCGCTGCTTCTGGCCCGCGTCCCAGACGCAGAAGGATCTGGCCGCTCAGCAAGTGATAGCCGGCACGCGACGGTTCCAGTTGTTCCGCCCTGCGGGCAACCGCGAGCGCGACCGTAGGATTGCCCTGCCGCACTGCCAGCCGCGCCAGTTCTACGTAAGCAGGCGCAAATCCCTGGTTCAGATGAATCGTATTCAGAAGTGCGTTGCGAAAAGCTCCCTGATCGGCTGGCACATCAGACTGGGAAATGGGAGAAAGCATGGTTCGATAGAACAGTGACAGATACTGTTTGCTGTCAAGTTCGTATGCTTGGGTGAACTCGTGAGCTGCATCTTCATCCTTGCCTTCCACAAAATCCACAAAGGCCATATTTTCGTGGGCCAGCGGCAACTTGGGATCGCCTTTTAGTGCCTCTTCGAGCAGAGGCTTGGCATCGTTTAGATCATGTGCCCAGAGATGAAAACCGCCAAGCTCTGCCTTGGTTTCGGCTTGAGCAAGTGTTCGTAATGTGAAGGTTTTTTCATCGGTCTGTGGCGGATTCTTGACAAACCAGGTCGGCAACGCGAATTGCTGCACGTACTGACTCAGCTTGATGTCCAGGTCCTTCGCATCGCCGAACACTTGTTGGAACGCCTTGGTTTGTTCCACGCCGGTCTGCAGCAACGCGAGGAACTCATTCAACTTCTTGCCCTGGCCCATGTCCGGACCGAAGATAAGATAATGAGTGAGCGCCCACGCCTCTGCGTAAAACATCTGGATTTTGTCCTCGTCGTGGTAGTAAGGAGATGCCTGGTTCACCGCGAGCAGCGTTGCAATCGGAATCAAAGGCCGCGAACCGAGAACCCGAAAGCGTGCGCTCGGCGCTCCCACCAATGTTCGTGATTGCTCAAAACGCGTGCAGCCATAGAAATCCGCCAGACCCTCGTCCAGCCAGAGTGGAATCCAGTGAAAATTCATGTGTAAAAGAGAGTGTGCGTACTCGTGATAAACCACTTGGTAGGCCCCAGGCCGGACGTCATCCAGCTGAACCACCGCGAACTGCTTTTCCCAGCCGTGCCGGAAGAAGCCCGCAGGTTTAGCGCCTTTTCGCTTCCAGAACTCAGGAGCCAAAGCTTTCATGCTGGATTCGTCACGCGGGGCCAACACCATAAGCGGAGCACCTGAATCGAGCTGGAAACCGGGAAATCCGCTCGAGAAGACCGCACGCATTTGTTCGAATTCCCGAGCCACCCGACGGGCATCATTGTCGTTACCGTCACTGATCACTCGAAAGTGCGGGCTACGAACTTCCACCCAGCTTCTTTCTCCCGCGGATGCTGACAGGCAGGCCAAAAGAGTGAAGACCCATTCCCTAAGAAAATAACGTTTGGCGGTCATGCGGCTGGCATATTGTCGCAATTTCATTGACCGGTCAATGAGAAATGGAGCTCAAAAGTGACCACTGTGCCCAAGTCAACAATAGAGGCTGCCGCGTATGCTTCCAGTCGGCACGCGCTGGTTTGGACAATCATTCCCTATGTCGCCACCACCATCTTCCCTTTCTCATCCTTCACCACGTACGCCCACGGCAACTTCGCATCGTGGGTAAACATGGTCAGCCACTTCTCCGGCAGGGCTTGCGCATAATAGCGCTTGCGGCTTTCGATGGTCTCGAGCGGATACAGGTCGTAGGACATCACCCAGTTCAGATCGAGATGTGCGCTCGTCGGAATCAGGTCGGAGATGTAACACGCCGTCTTCCCTCCGCTTTGCACTATGATTGCCTGCATGTCGCGTGTGTGTCCGGGATAGACGCGGACTGATATGCCGGGAACGATTTCCGCATCGCCGCGGAGCAGGGTCATCTGTCCGCTTTCGACCAGGGGATCGTAATTCTCCGTGGTGTAGCTGACCCCGTCGCGCTGGTGTTCGTGAGCGTGCTTCCATTCGCCTTCCTGCACGTAGTATTTTGCTTTGGGAAACGTGGCGGCGATCTTGTCGCCCTGGCGGACGGTGTTCCATCCACAATGATCGAAGTGCAGATGGCTGTTGATGACGATGTCGACGTCTTCCGGAGCGACGTCCGCCTCGGCGAGCTTGTCGAGTAACTCAGCGGGCTGGCCGTAGATCTTGATCATTCTTTCCGAAAGCTTGTTGCCCACGCCGGTTTCGATCAGCACGGTTTGCGACCCGGTGCGAACCACGACCGAATTCAGGCCCAGAGGGACGAGATTGTTGCCCTCCGGCTTTACTTTGCGCTCCCACAGGCTTCTGGGGACCACGCCGAACATGCCTCCGCCATCGAGGTGGTAAATGCCGTCAGAGATGGCAGTTAGTTCGAAGTCGCCCAAGGTCATACGATGCATGGAATTTGGCCCTCGTTAAAAGCCTATCATCGCTACTGCCCGCGTAGGGGCGGACGCCCTCGTCCGCCCGGCCGAGCGAAGCTCGGCGGTTTGATCCTGAGCAGCTAAACACAAGGTCCCTCCACTTCGCGTGCTTCGCTGCGCTCCGGTCGGGATGACAGGGTTGTGGCAAAACCACGTGGCCTCTGGTAACCCCATGCTAAAATTACATCAGCCCAATGCTTCCAGACGTGCAACACCTCATGGAGCTACAGCAGGCGGACCGCGAGATCCTCCGCCTCAATCAGGAAGTTGCCGCGCTGCCCAAACGCGTGGCGGCGATTGAAGAAAAATTGGCCGGCACCAAAGCCGGACTCGAAAAGGCCAAAGCCGCCGTCAAGGCCGACGAAGCCACCAAGCGCAAGTACGAAAGCACCATCCAGGACCTGCAGGGCAAAATCTCCAAGTATCGCGACCAATCGCTCGCCGTAAAAACCAACGAACAATACAAAGCTCTGCTGCACGAAATCCAGTTCGCCGAGCAGGAGATCAAGTCCAATGAAGACAGCATTCTGGAATTGATGCTCAACGCTGACGCGCGCGATAAAGACGTAAAAGCGGCCGAGCTTGAACTTAAAGCTGAGATGGCGGAGATCGAGAAAGAAAAAGCTATCGCCCGCGAGCGCACTGCCGAAGACGAGAAGCTACTGGCGGAATGGAACGTGAAGCGCACCCAGGCGCGCGGCGGCGTAAGCGAAGACCTGCTGCGCCAGTACGAACGCGTTTCGAAATTCCGCGGCTCCGGTCTCGCCGAAGTCCGCGACCAGAAATGTATGGGATGCCAGGTGATGCTGCGTCCGCAGACTTATAACGAAGTGCGCAACGGACAGGTCATCGTCTGCGAATCGTGCCAGCGCGTTCTGTACTTCGATCCAGCAACCGGAGTGGCTGAGGAGCGTCCCAGCCTTACTGCAAAACGCCGTGTCCGGCCCAAGACCCACGTGGACAAGGCGTGGTTTTATCGTGCGGAGTACGCCGAGGTTGGCGAAGTTTTCTTCGCCTTTCTGAACGCCAATGGCAACGCCACTCGCCGGGTGTACGATGCGCAAACCGGCAGGATGATCGGGGGCATCGCGCAGATGCCTGGCGATTTCAGCGCCGTTTTCGCCGAAGATATCAAATCATCCGTTCGTCTTCACACCACGCTGGACCTGCAACAGCTGGAAGAATGGGCGTCTGAGTTGCCGATGACCGAACTCGACGAGTTACATGCCGACCTGAAGAAAGCCCTCAGAGATCTTCCAGAGGATCCGCGGCCATCGCATCACCCAGCCGCCAGTTAGCCGGTTCGTGTGGAGCGGACACTCTTGTCGGCCGCTTTTGACTTTGAATTCGCATTTGAATCTGTTGAACGTGTCAGACCCTCCGCGCCAAATTCCCAAGTCAAGATCAAACCCAAATTCAAAGCTGCGGACACGAGTGTCCGCCCCACACGTGCCAGCGTAAGATCAGTGGATGCCCACAAAGTCCGCTACTTCATCTCTTCCCGCCGTAAAAATCTCGCGCCGCGGCGCCACGCGCCTGCAGGACGGCCACGTCTGGGTCTACCGCTCCGACATCGTCTCTGAGATTGGCGTCGAAAGGGGCACCGCGATCGGCGTGACCGACGAACGCGGCAAATTTCTGGGGACGGCTCTCTACAGCAGCGCCTCGCAGATCGCGATCCGAATGATTTCGCCGCACGCCGTCGACGATCTCTCTCGTCTGTTACGGGAGCGCATTCAAGGAGCGATCGCCTACCGAGAGCGCGTGGTGCGCGACACCGATGCTTACCGCGTCATCTTCAGCGAAGGCGATTTCCTGCCCGGGCTGATCGTGGATCGCTACAACGACCTGCTCTCCATCCAGGCGCTGACCCAGGCTATGGACGCCGAACCCGCCCGCAGCACCGTTTTGGCCGCGCTGAACGGGCACCTGAAACCAGCGGCCATCGCCGAACGTGTCGATCCGCGAATCCGCGAGCTGGAGCAATTGCCGGCGCGTCCTTCAGGGTTGGTCCAGGGCACCAAGAGCAACACGATTTTTACGATGAACACCGTGAAGTTTCACTATGAGGCTTTAGGAGGACAGAAGACGGGCGCCTTCCTCGACCAGCGTGAGAATTATGCGGCGGCTGCACGCTACTCCCACGGTGAAGCTTTGGACGTTTGCTGCTACCGGGGTGGTTTCGCACTTCATCTGGCCCAGTCCTGCTCCAAAGTCACCGGCGTCGACAGCTCTCTACCCGCGCTCGAAGTAGCAGACCGCAATGCCACTCTCAACAACCGCGATATCGAGTGGGTGGAAGCCAACGCCTTCGACCTTCTCCGCGACTACGCCGACGCTGGGCGCCGCTATGACACCATCGTCCTCGACCCGCCCGCCTTTGCCAAAAGCAAGAGCAACCTCGAAACCGCCCTGCGCGGATACAAAGAGCTGAATCTGCGCGCGCTCAAGATGCTGCGACCCGGTGGGATCCTGGTCACTTGCTGCTGCTCTTATCACGTAAGCCCGGCCCAATATCTGGACGTGGTGAGGGTCTCTGCCCAGGATGTCCGCAGGAATCTTCGCATCATCGAAACCCGCAGCCAGTCCAAGGACCATCCGATCCTGCCGAATGTGCCTGAAACTGAGTATTTAAAGTGCATTATTGCCTATGTAAGTAACTGAAAATAAGGTGAATTAAGTAGTTGACAATAACACACTCATATTTTATTATTCGTTCATACTAAATAGGCACTCAAAATGGTAGGCGGTGCCTTTAAACGAATTTCAAAGATTTCAGAGGAGGATTTTATGACCGTATTGACCCGTTGGGATCCCTATCGCGAGTTCAGCTCCGTACAGGATCGTTTGAACCGTCTGTTCAACGCCTCGTTCAACGAAGGCAAGGATGAATCCTTGTCCACCTCGAGCTTCGCGCCGGCCGTCGACGTATATGAAGATGAGCACAACGTCACGCTGAAGATCGAAGTTCCGGGAATTGACGAGAAGGACATTGATGTCCGCATCGAGAACAACACCCTGACTGTGCACGGCGAGCGCAAGCTCGAGAAGGACGAGAAAGAAGAGAACTACCGTCGCATCGAGCGGCAGTATGGCAGCTTCACTCGCACCTTTACCCTGCCGACCACGGTGGACACCGAAAGCGTTTCCGCCAATTACGAAAAGGGCATCTTGAAAGTGAAGCTGGCCAAGAAGGCCGAAGCCAAGCCCAAGCAGATCAAAGTCAACGTAGGCGGCGAAAAGACGCTGGAAGGCAAGCTACCTGGGTCCGCGCAGCCGAAGAGCGCCGGCCAAGCCGCGTAATTCGGAAAGACCCACGTAGGGGCGGACGCCTCGTCCGCCCGGTCGAGCAAAGCTCGACAGTCTGTGACGGGAGGCGGCCAGAGTGCCGTCTCCCGTTAATTTTGTAAGCGGGGAATGGAAAGATTGAGGAATTTTGTAATCGGGTAATTGGGGAATTTGAAATCCTGCGCTGGCGGGTGCATGCTGAACCAGGCCGTTGGTCTCAATTACTCAATTACAAAATTACTCAATTACCAAATGGAGTTGTTATGGCGATCCGTTGGGAAAAACTTACAGTCAAGGCGCAGGAAGCGGTGCAGCGAGGGAACGACCTCGCCTCTGAGCACGGCAATCCTGAACTGCTGCCGCTGCACCTGCTGGCCGCGCTGCTCGAAGACAAAGAGGGCATCATCCTGCCTGTGCTGGAGAAAATCGGCATCGGTCCGCAAGCCGTGCTCAGTGAGACTTATCGCGAAATTGAAAAGCTGCCGAAAGTTTCCGGCGGCGGAGCCGCCCAGGCCTCGCTTTCCAAAGCGGCCAACGAACTTCTGGACCGCGCCTTCAAGGAAGCAGCCAACTTCAAGGACGAATACGTTTCCACCGAGCACCTGCTGCTCGCCATCACGCACCTGAAACGCGACCCCGCCCAGGAAATTCTGGCCCGGCAGGGCGCTACGTACGATGCCATCTTAAAGGCGCTGACCGCCGTCCGTGGATCGCAGAAAGTCACGGACCAGAATCCCGAGGCCAAATATCAGGCGCTGGAGCGTTACGCTCGCGATCTGACCGAACAGGCTCGTCGCGGAAAACTCGATCCTGTCATTGGCCGCGACGAAGAAATTCGCCGTGTGGTGCAGGTTCTCTCCCGCCGCACCAAGAATAACCCGGTGCTGATCGGCGAGCCCGGAGTGGGCAAAACCGCCATCGTCGAAGGCCTGGCCCAGCGCATCATTTCCGGCGACGTGCCTGAGGCGTTGAAGAACAAGCGGGTCGTGTCTCTCGACCTGGGAGCGATGCTGGCGGGGGCGAAGTTCCGTGGCGAGTTTGAAGACCGTCTCAAAGCTGTCCTCAAGGACATCGAAGATTCGCAAGGGAAAACTATCCTCTTTATCGACGAATTGCACACCCTGGTGGGTGCGGGCGCAGCCGAAGGCGCGATCGACGCCTCCAACATGTTGAAGCCGGCGTTGGCTCGCGGTGAGCTTCGCGCCATCGGCGCCACCACTCTGAACGAATATCGCAAGTACATCGAGAAAGACGCCGCGCTCGAGCGGCGCTTCCAGATTGTGTTCGTGGGCGAACCGAACGTTGAAGACACGATCGCGATTCTTCGCGGATTGAAAGAGCGTTATGAAGTTCACCACGGCGTCCGCATCAAGGATTCGGCCATCGTGGCTGCTGCGACCCTGTCGCATCGCTACATCTCAGACCGCTTTCTGCCCGACAAAGCGATCGACCTGATCGACGAAGCAGCGGCATCGCTTCGTATACAGATCGATTCCATGCCGACCGAGATCGACCAACTCGACCGCCGTGCGATCCAGTTGGAAATCGAGAAGCAGGCGCTGAAGAAAGAATCTGATCCTAATTCGAAAGAGCGGCTCGCCGTCCTCGATAAAGAGCTGGCCGAATTGCGTGAGAAATCCAACGCGCTGAAAGCCAACTGGAAACGTGAGAAAGACCTGATCGCCAAAGCGCGAACGCTCAAGGAAAAACTCGAACAACTCAAGATCGAAGAGCAGTCCGAGGAGCGCAAAGGCAACTTGCAGCGCGTGGCGGAGATCCGTTACGGCTTGCTAGTGCAGACGGAAGAGGAACTGAAGAAGCTGACCACGCAGCTCGAAGGCTCCGCTGCCAAGCGCATGTTGAAGGAAGAAGTGGACGAAGAAGATGTGGCCCGGATTATCTCCAAGTGGACTGGTATTCCGGTCTCGAAGATGCTCGAGGGCGAAGTCAAAAAACTGGTCACGATGGAAGAACGCCTGCGGCAACGCGTGGTGGGGCAAGACGCTGCCCTCGAACGTGTCGCTAACGCAATCCGCCGCTCACGTGCGGGATTGAGCGACCCCAAGCGCCCGATTGGATCGTTCATTTTCCTGGGTCCGACCGGCGTCGGCAAGACTGAATTGGCTCGCGCACTGGCTGAATTCCTGTTCGATGACGAGCACTCCATCGTGCGCATCGACATGTCCGAATATATGGAGAAGCACGCCGTCTCGCGGCTGATTGGCGCGCCTCCGGGTTATGTTGGCTACGAAGAAGGCGGACAGCTCACCGAGCAAGTGCGGCGACGCCCTTATGCGGTCGTGCTGTTCGACGAAATCGAGAAGGCGCATCCCGATGTGTTCAACGTCCTGCTGCAAATGATGGACGATGGCCGCCTCACCGACGGCAAAGGCCGAACGGTGGATTTCCGCAACACGGTCATCATTATGACTTCGAACATCGGCTCGGCCTTCTTGCAATCTGAGGGCGTGCGCTCGGAGCAGGAGTTTGACGAGGCTTCGAAACAGGTGATGAACGCGTTGCATTCACACTTCAAGCCTGAGTTCCTCAACCGCGTGGATGACATCATCGTCTTCCGTCCGCTGGGGAAAGATCAGTTGGTCAGGATCATCGAGCTGCGCCTGGAAGATGTTCGCCGGCTACTGGCTGATCGCAAGATCTCGCTCGAACTGACGGATGCAGCCAAAGACCTGCTGTTCACCGAGGGCTTCGATCCAAACTTCGGGGCGCGTCCGCTGAAGCGAGCGATCCAGAAGTTAGTGCAGGATTCGCTGGCGCTGAAGATTCTCGATGGCGAGGTTCTGCATGGCGACCATGTAATCGTCGACGCCGACAAGAAAGCCGGCAAGATGGTGTTCGAGGTCAGCAAACGAGTTGGCGAGAAAGAGCCGGCAAAAGCAAAGAAATAACCACGGACCACGTAGGGGCGGACGCCCTCGTCCGTCCTGGTCGAGCGCAGCTCGACTAAAGGTTCAATGGCTGCTATTTCGCTTCACGAATATCCAGACGTTGCTGTCCTCATCTCAAAAGCCTTCTCAGCGGGCAAACCCTGCTGTCGAGCTTCGCTCGACCAGGGCGGACGAGGGCGTCCGCCCCTACGCGGTTCTTGCTGATTGCCCAATTTCCCTTTTCGCCTTACCATCCAGTGAGTGGCT
>Ga0068871_100002780_pt1 | contig 11953 bp, 10 predicted proteins | sample KBSMisM72_FD_72750 | JGI IMG/M metagenome (GOLD analysis project Ga0068871, IMG submission 72750) | Miscanthus rhizosphere microbial communities from Kellogg Biological Station, Michigan, USA - KBS Miscanthus M7-2 | ecosystem: Host-associated > Plants > Roots > Rhizosphere > Soil ... | reverse complement strand
AGGGGGAACAAAATAGACGTCCTTGGGGCAAAATCATATTTCGACGAATTGTATAAAAGGACGAACTACCCCATAACAAAAGAACTAAGAGACAAAATTACCAAAATTGAATTGTCTGAACTGATGAGTTCTGAGCCCCAGCAAAAGTTTCTCGCCGATCAAAAGGATTACCTGGCCCATATCGAAAATTATTCCGCTTTCGAATTTGAACTTTTAAATCACGGCCGATCCATTGAAGACATTAGAATGGAGATGGAATTTCTAAAGAAAAATATTCAATCTTAAAGTTCTGCATGGGTGTAACTTTGCGCACTTATGTTTCCTGAGTACGACGTAATAGTGGTTGGTGCTGGCCACGCCGGGTGTGAAGCGGCGGCAGCAGCGGCTAATCTTGGCTCAAAGGTTCTGCTGGTAACTATGAATATGCAGACTATTGCCCAGATGAGCTGTAATCCGGCTATGGGGGGAATAGCAAAGGGTCAAATTGTTAGAGAAATTGACGCGATGGGAGGCTATTCTGGAATAGTTTCAGATCTGTCTATGATCCAATTCCGGATGCTAAACAGATCCAAGGGGCCAGCCATGTGGAGTCCAAGAGTGCAGAGCGATCGGATGCTATTTGCTGCCAAATGGAGGGAAATGCTTGAAAGTACCGCAAACATTGACTTTTACCAGGATATGGTAAAGGGAATTTTGGTAGATGGGAAAAGGGCCACGGGTGTAGTGACAGGCTTAGGTCATGAAATAAAGGCCAAATCGGTAGTGTTAACCAATGGGACTTTTTTGAATGGCATTATCCATATCGGGGAGAAAAATTTTGGCGGTGGAAGGGTTGCCGAAAAAGCTGCTACTGGTATAACAGAGCAGCTAGTCGCTCTTGGCTTTGAAAGCGACCGCCTTAAAACAGGTACGCCACCACGGATTGATGGAAGAAGCCTTGATTATAGTAAAATGGAAGAACAACCGGGAGACGATGATATTGTCGGCTTTTCTTATACAAACACAGAAAAGCCCGTCAAACAGAAAAGCTGCTGGATAACCTATACCAATTCAAAAGTCCACGATTTACTGAAAACCGGATTTGACAGAAGCCCAATGTTTGCCGGGAGAATCGATGGCATTGGGCCAAGGTATTGCCCAAGTATTGAGGACAAAATCAATCGCTTTGCCGAAAGAGAGCGACACCAATTGTTTATCGAACCCGAAGGATGGAATACAGTGGAAATTTATGTAAATGGATTCTCAACGTCTTTACCGGAAGAAGTTCAGTACGAAGCTATTCGTAGTGTACCAGGCTTTGAAAATGCCAGGATGTTCCGACCCGGATACGCTATTGAGTATGATTTTTTCCCGCCTACTCAGCTGACATATTCTCTTGAAACAAAACTCATTGATAATCTGTTCTTTGCGGGCCAAATAAACGGTACAACGGGTTATGAGGAGGCCGCCTGCCAGGGATTGATGGCCGGTATTAATGCTCATCAGAAATCAAAAGAGCTGGAGCCGGTCGTACTAAAGCGAAACGAGGCTTACATCGGAGTGCTTATAGATGACCTGATTAATAAAGGAACCCAGGAGCCATATAGAATGTTTACTTCGAGGGCAGAGTTCCGAACCTTGTTGCGCCAGGATAATGCAGATTTACGACTTACGGAATTAAGCTATAAGCTTGGCCTTGCCAAACAAGAGAGAAAGGATAAAGTGAGTGAAAAAAAGGAAAGCGTCGAAAGAATTAAAAAAACCTTGAAGGAAGTGTTTATAGCGCCGGAGGAAATAAACAATTACCTGGATTCTATTAAATCAGCTAAAATTGTTGAAAAACAAAAAGCAGAAAGGATCTTACTACGCCCTGACATTGAACTGGAGAATTTAATGAAGGAGATACCGGGCCTTAAGTCAATTTTGCAGAAATATACCCGCGAAGAAATTGAGCAAGCGTCTATTCAGATCAAATATGACGTATACATTGAAAAGGAAAAGGAACTGGTGAACCGGATGGGTCAACTGGAAAACCTTTCGATTCCGGAAGCATTCGATTACAAGAAAATAGCCGCACTTGGTAATGAAGCAAGAGAAAAGCTTACCCGCATTAAACCGCAAACACTCGGGCAGGCAAGCAGAATATCCGGAATAAACCCCAGTGATGTACAGATTTTAATGGTTTACATGGGAAGATAATATTGGTGCTTCAATAGTTGTTACCCGCTCACTTCATTGCCTTGTTCATATTTATACCAGGCTACTGCGAATCGCAGATCTCCATAGCTAATTTCCTCTCCTACTTTTTCTTTTAACGGCGATAAGGTTTCTGTTCCTATCTCCTTTATCAGCGGTTGGATGGCCAATAATTTTTCCTTAGGCAGAAGCTCTTCTATTTTAATTTCGCCGGTTTCCACAAAATGGGCCAGATGCGTTTCAATTGTTGAAACAGACCGGTTCCTGGCGATAGCTATATTCTCAATGCTATTGCCTTTTTTAAACAATCTAAATGATTCGACCCTCGTATCCATTTTGCTATCTTTTTTTTGTTCTCTTTTAGGATTTTTGAATTGCATTCGTGACTCAAGATTTCTTTCGGTACAATAACGCAAAACAACATCAAGAAACTGTTGTCCGTACTTTTCGATCTTTGCGTCTCCAAAACCGCTGATCTGCCTGAGTTCCTGCAACGTTTGCGGCAGATAATTTGCAAGTTCATTTAAGGTAGTAGTACCGGCGACAATATAAATGGGCAGATTTTTTTGTGCGCAAATACCGTCCCTCAACTTTCTCAATTGCTGGTGTAAAAGAGGATGAGCTATGTCGTCATCTTGTTTTGAAGATGCCCCTGCATAAGCGTTCACAGAAAATGGAGGAGTTACGAAAGCTCTTTTATTTTGCTGATACACTCTGATATTCAAAATATCATCACAACCCCTCAGCAAAGACTTTTTTAATGACAATTGTGAAAAAAGCTCTCTTATGATGTCGTTAAATTCTTTTGCATGCATTCTACTATCTGTTATTACAGAAGATTTCAGAATAAACTCCAGTATTGTGCTCAGTTCGTTTCTAAAATGTATGATTGCCGCACTCAGCCTTTGCCGGAACAGCTCGTTGTTTTCTATCAGCTCTGACGATTCGAAAAAGCGAAGTAAATGTGATTGAAATTTGGAGGAGGTCTCCTGTTGTGTTTTGATTTTTTCAGTCAATTCATTACACCAGGTGAGCGCCTCTTCATTGAATGAAGCGGTATGTTCAGATAAATATTGTGTCAGCTCCTTACCTGCCGTGAGCGATGTTGTAAAATCAAACAGCTGTAACAAGATACTCTGCCGGTACTGTATTGTCGAAACTGCAAGTTCCCTTTGCAGATTATCAGAAGAACCATTGGTTTTGGAAAATTTAATAACCCTTGGGTCACTGTTTAAGGAGTCAAGCCTTATCCTGCTTTTTAATACCATGCCGCCGAGATTTGTACAACGACTCAATGCCACATATACCTGTCCCGCTGCAAAAGCCTCACCTGCATCAATAATCGCTTTATCAAAAGTGAGCCCCTGGCTTTTATGAATTGTTATGGCCCATGCCAACCGCAATGGATATTGTGTAAAAGAGCCTATAACATTTGATTCTACAGCTCTTGTTTTTTTATCTATGGCATAACGGATGTTCTCCCATGTTTCTTTTTTCACTTCGATCTTATCCGGTTCATCTTTACATTCCACTATAATTTCCTCGTCGGTTATACCTGTCACTATTCCAATCTTTCCATTATAATATCGTTTTAATTTCGCCGAATCATTTTTTATAAACATCACCTGTGCTCCTTTTTTTAACCAGAGTATTTCATCTGCAGGGTATGCTTTATCAGGAAACTCGCCTTCTTTGGTTGCTTTGAATGAAATTGCCTTTTCCCCAAGTTTTTGTAATTCATTGTTATTAATTATTTCTGCCCTGTTGTTGTGCGTGGTAAGAATGACATAGCCTTCTTCTTTCTTTGGGTGAAAAGATGGATCGAATCTCTTTTCCAGGATTTCCAGGCCATGCTGATCGAGTATATTATTCCGAACCTGGTTGAGCACATGAATAAATTGTTCGTCGCTTTGGCGATAAATCTTTTCAAATTCAACATAAAGCGGCGGTAGCTCTCTTAACGCATGACTACTGAAGAAAAAAGGACTGTCATAATACGCTGACAAAATATTCCATTCATCATTTATTATTACAGGAGGCAATTGAAACAGATCACCTATAAATAAAAGCTGAACACCTCCAAACAGTTCATTGGGCCGATGCCTTATATGGCGAAGCACCACGTCAATCGCGTCCAACATATCACAACGCACCATACTAATCTCATCAATTACCAATAACTCCAGCTCCTGCAAAAGTTTCTTTTTATCGTTGTTCATTTTTAGCCGGCTCAGAAGAGTATGCCTGTTTACCGTTTCATCATTTCCCCGAAACCCGCTTGCTTCCGGAATAAATAACGTTAATGGCAATTGGAAAAATGAATGAATAGTAACGCCGCCTGCATTAATCGCTGCAACACCTGTAGGCGCCACAATTGCCATTTGTTTCGAACAACTTTCACGGATGTATTTAAGAAAGGTTGTTTTCCCTGTACCGGCTTTCCCGGTCAGAAAAATATTGCGGTTGCTTTGATTAATGAGATCAGCCGCTAATTGAAACAACTTGTTTGATTTATCGGGAATGAATGTTTCCACGGTAAAATATTTTAAACACTTAACAGGTAATGTGACTAAAGTTTTGCCGTAGCAAAATAGAACTCTTGCATAACCCGGTAAAATAAAAAGCCACAGACAACTTTCGATTCTTCAGCCTGGCTCACTAAGTTATCTGTGGCAGCTCGTCTTATGACTCCGTACCTGTCTTTGCTCCGATCAGCAATATTTCGTTCACCTGTATTTCACTGATATATTTTTTATTCCCGTCTTTATCATTATAACTGCGATTGATAAGTTTCCCTTCAATAGCAACCTCCTTTCCTTTGGTAAAATATTTTTCTGTTAACTCAGCAAGTTTGCCCCAGGCTACCAGGTTATGCCACTGCGTTTCCGTAACCTTTTCGCCTTTCGCATTGCGATAAATTTCATTTGTGGCTACAGAGAAGCGTGCCATTTTTTTTCCATTCTCCAATGTTTTTATTTCAGGAGCATTACCAACGTTACCAATCAGCTGGACTTTGTTTCTTAAAGCGTTCATGATTTTAAAATTTGTGCCTCCATTATTAATTTTCGGAAGCGGTTTTTAAATATGTATCTCAATCAGCCGGCGACGTCATTTCCGACTGACGACACAAAGATGACCGGTTCAAAAAGCGACAGTCGGTTTTTATCCATTTACTGCCGGATGTAACCGTTTGTAAACGGTTGTACTTAGAAAACTTTTACTATCTTTTCTTCCTAAATCCTTGTCAATCTATGTCTTATAACAATAATTCATCATCTGTTTGCCTGAACTGTGGTAAGCAGATAAGAGGCCGTTCCGATAAGAAATTTTGCGACGACTCCTGTCGCAATAATTATAATAACCGGATTAAAGGTTCGTCGAATAACCTGGTTAGAAACATAAATCATGCATTGAACAAAAACAGGAGAATAATGGAGAGCCTTTTACCTGGCGCAGAAGAAACCTCGAAAGCAAATAAAGAAAAGTTACTGAGACTGGGGTTTCAATTCAAATACCTGACACATGTATATGTAACCAGGACAGGAAAGACGTATTATTATTGTTACGATCATGGCTATCTGCCTCTCGATAATAACTGGTACCTGATTGTGAGAAGAAAGGAAGAATAAAAAATTAAATGGAAAAACGATCAATAGCCGCCACTGTTTCTCGTCGCAGGGCAACCCACCCTTTTGTCTCGCTTGTAAGCCGGCATACCGGATGTTTTTTTGTATTTATCGAAAGATAAACGGAAGGTAAGTGTAAGGGCCGCATAAAAGTACCCATCTTTACTTTTAGGATTACCCCTGGTGATGTTTTCTCCGGGATATGGACCGGACCCTACTTCGTCGCCCCTGTAGGCAAGATCAACCGCTTTTTGTCCTTTTGCGGCGAGCAAAGCAGATTCATTGGCATATACATTACTTACATCATCCAGGTAGTCGGTAAACAGCTTGCGGTAGCCCATTTCAAATCCAGCTTTCAGATCTTCGTTTATTGCCCTGTCCACGCCGATTCCGAGAGGAATGCTGATTTGAAAAAGATCATATTTATGTACAGTGGGTACCACACCTTCCCCTTCCGTGCTTAACGGATGAAGGAAAGTTTTGTTTCCGTTTTCATCTTTTGTATAGGGATTGAAATGAAAAGCACCAATGCCGGCATAAACGTAAGGTGTCCACCAGCTATAATTGAGACTTAAAAAATTATATTGAGCCCCTAACTCAAGCTCCAGTACGTTTGTTTTGAAATTCAGGTTGCGTGCTTTCATTACCGCATTGCCTTTTTTATCATCACCTTTTAGTGTTGTATATGATAAGTAACCGCGGGCAGTAATGTGCTCGCTGATGTCATATCGCGCACCTAATGAGCCAATAAAAGACGACTGGGAAAAACTATAAGATTTTCGTTTAAGGTCACCGTTATATGAAGCAACCCCGGCCCGTATGGAAAAAAACATATTCTGAGCAGTTGCAAAGAAGGGCAGCAGAAAGAAAATCACGAAAAGTTTCTTCATAGGTAATTGAATTATAAACACTTTGTATAAAACGCGTAAGCAGTGAATTTATTTTTTCCCGAAGGGGTCAATTTGGACTGTTAAAAAATCAATAATCCTGTTGATAATTTTCCTCAGTAGCATGAAGATCACTGCATTGGCAAAATAATTGAACTATTAAACCCGGAATAGGTTCGGAATTCTAATTATAAATTGAACGTTATGAAAAGGCTTTTATTCATGGTGATTGTGACGATTGTTGTATTAGGTTCGTTTGCCAGGCCGGAAAAAGAAAGCGATACTTCAGTTAGTCCCGCCCCCACAAATAATAATATAAAAAACACAGCAAATCATACTAATACGGCCGGCAACAGTACGGCGCAATATAAAAAAGGATAAAGGGTATCACGTGTATAAGAAAAACCTGCAGCATATTCGTGCGCTGCAGGTTTTTGTGTGTATGAGCCATGCTTTTCATAACTGTATAAAATATAAATTGGATGCAGCCGAATCCACGGCAGACGAGTTAACTTGCAGCCATGCAGGATTATTTAAATGGATTAAATGAGCGGCAGCGCGAAGCCGTTTTACACTTAGAAGGTCCGTTAATGATTATTGCCGGTGCAGGCAGCGGTAAAACAAAAGTACTTACAACCCGTATTGCACACCTGATGGCAAATGGAGTAGATGCATTCAATATACTTGCACTGACATTTACCAACAAGGCCGCAAAAGAAATGAAGGAACGGGTGGAGAAGATTTTAGGTAACAATGAAGCAAGAAATTTATATATAGGCACCTTTCATTCTGTATTTGCAAGAATACTCAGGGGCGAGGCGCACCGCATTGGTTACCCAAACAACTTTACCATTTATGATACCGACGATGCAAAGAGTGTTGTAAAGACGGTTGTGAATGAAATGAACCTTGACGATAAGCACTATAAACCGTCGACTGTATATAATAGAATTTCGTCAGCAAAAAATGGATTGGTTGGTCCTGCAGAATATGCCACCGATTATTATATACAGCAGGAAGATATGCGCTCAAACCGGCCCGCCATTGCGCAGATATACGATGCATATTGCAAACGTTGTTTTAAAAACGGTGCAATGGATTTTGATGACCTGCTGTTGAAATTTTATGAGTTATTAAAAAATGTTCCTGAATCGCTAAGCAAATACCAGCATAAGTTTAAATACATTCTTATTGACGAATACCAGGATACAAACCCGGCTCAATACGAAATAATAAAACTTCTCGGCGCGATGCATGAAAACGTGTGCGTGGTGGGCGATGATGCGCAAAGTATTTATAGTTTTCGTGGAGCTACAATTCAAAACATTTTACAGTTCCAGAAAGATTATGACGATGTGCATGTAGTAAAGCTGGAACAAAATTATCGCAGTACGCAAAGCATACTGAACATAGCGAATGAGGTAATTAAAAATAACAAAGGACAAATTCCCAAAGTGCTATGGACCGATAACAAGGAAGGAGAAAAGATAAAACTGGTCCGCACGATGACCGATAATGATGAAGGGAAATTTGTTGCGGATACTATACAGGAACAAAAACTTCGCAATCACTACAGCAATAAAGAATTTGCTATTTTATACCGTACCAACGCGCAAAGCCGTGCATTTGAAGAAAGCTTACGCAGAATGGGTATAGCGTATACTATTTATGGGGGTATCAGTTTTTACCAGCGCAAAGAAATTAAGGATCTTGTTGCTTATCTCCGTGTTATCGTGAATCCGAAAGATGAAGAGGCGCTGAAACGGATTATTAATTATCCTGCCCGTGGCATTGGCAAAACATCTATTGATAAAGCCGTTCTCTTTGCCAACGAAAATGATATCAGCATGTGGGATGTGCTGGCGAAGGCGAAGGAGGCCGGTTTTAAAGGAGCCACACTGGAAGCCACTGAGAATTTTGTCTTGATGATAAAGAGCTTTGCCAGTATGCTGCAAAAGCATAATGCCTATGAAGTGGCCTTTCATGTAGGCAAACAAACCAACCTGGTAAAAGAACTGTTTAATGATAAGAGTACGGAAGGTCTGCAACGGTATGAAAACATACAGGAATTATTAAACTCAATAAAAGAATGGACAGAAAGCCCGGACAACGAGGAGGGAGAACTCGTAGATAAAAGTCTTGGGTCGTACCTGCAGCAGATCACTTTATTGACCGATGCTGATGATAAAGACCCTGATTCGGATACGGTGAAATTAATGACGATTCATGCCGCAAAAGGACTTGAATTCGGCTGTGTATTTGCAGCAGGCCTTGAAGAAATGCTTTTCCCAAATGCACTCAGCATAAACACGAGGGAAGAATTGGAAGAGGAGCGAAGATTATTTTATGTAGTGATAACAAGGGCCAAACATCGTTTATGGATTACGTATGCAAATACCCGTTATAAGTTTGGCAGCCTGGTACAGAACGAACCGAGCCGGTTTATTGATGAACTTCCGGAACAATACCTGGATAGAAGTTTTGCAGGAGGCGGGGCAAGAAACCAGGCAAGTCAAAGTACATCCGCATTTGACAGAATGCACGGCGGTGGCTGGGGCAATGACCGGTCTGTATATGAAGCAGAAAAAAGATACGGAGCAACTCCCGATAAAAAATCATCCGCCCCGGCGTACCTGGCTCCAAAGCTACCAACCAAAACAGTTGAACATGTTCCTACTGCCGACTTCAAAGCAAGCGACACAAGTAACCTGAAAGTGGGACAGAAAGTGGAGCACCAAAAATTTGGATTTGGCGAGGTTGTAAAAATGGAAGGGGCCGCACACAATCCTGTAGCAACAGTTAAGTTTGAAAATAACGGGGAAAAAAAGATCATGCTTAACTATGCGAAACTGCGGATTATAGAATGATCAGGAAAGAATCTTCAGTACCTGGTTGCGGTATAATTTTCCAATGGGGATCTCACTTTTTCCTATTTCAACGATTTCATTGGTGAATGATTTTATCTTATCAATTGATGCGATAAATGACCGGTGTGTGCGGATAAACAATTTTTCCGGCAACATCGACTCAACTGATGAAATAGATTGCTTCGTAATAATGGTGTTGGCAACCGTTACCACTTTGATATAATCTTTCATGCTTTCTATATAGAGAATATCATTGAATAACACTTTTACCATTTTACGATCAACACGGAAATAAGCAAAAGGCTCCCGGTTTTTTTCGTCATTCAACGGTTCGGCTTCCTGTAGTGATTTTCCATTGTAAACAGGAAATGCTTTATTCACTGCTTTGACAAACCGATCGAAGCGGATCGGCTTTAACAAATAATCTATTACATCCAGTTCATATCCCTCCAATGCATACTCTGCATGAGCCGTAGTGAAAATAACTTTTGGTAAATTCTTTACCGTTTTTAATAAATCCGTGCCATTCAACTGGGGCATTCGGATATCCAGGAAAATAAGATCAATTGAATTTTGTTGAAGAAATATCATCGCCTGAACGGCACTTGAACACTCGCCGGCCAATTCCAATATCGGTAACTCTCCTATATATCTTTTTAAAACGTCACGCGCCAGCGGTTCGTCATCGACTATAAGACATTTGGTTTTTATGGTAGCACTTTCATACATTAACCGGTTTTGTGAGTTGCGGTTGAGTTATTTTAATATGTCTTTTTTCTAGTATCATTTTCAAATTCACAACAAAGACCTCTTCTTCTTCAATTATCATAAGCTCATGCCGGTCCGGGTAAAGGAATTCCAATCTTTTTCGAACATTATTGATTCCTATACCATGGGTGGTTCTCTGTCTCGAAATACCTGAGGGCTTTCCATTCATCAACTTCATAGTCATTTCATTTTCCACCAGGGAAATATCAAGGCTGAGCCAGGGTTGATCCAGCATATCGCTGATTCCGTGTTTGAAACAGTTTTCAACAAACGGGATCAATAATAACGGTGCTATATAAACATTTTGCGAAGTTGAGGGAAGATTTATATGGAGCTCCAGCCTGTTGCCGTATCTTACTTTTTCCAGTGAAATAAATTCTTCTATCATTTTCAGCTCCTTTGTCAATGAAACTGTTGACTGATTGCAATCATAAAGCATATAGCGCAAAATATCTGACAGGCCCATAACCAATCGTGATGCTTCCGGGGATGTATTCTGTGTGTAAGAATAAATATTATTCATTGTGTTGAATAGGAAGTGCGGATGTATCTGGGCTTTCAATACCTGTAGTTGCGATTCCATGTTTTCTTTTTGCAACTGCAGGTTTCGCTGTTCTTTGAAATAAAAATATTTCATGAGTTTGATAGCTGCACCCATGCCACCAACGGTGAGGCCACCGCGAAGACCAGCTAACAGTGTAACAAAATAACTTCCATGAGGGTGAATATCCTCAAACTCAATACCGGGAAACAGAAAGTGATTGACCTTATTCACAAGACCCAGGTAAATAAGATTAGAGAGCATGGCCGTAAGAACGCAGGCAAGTAAAACAAGAGCGGCACTAAAAATATATTTTCCTTTTACAAGATAACGGGGAATAACAAACAGAATAAGCGAATAAGTAAAAAACATATGCGCCGGCATATACAATAGTGCATCAACAAGTGATACTGCTACCTGGTAGGGAAGACCGTCGGCAGTCGGAACAAACCGGGCATATAAAAGACTCATGAACAGCCACCACGCAATCCAGAATAGAAGGTGGCGGCGAATGCGGTATTTTCTTTCATTAGAAAATATGAACCTTGATTCTTTCATTGCAACTAAAATTACTAAGAGTTTCCCGGCTGTTGTTGCCGCTCGTATAGCAGAAACGATGGAAATACATTTTTTGGCGACAAAACGATTTGGTCGATACAATAAAAAACCCCGCTCCGGGAACGGAACAGGGGAACGTGCTTTAGAGAATCTTGATTCTATTTGTTTTGCAATAATGCAATAAAGAATCCTTCGTTTTCCTGTAATGGTTGTTGACTGGCCCATGCAGTCACCGCTTTATCCAACATCTCCTTCAGCTGCATTTTGTATTTCCTCCTGTTCAGCTTTCGTCCGTACCCATTTACTTCTTCTTTATATACTTTTATATTTTCATCGTTATAAAAGTGTACGATCGCATTTTGTGGTTCACGAAGAGAAGATTCAATCACCCAATATCCTTTTTCCGGAAGCCAGCGTGGAGGTTTGCCCTGAGCAAAGAGAATTAGTGCGCCACAAGAAAGAATGATTGTGATAGCGGTTTTTAAAATCATCTTCATAAAATAAAAGTTGTGAATAAGAAAAACAGTGCTA
>Ga0068871_100002779_pt1 | contig 11955 bp, 10 predicted proteins | sample KBSMisM72_FD_72750 | JGI IMG/M metagenome (GOLD analysis project Ga0068871, IMG submission 72750) | Miscanthus rhizosphere microbial communities from Kellogg Biological Station, Michigan, USA - KBS Miscanthus M7-2 | ecosystem: Host-associated > Plants > Roots > Rhizosphere > Soil ... | reverse complement strand
AGTCGTCAGGCGCTCGATAGCTCCGGCCCTTAATGTTTGGGGATCTACGCTCATCCGCCAGATATTTCTCGCCGCTCGAGACGTCCGCTCGAAGTAGATCGCCTTTCCCGAAGGCGCCCAGCAAAACTTAAAATCTGTCGTCCACCACTTATGGCGCGGGCCCGCCTCTCCTTGTCTCATCAACTCAGCAGGGACCTCCGTCCTAATAGGTATGCCACCAGCGATGGGGGCGGTCCAAAATGTAGGGAGGGGGCCAGGCGCAGAATCCCAGGCCCAAACAGTGATTCTCTTGCCGTCTGGATGCCACGCCGCCGACACTGAGGAAAAGGAATCCGGAAATAGGCCCCGCAAGACCTCATGGGGCGGACTTCCACTCAGGTTCGCTATGTAAAAACTGTTCGCCTCAGCAAGTGGTGTCGTTTGGAACAAGATCTGCGAGCTGTCGGGGGACCAGCGAGGGTAATACCCGAAAGATGCGATTCTCCTTTCCAATCCGTCCCCGCCGAGCGCAGGAACGACAAACAAGCCGCCATTGCCGTTTTCGGAACGATACGCAATGAACTTGCCATCAGGCGACCAGTCCGGCTGCCAGTTGTGACCTAGTCCCTTGGTGATCTGCACTGGGTCGCCGCCACTAACCTGCTGCACCCAAATGTCGAACTTGCCTCCGCGGTTAGAACTGTAGGCGATGAAGCGGCCGTCTGGTGACCATGTAGCCCCGATCTGCAGACCATCGTCAAAGGTAAGGCGTGTGAGCGCTCGTTGCTGCGATATTGCAGGGGTTTGCGAGCGCTTGTAGATAAGAAGGACCGCGCCAACGAGCACCACAAGAACGGCGAATAGGATCGAAGTCGGGCGGAACCATCGTACTCGCGATTCCCCGAGCATACCTGAGCCGTCGGGTCCAATCTGACCACCCTCAGCCGGCGCAATAAATCGATACCCCCGCCGGGGCAAGGTCTCGACAAACCGGGGACTTTCCGCCGAATCCCCCAGCACTTCGCGAATTTTGTTTATGGCAGCATTCAGGTTGTGATCGAAATCGACAAACGTGTCCGGCCAAAGCCTCTTCTGCAATTCTTCCCGAGTGACCACCTGACCGGGTCGCTCCAGCAGGATGGCGAGAACTTGGAAAGGCTGGCCCGTGAGTTTGAGTTTCACTCCAGCCTTGCGCAGTTCTCCTGCCCGAAGGTCAACTTCGAAGGTTCCGAACCGGACTAAGCGAGGGGAATGGACAGCTTCTTCCAAAGACGTTCGCCTCAGGTGCGCCAGTCTAGCACTGAACAGGATTTGAACAATCGCGTATGGACTCGTGAGCCAATCTGGCCGATCAGCCGGGCAATCAACAACACTCGGTTGTTGCAGCCCTTGTTTACCATCTACCGTCTCACAATCCGCCGCTATTTCCCTGCACTTGGGTCGCTCCGCGGTTGATGTAGTTGATTTTGAGAGGAGACTGACCGTGAATTTGGATCATGGTCTCGCCATCCGCCATAGCATAGTGATGGCTCTGGAGGACAAAATTCCCCGAGAGGAAGTTGAACCATTTTGTTTTCCCGTCAGCAACCCGTCAGCGCGCAATCGCTCAAGTGGAGGAATTCTTGCGGAGCCAGTCGAAGCAGGCACAAAATCCGGCACAGTGCCACGAAACGAAAGGGGAGGATCGTGCGATTATCCAGTGAAGTGCTAGAAAAGAATGGCTCCTCAGGTAGGACTCGAACCTACAACCCTCCGGTTAACAGCCGGATGCTCTGCCATTGAGCTACTGAGGAATCTTGTGGTCGCGCCGGGAGGCGCATTGCAGGTTCATAATAACATCCGAGCATGCGGCTGGAAACTGGCATCCGCGCGGTTTGGTTTGGCCGCGAACAATTCTGCTAACCTAGATTGCATTCTTAATAATTTCCTCCGAGGTGTATATGTCTGGAGGTTTCCGCTTGCTGTCGGCTCTTGCGCTTTTGCTCCCCATGGTTGCAGCTTTTTCGGCTGACGAGAGTTCTTCCACCAAGTCTCCTGCACCAAACCGCCCACCTAAAGTGAAGGTCGAAGTTGTCGAAGACACCATCCATGGGCACAAAATCGCCGACCCCTATCGCTGGTTGGAAAAGGCTGACAGCCCCGATACCCAGGCTTACGTACGTGAGGAGCTAGCTTACAGCCGCAGCCTGCTCGACCCGCTGCCTGGGCGTGAACAGATACAGAAGCGCTTACTGGAGATGGCCGCCATCGGGACGATCGGCACGCCGCAGCCTGCCGGGCCCTATTACTTCTACACCCGCCGCGAAGGCACGCAGAACCAACCGGTATTGCTGGTGCGGACTGGAGTGAAAGGGAAGGATCGTGTCTTGGTCGACGTCAATACCATGTCCACAGATGGCACGACAGCGCTGGACTGGTGGTTTCCGTCAGAAGATGGGAAATATGTGGCGTACGGCATCTCAGCGAACGGTTCAGAAAACAGCACGCTGCACATTGTAGAAACTGCCTCCGCGAAGACGCTGGACGACACCATCGACCGCACTCGTTTTGCCAGCCTGGCCTGGAAAAAAGACAACTCCGGATTCTTCTACAGCCGGCACCCCAAGCAAGGCGATGTTCCGCAAGGCGAAGAGGTCTATCACGCCAAGATTTTCTATCACGCCATGGGGACCGATCCGGCCAAGGATCTGCTGATTTTTGGCGAAGGCCGCAATGCGCAGGATATACCCGTGGTTGCACTCGCCGACGATAATGACCGCTGGCTACTGATTACAGTTTATGAAGGTTGGGCAAAGAGCGAGTTGTATCTAAAAGATCTAACCACCGATGCCGCGCCCCTTGAGCTCACTACTGGCAAAGAATTCCTCTACACCGCGGAGATATTGCGCGACAAGATTTACATTCTCAGTAACCAAGACGCGTCACGCTATCGCGTGTTCCTCGCGGAGGTGGCCAGCCCAAAACGCGAAAGCTGGAAGGAAATTATTCCCCAAGGTGATGCGGTACTGCAGGGCCTGAGCATTTTCGACGGCAAGCTTTTTGCAAATTACGAAAAGAACGCCACATCACAACTTCGGCTTTTCAATCTGGAGGGCACGCCGCTCCGCGAAATTTCTCTCCCGACTCTCGGATCGGTATCCGGAACCGGGGGGCGTTGGGACCGCAAGGAAGTCTTTTTCGGTTTCACCTCTTTTACTGTGCCGCCTTCTATCTATCATTGCGACCCGGCCAACGGCGAGATTTCGCTCTGGGACAAAGTGAACGCACCCATCGATCCCGACAAATATGAGGTCAAACAGCTTTGGTATAGCTCGAAAGACGGTACTAAAGTGCCCATGTTCGTATTTCACAAAAAGGGATTAAAGCTGGACGGGGAGAATCCGACCTTGCTCACCGGTTATGGAGGCTTCAATATCAGCATGACGCCTGCCTTCGTAGGGGGGCGTTTCATCTGGCTCGATCATGGGGGCGTCTTCGCGGTGGCAAATTTACGAGGCGGAGCCGAATTCGGAGAGGACTGGCACCGCGCCGGAATGCTCGACAAAAAGCAGAATGTTTTCGACGACTTCATAGCCGCGAGTGAATTCCTGATCGCGCAGAAATACACCGACAAGAATCACCTGGCGATCCAGGGCGGATCAAACGGTGGGCTCCTGATGGGTGCGGTTTTAACCCAGCGCCCTGATCTGTACCGCGCGGTTGTCTGCCAGGTTCCCCTCCTGGACATGTTGCGCTACCAGAACTTCCAGATCGCAAAGTTGTGGATTCCAGAATATGGTTCAGCGGAAAACCCGGAACAGTTCAACTGGATCTACGCCTATTCGCCGTATCACCATGTAAAGGCTGGGACAGAATATCCAGCCATCATGTTCATGACAGCGGATACCGACACCCGCGTAGACCCCATGCACGCCAAGAAGATGGCTGCCCTGATGCAAGCCGGGGCGGCCAATGGAAAAAGCAGGGAACGGCCTATTTTGTTACGGATAGAGAGCAAGGCCGGTCACGGAGCCGGAAAGCCTATCGCCAAGCAGGTCGAGGAGGGAGTGGATATCTATTCTTTCCTGTTTTGGCAACTCGGCGTGACGCCATAGACTCTTTTAACGGTCAAAAAAATGCCGGGAAGTCCATAAAATTTCAATAGCCTGGCGGAGGGCAGTTGGAGTGCGTTTTTTGGGCAAAACTCTGTCCTTTTCGATGGCTTTTATCTAGTACAACTAATGTTGACGGCACGACCCAAATCTATGCTATAAAAGCAAGTTTTGTGTAGGGGCGTCTCAATGGATTACCTGTCCAGCCCAGACTCAACCTCGCGCAGAACATCCGACGCGGCCAAGCTCAGCACCCTGTTCCAGTCTTGCGGTGGAAGCGTGTTCGGACTCCGGCAGTGCGCTTCCGTGGCGCTTTCCAAAGGCGTTCGGTGCCGCTTGCGCGGAAGATAGGGCATAAGACGTAGTCAATTCTGACACGAGCTCTGATCCCGGAGGACCACATGCGCATTCGGCTCGCAACACTTGCGTCCAATGCATTCGGTTGCTTTAAGATTTTGACCGCTGCCGCCGCCCTGACCCTGCTCAGCGCGACGGCGGCACTTGCCCAGCCCACGGCCGAGACCGGGGGCGAAGCCAACCTCAAACTTCCTGACCTTTCTTCGGTAACTTTCCTGGGTAATATCGACGGCCACAAATTACTTCTAATAGGAATCATTTTCTGCGTTTTAGGCCTGGCGTTTGGGCTGGCTATCTATACCCGCTTGCGCAACCTGCCGGTGCACCGTTCCATGCGGGAGATTTCAGAACTGATCTACGAAACCTGCAAGACCTACTTGGTCACCCAGGGCAAGTTCCTGCTGATCTTGTGGCTGTTTATCGCGGTCGTAATCGTTCTCTATTTCGGAGTCCTGTCACCGGTCCCTGGCAAACCGATTGGCGTCACCCTGCCCATCATTCTACTGTTCAGCCTGGTAGGGATTGGTGGCAGCTTCGGGGTGGCGTGGTTTGGCATCCGGGTGAACACCTTTGCAAACTCACGGACGGCCTTTGCCAGCCTTCGGGGTAAGCCATATCCGATTTACCAAATTCCCCTGGAAGCTGGAATGAGTATTGGAATGATGCTGATCAGCGTTGAATTGCTGATCATGCTCTTTATCCTGCTGTTTATTCCCAGCGACTACGCCGGGCCGTGCTTCATCGGCTTTGCCATAGGGGAATCGCTGGGCGCGGCGGCGCTGCGAATCGCTGGCGGTATTTTCACCAAGATTGCTGACATCGGCTCCGACCTAATGAAGATTGTCTTCAAGATCAAGGAAGACGATGCCCGCAACCCAGGTGTGATTGCCGATTGCACGGGTGATAACGCCGGAGACTCTGTCGGTCCCTCCGCCGATGGATTTGAAACCTACGGCGTCACCGGCGTGGCACTGATCACGTTCATCCTGCTAGGCGTCAGCAACCCCACGGTGCAGGTCCAGTTGCTGGTGTGGATCTTCGTCATGCGGATCATGATGTTGGTCTCAAGCGGGGCAGCGTACTTCCTGAATGCTGCCATTGCCAAAGGGCGCTTCGGCACTGCCGACAAGATGAATTTTGAAACGCCGCTTACCTCACTAGTCTGGATCACCTCGTTGGTTTCCATCGGCCTGACCTACCTCATCTCAGCAATGATCATTCCTGAACTGGGAGGAGACCTAAGCCAGTGGTGGAAGCTGGCAACCATCATTTCCTGCGGAACTCTGGCAGGGGCCGTTATCCCGGAATTGGTGAAGGTCTTTACCTCCACCGAATCACGGCACGTGCGCGAAGTCGTCAGCTCTGCGCAGGAAGGCGGGGCCTCACTGGGCATTCTTTCCGGCTTTGTTGCCGGAAATTTCTCAGCCTATTACCTCGGACTCTCGATGGTGGCATTGATGTCGATCGGCTATTACTTCAGCACCATGGGTCTCTCGACGCTAATGATCGCGGCGCCGGTGTTCGCCTTCGGGTTGGTGGCTTTCGGATTCCTCGGTATGGGTCCTGTGACCATTGCAGTCGATTCCTATGGCCCGGTAACCGACAACGCTCAATCGGTATATGAACTTTCGCTGATTGAGAACGAGCCCAACATCGAGGCGGAACTCAAACGCGAGTTCAGCATCGATGCGAATTTCGACCGTGCCAAACATTTGCTAGAAGAGAACGACGGTGCTGGCAACACCTTCAAGGCCACAGCCAAACCCGTGTTGATCGGAACTGCGGTTGTAGGTGCGACCACCATGATTTTCTCCATCATCATGGCGCTTACCCACGGCCTCACTGATAACGTCGGAAAACTGTCACTGCTGCATGCGCCCTTTGTACTCGGAATCATCACCGGCGGAGCGATGATCTATTGGTTCACCGGGGCTTCTACGCAAGCGGTGACTACAGGAGCGTACCGCGCAGTCGAGTTCATTAAAGCCCACATCAAACTCGAAGGTGTGGTAAAGGCTTCGGTCGCCGACAGCAAGAAAGTCGTGGAGATTTGCACCAAGTACGCGCAGAAGGGGATGTTCAACATTTTCCTGGCGGTCTTCTTTGCCACTCTCTCCTTCGCATTTGTGGAGCCTTTCTTCTTCATTGGCTACCTCATCTCAATCGCGATCTTCGGCCTCTACCAGGCAATCTTCATGGCTAACGCCGGGGGAGCCTGGGACAATGCCAAGAAGATCGTCGAAGTCGAACTTCACCAGAAGGGAACTCCGCTGCATGACGCAACCGTGGTAGGCGACACCGTGGGCGATCCATTCAAAGACACCTCTTCGGTGGCCATGAACCCGATCATCAAATTCACCACGTTGTTTGGATTGTTGGCCGTGGAGTTGGCGGTAAAACTTACCGCGGATGCGGGGACCGGTCTCGCCCACATCCTGGCTGGCGCCTTCTTTTTGGTGTCTTATATCTTCGTATATCGGTCGTTCTACGGTATGCGGATCGGCTCTGAGACGCGAGCTGCAGAGGTCCCAATCGCCGCGGATTGACGTTCTTTTGTGTCGGCGACTCAGGTAAGTACCGCGGCACTTACCTGAGTCGCGGATGATTATCCCGTTTATTTCGCCCGTTATGCCATTCCTCTCGGGTTTTGTCCAGTAGGTATACCTGCGAGTTCGGTTCTTGCGGGTAACCCTCCCGTTGGCTTAGGTTGTAACTCTCATCAGATTACGAAGGAAACTCCGAAAAATTGTTCCAGATTGACACCTCATCCGGCGCTGGCGAAACTACTTCCCAACCATGCGGGATTGCCGAACTAGACGGAGTCTTATTGTTCTCACTGCTCTCTTTTTTGCCACTCTGGCAGTGGCGTTCGCTCGTTCTCATCCTACTGCCCCGGAAGAATCGTCCAAGCTCATTGCTTTAGAGAATGCCTGGAATCAGGCCCAGTTGCACCATGATGCCCGCTCGCTCGATGGCTTGGTGGGAGACGATTTCGTTTATACCGATACCGACGGCACGGTGATGAACAAGGCCCAGTTTCTGGCTGACATCGCTGACACCGGTTACCACCCCACGCTCATGGCTAATGAGGACGTTAAGGTTTATTCCTATCCCAACACCGCAATCGTCACGGGTACATACCACGCCAAGGGAACCTCAAAAGGGAAGGCGTTCGAACACTACGGCCGCTTCACCGACACCTGGATCTACCTGGATGGAATGTGGCAGTGCGTTGCCAGCCACACCACCCTGGGGCATAAATAGCGTCGAGTTTTCCGCCCTTCCGCCAGCCATTTGCTGCCTGGCTGCTGCCCGGCACTTCGCCTTTCCCGCAGATAATGTCCGCCGGCCCAGGCATTTAAGCTACATTGTCGAGTTGCCGGGGAGGAAGTCATGTTCATCGGACATTTTGGAGTTGCGTTGGCCGCGAAACGCCTGGCGCCAAAGACATCGTTGGGAACATTGATCTTCGCGGCTGACTTCCTTGACCTCTTGTGGCCGGTTTTGCTTCTGTTGGGAGCCGAGCATGTGCGCATCGCTCCGCAAATCATGCGCATGGCCACATTGGATTTCGTCGACTACCCCATTTCCCATAGCCTCATCATGGCGTTGCTTTGGTCAGTTCTGATTGGTGCGTGCTATTACGCAGGGCGCCGATACGCGCCTGGTGCGTGGGTGGTTGGAGCAGCAGTGTTCAGTCACTGGGTGCTCGATTTCGTGGTCCACCGCCCGGATCTGCCACTGTGGTTGCACGGTGACATACGGATGGGTCTCGGCCTCTGGAACTCCGCAACTGGAACGGTCCTCGCAGAAGTATTCTGCTTTGGCGTCGGGCTATGGATTTACACGAATCTCACTCAGCCTGTCGATAAGACTGGCGTCTATGCCTTCTGGTCGCTGATGCTATTCATGCTGCTCGGCTGGATCAGTTCCATTTTCGCCGGAGCGCCACCTAATACGACAAGTATTGCCTGGGGAGCGATGTTGTTATGGTTGCTGATTCCATGGGCATGGTGGGCGGACCAGCATCGCCAGCTTCTGAAGAGTCCTTATGGAGCGGTCTTCATTTTTTCTTTCACGCTGTGAGCGTACTTTTCGATCTCTTCGGCTTTTTTTACTACTTCCATGGACAAGACGTTTTCGTTCGATCTGTCGACGTAGCTTTTTAGTTCCGTGGCTAGCTGTAAGAGTTTGTCGCTGTCGCGCTTGATCTGTTCTTGTCGCGCCAGGTTGCGACGCTTCTCCATGTCCTTTTCTAACCTGGCGCGGGCTTCATCCTCAGGATTGCCTGAGGGAGCACCGTAGGGCGGGGAAGCCTTTTGGGGGTTCACCTGGCTTCTCAGCGGGACAACCAGGACTGCAGCAACTAGCAAAATGACCGTTAGTCGAAGTGGCACAAGAACCTCGCGAGACTGGCTAAATTATAAGGCCCGTCCGGGGCAGGTTCCGTCTATTGGCTTGGCTATAATCGACTCAGATGTCTACCGTTAGCAACTTCATACCTCAAGTCGGCAATATTCCCGTACTGCTCAATGACTGGCGCGACGATTTCATCCGCTTTCTTCACCAGGATGCGCCCAAAATCCTATTCGTAGCTGTGATGGCGTTTGTCGTTATTCGAATATTCCGCGCCGTTGTCGGCAAAATGGCGTCTTTGCAGGAGAAGCGCCTTCCGTCGGGAATGCGTGCCCAGCAGGTTCGTACCTTGGCTGCCGTTATCAACAGCGTGGGCGTGTTCGTGGTGATGTTCGTTTCGACACTGATGATCTTGGGAGCGCTCGGCCTGAACCTTGGTCCGTTGCTTGCCAGTGCCGGCATCGTCGGATTAGCCATTGGCTTTGGTGCTCAGACGCTGGTGAAAGACGTGATCAACGGGTTCTTCATCTTGCTCGAGAACCAATATGACGTGGGAGATACGGTCCGGATTGCAGGAGTAAAGGGCACCGTCGAAAACATGAGCCTTCGCCACACCACGCTGCGTGACGAGGACGGCACGATTCACATCGTACCCAACAGTGCGATACTGATTGTCTCCAACACTACCCGTGACTGGTCGCAGCTGACGCTTAAGGTCGTTGTCGCCTACAGCGAACCGAGTGACCGCATCGTGGCGCTGCTGAAACAACTGGGTGAGGAGATCCGGCATGATCCCGCGTATGCCGACGATATCGTTAGCGAAATTCAGGTTCCGGGAATTGATCGTATCGGAAACGGGGAGGCCGAATATCTGATGCTGATCAAGACTCGGCCTTCAAAACAGTATGGCGTGAGCCGCGAATTGCGGCGCCGTATCAAGGAATGCTTCCACAAAAACAACATTCAAACTGCTGGTCCCGGGAAGGTGTACGTAATCGACCAGGGAGCACAAGCCTCATAGAGGGGCCTAGTTCTCGCTTGAGAGTCCCTCGTTTTCGCTGGCCTCCGGCTTCATTTGGAAGTTCTGGCCGAGAGTCCGGGCGACAGAATTCAAGTCGCGGGCCAGTGCCATGCGCCACCGTCCGACGGAGTCCTGGGCGAGTTCCTCCATGGTCTGTCCAAACGATAACAGGCTGCCTGCGACCTCGGTTTTGATCAGTTCGGAGACTGAGGCTTCGATGCTCTTTCGTGATTCTTCCAGTTTTCCGCAAGCCTGATCCAGCTGATGACCAAGCTCTTTCGCGTTCCGCGTGCCCAATTCTTTGAGGACAGACTCCACTGCGGTTTCGAGCTGTGTACGAGCGGCGGCAATGATGTTGTGTGCAACCTGGTTCAGGTGGCTTTCCATTTGGGATTCGAGTCGGAGGGCGGCCTCGTCCAGACGGCCGACGCGTTCATTGAGTTCGGTAATCTGGGCTTGTAACCGGGTCGACTCGGCGGTTGCCTCCGCGTGCGCCCGCTGCATTTCCCGACGGTAGGCGTCGTATTCGTCTGCAAGGCGCTGCTGCAATCCACGAAGGAATTCCTCGCTGTGCCGCTCCAATTGAAGACCTGCTTCCGACACATGCTGGTGAAACCGCTCCACCCGGGTATTCATGTGCTGCTGCAGGGAATCCGCGATTTCTTCAGAGAGACTTTGTGCCTTGCGTTCAACCGTCCGCAGTTCCTGGGTCACGTGCTGCTTAAACTCTTGCTGGGCGGTGCCTATTTTTTGATCGATAATTTGTTTGGCGGCGCCTAGGACGCGCTCGGACTGCTCACGAGTCTGTTCCAAAACCTGCGCGCCTAAGTCTTCACGCAAGCGCAGCCAGAGTTTTTCTTCCACTTCTTCCGGGATGTGGGTGAGGGAGATGTCAAAATTGCTGCGTTTGGCCGTGCCCTGGGCCAGTTTCTCGCGGAGTTCCATGACCTCGGTCTGCAATGGCTCCAGCAGTTGGGTGACCAGGCTGTTCAGGTTGGAAACGCGAAGATCTGCCCGCGGCGATTGGTCGCTGAAAATCTCCGTTACTAGCCAGCGCTTCCAGTCATCTGGACAACCTTCGAGGCCCCACAGATTCTGTGGCTGGTCGAGCTTCGCGGCCACTTTCCAGCCGCGCTGGCCGGAATTCAGCGGCTGGCAATCCACCACGTGGGCCGTGGTGTGACGCCCTTGTTTGGTCTGGAAATGAACCGGAGCCCCGGGTTCCAGCGGTGTAGAGGTTTTTATGGCGCAGCCGTGGGCGCTCACCACCATGGTTTCGCACATCTCGGAGTAACCGGAATTGGGCTCGAGACTGGAGACCAGTACCGGAACAGCAACAGGAACTCTGGAACTGCGACGTAAGGTTTCGGGTGACTGAGCAGCAGACATGACGATACCCTGTGGCGGTGAATACGGGCCAAGGCCCGTGCACAGCCCTTGCCGTGCCTCAGTAAGGTAACGCAGATTTAATGTTTGGTATTTGCCCGGAAGTATCCCTCCCGATGCGCAACCGGGCACGCTGGGTACTGCCCCTCTGTAATGCCCAATCCGGCTATTGGACATGGCACACGCCTTGGCCATCAGCGTGTCAAGAGTGAACCTGGGTGTAAGGCGGATTAGAAGGATTTAAGCTAATCTCCCCCTACACAGTTGGTCATACTTCATTCGCCCAAGGAGTGCCAATGTCGCAAGCAGGTCTACCGCTCGGATTCAGCGCACCACAGAGCAAAATCAAGGCAGGCAATATCTGGAACCGGGTACTGGAGATGTTCTGTTCCCACAACTTTTCCTGGCCACATATCGGAACACACGGGCAGGATTATCAGGTCTGCGTGATCTGCGGCGTTACGTACGCCTACGACTGGACGACCATGCGTCGCACCGAGCGCATCGCTTCGAAGGAGAATGCTTAAGGATCGCGCCCAGAACGGCAAAGACACCCTCCCCGGCAAAATTGCGGCTTAGTTTGTTAAAAATGGATTTACGGTCTTGACGCCATTTATCTGCCGTTGGTTCTGCAGATCCTCTGAGAAAAGAATCGTGCACCCCGTCGGTTCCGCGGCTCGCACAATCAAAGCGTTTCCAAAACGAAAATCCATGCAAGATCTCGCGGAAATAATGTCGGTCATGTCCGGTAGCGAGACGTCGAAT
>Ga0068871_100002776_pt1 | contig 11959 bp, 7 predicted proteins | sample KBSMisM72_FD_72750 | JGI IMG/M metagenome (GOLD analysis project Ga0068871, IMG submission 72750) | Miscanthus rhizosphere microbial communities from Kellogg Biological Station, Michigan, USA - KBS Miscanthus M7-2 | ecosystem: Host-associated > Plants > Roots > Rhizosphere > Soil ... | reverse complement strand
TGGGCTCTGACGGTATGGGAATGGAGTTCAATCCGCCGCCGGCATCGACGTCGTAGCCGCGCCGATTGGCGGACTCCAATCCTTTTGCGTACTGGAAGTTGCCATCCAGCGCGCCCCAGTTCTGCAGCGCCATCATGAGAATCTCGCGGTCTTCCTTGGTCACGGATTGATCCAGCGCGCCTTGCTTGGTGCATTTTCCCAGCAGTTCGGCGACATGGCCGTGGAAATCCGCCTGCACCTCGCGGTAGCGCAGCGGCTTGCCGCCATAGGCATTGGTGGAATGGACATAGGCGTTGAAATTGACTTGGGTGAAGGGCTCCAGCGCCACGCCCAGCCGGTTGACGTAGTGCAGGATTCCTTGATGGTGATAGGGCAGGCGCCAAGGACCGGGATTGATATACTGGCCGGGATCGAACCCAACCTTCTGGGTAAAGCCGCCCAGTTCGGTATAGCTGTCGCCGCCATACAGGCTCCAATTCCGCCCGCCCGGCCGGCCATTATATTCCAGCACCTGCACTTTATAGCCCGCGTCGCGCAGCTCCATCGCCGCGACCATCCCTGCCACACCCGCGCCCAGGACGAGCACGGAACTGCCGGGCGGAGGCGGCGAAAGCTTGATTGGGCCCTTGAAGGTGGATTCGCTCGCATATCCCAGCTCGGTCATGGCGTGGTACATCGCGGCACTGCCGGCAACGACGCCAATCATGCTGAGAAGGGAGCGCCGGCTCGGCGCTAAAGGTTGGTCCGTCATGCTATCTCCCCGTGACAAAGATCATGCACCGCGAATCGTGCGGCATTGGCTTTATCCCTGCCTGAAGAAGTCCCTGTGCGTGCCTGTTTTCGGCACTTGCGCGGCAGCGATTCCATCCGCGCCGTCCAAGGATTAAAGCGGCGCCCGGCAGGGTGTGCAACGATGGCGCGCGAAAATAGTTTTGCCCAAAAACGCGTCAAGCTGCCGTGCGAAAAGGCGACAGCAGAAATGTCAGAAGCGCATCTCTTCCCGCCGGTTCATCCGCATGCCACCGTAGGTCTAACGATAAGAGGAAATTCACATGCCCGCCCGCGTCCTCCTGTTATGCGTCCTGCTGACGCTTCCGATTCCGGCCCAGTCGGCGATTTTGGCAGCCGATGCCGCGACCCAATGGTGGGCCGACGTCACCGCCCTTGCCGATGACGGCATGGAAGGGCGATTGACCGGCTCGCCGGGCTATGACCGCGCCGCCCGCTATGTCATCGCGCGGATGAAGGCGGAGGGGCTCAAGCCCGCGGGCAGCAACGGCTATCTGCAGCCGATCTCATTTGAGCGGCAGTTGGTCGACCAGGACGCCAGCCAGGCGGAGCTTACGGCGGATGGCGGCGGCGCGACGCCGCTCAAGGTCGGTGATGCTCTGCTGATCTCCGCCGGCGGCAGTTCGCGTCCCGCGACGGTCGACGCGCCTTTGGTCTTCATCGGCTATGGCCTGCATCTGCCCGCACAGGGCTATGACGATTTCGCCGGCTTGGATCTCAAGGGCAAGATCGCGGTGGTGCTTAGCGGTGGGCCTGACACGATTTCGGGACCGGTCAAATCCGACGCCCGCTCGGCCCGTAACAAAGCGCTGGCCAAGGCGGGCGCTATCGGCGTGCTGGCGCTCACCACGCCCAAACAGGTGGAAATCCTGTGGTCGCGGCAAAAATTGCTTGCCCGCCAGCCCGGCATGTATCTGGCCGATGCCGGCTTGCGGGACACGGCAGACCAGTTCTTCACCGCGGCCTTCGATCCGGCGCAATCCGAACTGCTGTTCAAAGGCAGCGGCCATAGTTTCGCGGAATTGTGCGCCCTGGCGGACGCCTCCAAGCCGGTGCCGCGTTTCGCTCTGCCGGTCCGGCTGAAGGCCAAGATAGCCGCGGCGCGATCGCCGATCACCTCGCCCAATATCGTGGCCAAACTGGAGGGAGGCGACGCCAAACGGAAAGCGGAATATGTGGTCGTGTCCGCCCATCTCGACCACCTGGGCATCGGCGAGCCGATCAATGGCGACCGCATCTATAACGGTGCAATGGACGATGCTTCGGGCGTGGCGGCGGTGCTGGATATCGCCCACCGGCTCAAAGCCGGTCCGCCGCCGCGCCGCTCCATCCTTTTCGTGCTGTTCACCGCCGAGGAGAAAGGCTTGCTGGGCTCGCATTATTTCGCGGTTCATCCCACCGTGCCCAAATCCAGCATCGTCGCCGACCTGAATTTCGACATGCCGCTGCCCTTATGGCCGTTGAAAAGCGTCTATCTGCCGGGTGAAAGCGAAAGCAGTCTGGGGGCGGATGCCCGCGCTATCGGGGCAGAGCAGGGCATTGCGGTGGTGCCCGATCCGCTGCCCGACCGCAATGTCTTTATCCGCGCCGATCAATACAGCTTCGTGCGCGAAGGCGTGCCGTCGCTGTATTTCAAATTTGGCTTCGCCAAGGACACGCCGGAATTCCAGATCGAGCATGATTGGCGGGCCAACCGCTATCATGCGCCGTCCGACGATCTCAGCCAGCCGCTCCTGAAAGAGGAAGCCGTGAAGCTGGATGATTTCGTCGCCGCGCTGGCCCGGCGGGTGGCGGACGCGGATCGCCGGCCCGACTGGCTGCCGGGCAGTATTTTCCGCAAGGAGTGACGGTTTTTTCTAAGTGCGGTGGCGCGGCACGACTTTAAAACGGGCCAATTCACGGTTGGCGGGCGCGAAATCGGGCTTAAGCGCCAGAGCCTGTTTGTAGTCCTGATAAGCCGATTTCAGATCGCCACTTTCCTCGGCGATCAGCCCGCTGGTGTAATAGGCGACATGCAGGTTGCTGGCGCCCAAGGCCAATCCTTGGGAAATGTCGGCGCGTGCTTCGTCATAGCGCTTTAAATCCACCAAAACACCGGCGCGGCTGATATAGGCATCGCCCAATTTGGCGTCCAAGGCGATGGCGCCGCTATAGTCTTTCAGCGCGGCCTCATTGTTGCCCAACCGGACCTGAATGACGCCGCGATCCAGCAACAGCGCGGCGCGATGGATCATCGCCGGATCCTTGAGTGCGGTATTGCAGGCCGCCATTCCGTCTCGCAGATCGGCCTGATTGTTGGCGGCGCGTGAACATAGGCTTGCCGCGTCCACATTGTAGATGATCTGCTGAACCTGGGGTCCGGCCTGGACGGCGGAACTCGACAGTGCGGCAAGCATCGCTGCAGTCAGAAGCAGTTTCATCGCTTCACTCCCTGGGAATGGAATCGTCGTCCGCGATCCCTTGCGCGAAAATCTACACCTGCGCGCCTTCAAAGCCGCAGCGGAAAGTGAGTCACGACATGAAAAAAGCGCAGCAAGGACGGGGTTTTGCTTGGTGAACAGGCAGTCGCGCCGATGGTCGTTCTCTGGGCAGTTGCGCGCTCGGTTGCGCCGCAACAAGGCAATCGATGCGCGAAACGCATTGGCCTTTTGCGTGTGTCTGGGCGCAGGTTTGCGCCGGCACAATTGCCTTCGCTATAGTCACCGGGCTCGGGGGAGCCATGTCGGATATTCCGGTTAACCGCGAATTCTGGGATCGGCTGGTGCGGGAAGTGCGCCTCAGAACCCGCGGCCGCGCCGATCCCGAGGAACTGCTGCACTCCGCCTATCTGCGCCTGATGCGCTACCGCGCCCAGCACGCGGTTGAGAATGTTGCCGCTTTCCTGGTGCGCACGGCGGTCAATATCGGGGTCGACAACTACCGGCATGAGCGCTTTATCGCCGATATCTCCCCCGAGGACTGCGGGGCGCGGGAAAATTCGCCCCTGCAAGATGAGGTTTTGGCGGCCCGCGTTCGTCTAGACAGGGTACGGGAGGGTTTGTCCCGCCTGACGCCACGCACCCGCGAAGTCTTCCTGATGCATCGCCTCGACGGCATGAAATACCGCGAAATCGCCGAACGCCTGGGCATCAGCCAGAGCGCGGTGGAAAAGCATATCGCCAGGGCCGCTTTGTTCCTGACCGAATGGACGGAGGGCTGGTAGGCATGGCCGTGTCGGCGCCATCACCGCAAGTCAGGGCAGAAGCCGCCGCATGGCTGGCTAGGCTGCATGCCGAAGACCGCAATGGCGGCGACGAGGCGGCTTTCCGCGCCTGGCTGGGCGCCAGTCCCGACCATGTCGCCGCCTTTGAAGCCGTGGATAGGACCTGGAGCGATGTCGGCGGGCTGACCGATCTTAGAGCCGATTTGCGCTCCGACTTGCGCCGGATGCCGGTGCCCGCACGCCAGCCGAGCCTGGCCAGCCGCCGGGCCTTGCTGGCGGGTGTCGGCCTGCTGGCAGTCACCGGGGGTAGTGCCCTGTTCTGGCGGTCGGCCAGCGCCAAGGTTTACGAAACCGAAGTCGGCGAACAAAAGCATGTCGCGCTGGACGATGGCAGCCAGCTTTTCCTCGATGCCCGCACCCGGATCGCCGTGTCTTTCAGCGAAACCGCGCGCGTCGTGGGGTTGCAGTATGGAAGGGCCAATTTCCGCGTCGTGCCGGACCTCAAGCGCCCGTTCATCGTCGAGGCCGCCGAACGCAAGATCGTGGCCACCCGCTGCAATTTCGATGTGCGTTGCGAGGACGGCAAAGTCCAGGTGGTGTTGATCCATGGCGAGGCCGATGTGAAACCGGCGTCGGACCCGGGCGGGCGGGGTGAGCGGCTGCGTGCCGGAGAAAGGCTGGTCGCTTCCAACGATGTCGAAAAACGCGACAAGCCCGATTTGACCCATGTGCTGGCCTGGCAGACCGGCAATGAAATGTTCGACAAGGAAAACCTGGCCCAGGTTGCCGAGGAGATGAACCGTTATTCGACCACCAGGCTGGAGGTGGATCCCAGCGTGGCCGGGCTGAAGGTCAGCGGCATGTACCGGGTGGGCGACAACGGGGCTTTCGCCAATGCCCTAACCAAGCTGCTGCCCATCACGGTGCGGCAGAATGGCGACACTTTGGTGCTTACGGCGGATTCCGACCCGTAAAGGGGGTGGGGTAACCGCGCGCTCCGAACGTCTGTTTTCCGATAGCGGCCCGATTAGCGGCCGCAACAGAGGGGAAACCAATGGCCAATCCACGCTGGGGCGCCCTGCGCTCGATCCTGTTCGGTAGCGTCGCCGTCCTGTCCATCAATGCCGCGGCGGCGGCCCAGGACAACAAGATCTCCTTGGCTGAACAACCCATGTCAGACGCCTTGCGCAGCGTGGCGCAGAAAACCGGCGAAAGCATTCTGTTCACCCCTGAATCGGTGGAGGGCCTGCGGGCGCCTGCCATCTCCGGCGATATGAGTGCCCAGCAGGCCGTCAGCCTGCTGACCCGGGGCACCGATCTGGAGGTCGTGTCCGACGGCAATAACGGGCTGATCGTGCGCCGCCCTTTTATGCGCCGCGCGGTCGAGCAGGTGCCCCAGACCGTGGCCGGCGGAACAGCACCGGTGGAGACCGTGGTGGTCAGCGGCTTCCGCTCCAGCCTTGAGCAATCCCTGGACATGAAGCGCCAGGCGCTGGATTCCTCCGACAGCATCATGGCGGAAGACATCGCCAAATTTCCTGACCTCAATGTTTCCGAATCCTTGCAGCGCATTCCCGGCATTACCTTGGCCCGCGACCAAGGCGAGGGGCGCCAGATATCGGTGCGCGGCCTCAATTCCACATTCACCCGCGTGCGCATCAACGGCATGGAAGCGCTGGCCACCACCGGTTCGGAAGACGTGTCGGGCGGCGCCAATCGCGGCCGTTCCTTCGATTTCAACGTTTTCGCCTCGGAACTGTTCAGCCAGTTGACGGTGCACAAGACCGCTTCGGCGGAAGTGGAAGAAGGCTCGCTGGGCGCCACGGTCGATCTGCACACCGCCCACCCCTTCGACAAGCCGGGCTTTACCATGGTTGGCAGCGCCCAGGCCGGTTACAACGACATGTCGGGCGGCTTCAATCCGCGCTTTGCCGGCCTGATCTCCGACACCTTCATGGGCGGGCGGCTGGGCGTGCTGGTTTCGGGCGCTTATCAGATTCAGAACGGCCTCGAGGCCGGCGCCAGCACGGTGCGCTGGCAGAACGACAATACGGCGCAAACTACGAATCATGCCCCGCCGATGATCGCCGGTTGCGAGACCAATGTGCCCGGAGCCACCTCGCAATGCGCCACCGGACAGCGTTTCGCTTACGTCGCCTTCAATCCGCCGGCGGCGCTGCCTGGCACCGCAGCCGACCAGATCACGGCGTTCGTTCCTTCGGGCTGCAACCCGGCCATCGCCACCGCAAGCACGGGCTATTCAGCGGCCAGCGGCGGATTGCCCAACCGGCAGACGCGTGGTCAGTTGCCCAATGGCACTTGCTTCAATTCGGGGGTCCTGCCCAACAATTACGACGTGGTGAATGAGGCCTTCCGTCCGCGCTTTCCGCGCTACGACAACATCACCAACCACTCCAAACGCCTGGGACTGACCGGCTCGGTGCAGTGGCAGGCCGACGACAAGACGCTGTTCACCTTGGATGCGCTGTTCGCCGATTTCGCGGTGGTGCGCAACGAATATTACCTGGAGGCGGAATCCTTCTCCAACAACAATGTCAGCAACAATCCCGGACTGGTTGCGCCCATCTTGGGCACCGGCAGCATCGGTGTGCTGAACTACAATGTCGATCCGGTCACCAACAATCTGAATTACGTGCAGGCGGCCAATGTCGGATTGCGCTCCGAGCATCGCCTCGACCATCTCGACACCCGCTTCACGGAAATCACCCTGGATGCCGACCACGAATTCAGCGATGAGCTGAAAATCCACGGCCTGTTGGGGTATTCGCAGTCCAATCACAACAATCCCATCCAGACCACCCTGACGATGGACTATGACTGCACCGCCGTCACATCCGCGACCGGCGCGCTGTCGGGCTGTCCGGGTGGCGCGGGAGGCGGCGCGGGCACCCTGACCAATCCTTACTCGTTCGATTATCGTGGCGGCCTCAGCCGATTGCCGGCCCTCACCTATGGCAATGTCGATGTGACTTCGACCAATGGCTGGTTCCTGTCGCAGATTCGCGAGCGTGAGAACTTCGTGCATAACAGTTATCGCACGGTGCAGGCCGACGTCACCTGGAAGGCGGCCGATTGGCTGAACGTCAAGGGCGGCATCGACTACAAGAATTACGGCTTCAGCGCCTTGGTCACGGCGCGGACCAACGGCACCACCGCCAGCCAGGACAATATCATTCCGGCGGCCATGACCACCAACGCGGTGCTGGCGGCCAATTCCCAACTCACCACCTTGCACGGTATCGATGTGGGCGCTGGGACACCGACAAGCTGGGCCGTGCCCAGCATCGATGCCTTCAACAATCAGTTCCATATATTCGACCAGACGGTGTTTCCCATTCAGACCTCGGGCGCCACCAGTGTCGCGCCTTGCAATGTGGCGCCCGGTTGCGCCGCTTTCCTGCAGGGACCGGGGCAGTTCCTCAGCCAGAACGGCATCATTCGGGAAAGCGATCTTGGTTTCTGGCTGCAGGCCGATTGGAACGCGCAATTCTACGGCGCGCCCTTCCGGGGCAATATCGGCGGCCGTTATGTCGAGACCAGCCAGAATTCGGTGGGCTACAGCTTCGATCCCGCCAGCAAGTCGATTGTCACAACCCAGCTCTCACGCACCTATCATGATTTCCTGCCTTCGATTAACGCGGTGATCGAGCCGGCCGAAAATTTCCTGATGCGGTTCGGCGCGGCCTATGTGATGGCGCGTCCCGACCTTGGCAACCTGTTGCCGGGCGGCGCCACCGCCACGGTGACGGGCAGCAACTTCAACGTCACCGAGAACAATCCGAATTTGAACCCATTCCGGGCCAAGACCGCGGACATGTCGTTCGAATGGTATTATTCCAAGGGGGCGCTGTTCTCGGTCGCCTTCTTCTACAAACATCTGGATTCGCTGATCCAGACTGTGCGCCAGTCCATCCCCTTCAACCAGAATACCGACGGCGTGCCGGTGTCGCTGGTGCAGCCGGCCTGCGGCGCCTCCTATGTCGCGCCGCCGGCCACCGGTTGCAACGAAGCGGCGACCTGGCTGTTTTCCAAGCCGATCAATTCCAAGGGCGCGCCGCTCTACGGCACGGAAATATCCTGGCAGCAGCCGTTCGATTTCCTGCCCGATCCGTTCAGCAATTTTGGCTTCACCGGCAATGTCACCTTCGTGCAGGCGACCCAGACTTACTTCAACACCGACGGTTCGGTGTTGACCAAGGCCGACCTGACGGGCCTGTCGCATACTTCCTGGAGCAGCACGCTCTATTATGACGACACCAAGATCATGGTGCGCGCCACGGCGACCTATCGCAGCAAGTATATTCCCAATGGCGGGGTCAATCCGGGCAATCTCAACGACTTCCTGATCAACACCTCAACCCTCAATCTCGACATGGCGGCGAGCTACCGGATCAACGAAAACTTCACCGTGACGTTCGACGGCATAAACCTGACCAACCAGCCCAGCACCCAGCTGGCGGATTCCATCGGCCAGCGGCTCTATTACAACCACTATACCGGCTCGAATTATTTCCTCGGGGTGCGGTACAGCTACTAGGAGCGACCGCGAACGTGAGCGATAGCGAAGGGTCGCTAGCGACAGCGTGGCGACGCGGCGCGACCATTGCAAGTTACTGGCCCGATCCCCTCGGGCACTTGGGCGGGGCCTTTGGGCCCCGCCTCTTTCTTCTGACATTTTGTCAATCTATCTGTTAGCGATACCGCAACCCGCTATACTGCCGCCCATAATAAGGTGGGAGGACGGATGCGGGGGCTGGTTTTCGCAGGGATTCTGCTGTTCTGGGGCCAGGCCGCCGCAGCGCAAGGCCTGTTCGAGGGGCACTCCGACGTCGGTGCCGTGACGCCGTCAGGCACCGCCAGCCAGGATACCGCGAGCGGCGACTACACCATCACCGCTGCCGGCGCCAACGTTTGGGCCCGGGTCGATGCCTTCCATTATCTCTGGAAAAAAATGTCGGGCGATATGGTTCTCACCGCCGATGTCACCTTTCCGCCTGCCGCCTATAGCCATCCGCCGGCCGAACATCGCAAAGGCATGCTGATGATCCGCCAGAGCCTGGATCCCGGCGGGCAGCAAGTCTCCATTCATGTGCATGGCGTCGGCATGACGGCCTTGCAGCATCGTGACCGGCGCGGCGCCAATACCCAAAGCATCGAGATCAATATCGATGCCCTGCCCAAGACGGTGCGGCTGGAAAAGCGCGGCGACAGTTTCACCATGTTCCTGTCGCGCAAGGGCGAGCCGCTGCATCAGGTCGGCGCTTCGCTGAAGCTGCATTTTGCCGAGCCGTTCTATGCCGGGCTGGGCGTGACCTCGCATGATGCCGACACCACCGACAAAGTCATCTTCCGCAACGTGAAGCTGGAGGCGCTCTCCTCCGCTCCCCCGCCTTCCGATCTGGTGCTGAACAGCAGTGTGCAGATTTTGCAGACCGAGGATGAGGCGCGCCGCGCGGTGGTGGTGTGGAACGGACCGGGGCGGATCAATTCGCCCAACTGGATGCCCGACCATAAGAACCTCTATGCCTATAAAGACGGCCAGATCGTCCGCATTCCGCTGCTCGATCCCTTGAATGGCGGCAAGCCGGAAGTGGTGGATACCGCCGGGCTGGTGGATTGCGTGGGCGATTTCGGGATTTCGCCGGATGGAAAATCCATCGCCTTGTCTTGTGCCGAAACCAAGGGCGGCATCCGCAATCTTTATGTACTGCCGCTGGGCGGCACCCCGCGCAAGCTGACCGACGGCGTGTCGAGTTTCTTCCATGGCTGGTCGGCGGACGGCAGCACCTTGTTGTTCACGCGCGGCAAGGCGGCGGCGGCGGATTTCTTCTCCGTGCCGGCGGCCGGTGGGCCCGAGAAACGCCTGACCAGCGACACTTTGCAGGACGGGCCGGAATTCACGCCGGACGGCAAGTTCATCTATTTCGATTCATCCCGCTCCGGTTCGTCGCAGATATGGCGCATGAAGGCCGATGGCACCGGCGCCATCCAGATCACCGATGACGGCATGGAAGACCAGTCGCCGCATGTCTCGCCGGATGGGACCTATGTCGCTTGGCTGCAGCTGAAGCCGGGTGTCGGCACGGGGGTGCAGGATGCCAGTATCCAGCTTTTGTCGGTCAAGGATGGGGTGATCCGGACCTTGGTGAATTTCCAGGGCAATCGTGGCAGCTTCACCATGCCGGTATGGGGCGACAAGAACCATCTGGCGCTGGTCAGCTATCAAATGCTGCCCGCCAAAGACAATGGAGCGACGCAATGAGAAAGTCTGTCTTATTTCCCCTGGCCTGCGTCCTGGTTGGCAGCGCTGCCATGGCCGCGGCACCGCCGGCGCGTCCGCCCATCACCTCGGTATCGCATCTGTCGGTCTATGTCGGCGATGCGGCAAAGGCCGAGAGTTTTTATGTCCATGATCTTGGCGCGGCGAAGAGGACCGACGCGGAAAATGCGCAAGGGGTGCGTTATTATTTTTCGCCCACCCAATTCGTGGAGGTCCTGCCGCTGCCGGCAAATGCCGGGCTGAACCGGATGGATCACATCGCTTTCAACACCGCCGATGCCGAAGGCATGCGCAAGTATCTGGCTTCAAAAAAGATTGCCGTGCCCAAGGCGGTGATCAAAGGCGCCGACGGTAGCCAATGGTTCCAAGTCAAGGACCCGGAAGGCGTGACCGTGGAATTCGTTCAGGCCACACCCGCTGCGGTGGCCGCCAACGCGCTGTTCCCCCACATCATCCATGTCGGCGCCATCATCAAGGACCGTGCACTGGAAGATACTTTCTACCGCGACATACTGGGCTTCCGCCCTTATTGGTACGGCGGGATGAAAGACGACGCCCCGCCCAGCTGGGTGTCGCAGCAGGTTCCCGAAGGCACGGATTGGCTGGAATATATGGTCACCAGCAATACGCTGACCCAAGCGCAGATGGGCGTGCTGAACCATTTCGCTCTGGGCGTTCCCAATATGCAAGCCGTATACACCAAGCTGTGGAACGACGACCGGCTGCAGGGCCAAGTCGATGCGCGCGGCCAGCAGACGGTGCCCAAGATCGGGCGCGACGCCAAGTGGCAGCTTAACCTGCTTGATCCCGACGGCACCCGCGCCGAAGTTATGGAATTGCATGCCATCGGCAAGCCCTGTTGCTCGCCTTTCACCGCTACCGATCCGGAGAAGTGAGATGAAATGGATTTTCGCCGCCTTGCTGGCGCTGTGGAGTGGAGCGGCGATGGCCGCGGGCCCCGTAAAGGTCATGATCCTGGATGGCGCCAGCGCGGCGGCCTATCACGACTGGAAGCTGGGCACCCAGATCATGAAGCGCGAGCTGGAGGAGACCGGCCTGTTCGAGGTGACGGTGGTTACTGTGCCGCCCTCGGACGGCGATTTCTCCAATGTCCATCCCGACTTCGCCAAATACCGGGTGGTGGTGCTGAATTACGATTCCCAGGACTGGCCGGCGCCGCTCAAGAGCGAATTCGAAACCTATATGAAGAATGGCGGCGGGCTGGTCGTGGTGCATGGCGCCGACAATGCTTTTCCCGATTGGCCGGCCTTCAACGAGATGACGGGGATCGGCGGCTGGCGCAAGCGCGACGCGCCTGCGGGACCCAAATGGTATTACCAGAATGGCAAGCTCGCTTCCGACGCCGCGCCGGGGCCCGCCGGTCAGCATGGCAAGCGCCGGCCGTTCCGCCTTGTGGCGCGCGCGCCGGAGCATCCCATTCTGCGCGGTTTGCCGGCGGAATGGACCCACGCCGCCGATGAGCTTTATACCCGTCTGCGCGGACCCGGAAAGAATATGACCGTGCTGGCCACCGCCTATGCCGATCCCGCCAACCGGGGCACCGGATTCGACGAGCCGATGCTGATGGCGCTCACCTGGGGCAAGGGACGCATCTTCCACACCACCATGGGGCATGATGCCTTGGCGCTGTCCTGTGTCGGCTTTGT
>Ga0068871_100002770_pt1 | contig 11969 bp, 23 predicted proteins | sample KBSMisM72_FD_72750 | JGI IMG/M metagenome (GOLD analysis project Ga0068871, IMG submission 72750) | Miscanthus rhizosphere microbial communities from Kellogg Biological Station, Michigan, USA - KBS Miscanthus M7-2 | ecosystem: Host-associated > Plants > Roots > Rhizosphere > Soil ... | reverse complement strand
CACAGTTCCTAACAGACCAGCAACCAGTTTATGATAAATACATCATCAAAGACATTCGCCCCGAGGACTCTTGGCTGGCGCATGTAACAGGCGGAACCTGGGAAGCTTGGAGTGGCACAACCCATGTCCGAGATCGCTTCAATGCCGTGTTCCCGAATATCACCAAGGCGTGGAACCCGACCACTTCGGCGGCCTGTCTGGGCACACCCTGCGATAAGAACGAACATCTCATCGGATGGGGTTCGACGCGCATCACCGAGTTTCTGGAAGAACAATCCTGGCAGACTCCGCTCCTGTGCTTCGACCAGGAGATGCACATTACCCAAGCCAAGGAACAGTTCGCCTACATCATCAGCGACATTCTGCGGCCTACGGTCAATTGGGTCCAGGGCAGCTTCCTGCGCAAACGCGGGGCGCAATACGTCGATAACAAGTTCATCGCCAACCGCAATTTCGGAAATTCCGCCAGCAACTTCACGTTCGCCTGGGTGCTCGCCGGAACCAATTTGGATGAAGAACAGTTTATTGACACCAATTGCCCACCGACCAGCGTGTTCAAACTTACGCCGCAAATGTTGCAGCGCATGGTTGAGCCTTTGCTGCGCCTGGGTTACATGGGCAAGAAGCCCTTCACCGACAAGACCCCGCCAATGCTTGAGCTTGTCACCGACACTCAGACCGCGTGGGAAATAGACCGGCTCGGTGGTCAGCAGGGCGTGGGTGGCACCCCTTCCATCTCGGGCAACTGGCGCTTCACTGAATGGGAAGCAGCGAGCAAATACTGGCGCTATGGATTCTCCGGTCAGATCGGCGGCAACTACGCTGTGCGCGTGGACCCCTTCGGCCTGCGATTCAACTTCGTGGGTGTCGTGGCGGGTCTGTATCGCTACCAAGTGGTGTTGCCCTACAAGAACATCGCTTCGAGCGGGGCAGGCAGTCAGCCGGGTTTGAAGTCCGTGAACAATCCTGACTTCGATTCCGCGCAATTCGCCTTCTCCTACATCTGGCACCCGCGCATCATTCAATTGCTCACCGCCAGCAGCGAACCCATTAACCCGGAAATGCCCTTCGCCCGCCGCGATTGGGCCGGGAAATGGCAGTTCGTCATGGACAACCTCGGGGCTGATGTGAATGGCTGCGTCATCGAGAATAAACGCCGCAACAAAGGCCAGTTCATCAACGATTTCAAGCAGGCTATCGCGCCCGACCACACTGAGTTCGGTGTGCTCATCTTCCACAAACGCGAGCCTAGCTGCGTGATAGAAATCAATACCTGTAATAGCGATCCGGGTTATCCTACCCAGAGCTACAGCAGCGCCAACTCGACCTGCGTGGACGAACATAATGGCGAAAGCCCAACTCCGGTTGACACCACGCTCACGTTCACGCCGGTATTGAACAGCGTCACGGGGACGTATGAAATTGCACAGGACTCCGTTTTATGCGAGGGGGGTCCGGTCCAAAGTGGAAAAGTCACTGGTACATCGACGCTCGCCACGCTCGTTGTGCAACTCAATTCGGTTCTCGATATTTTGGGAACCTTCTCAGTCGCAAGTGCGACCCAGATCAGATTAGTTGGTCCGTGCGCTTCAGTGAGCTTGCCTTGGCAGGCTTAGCATGGTTGGTTGGGTGGCGGGGGCATTGCTCCTGCCACCTTTTTAACCATGGGAACAGTAAGCGCATCGTGCACCGACCATCCGCGACGAATACGCTCAAACACGGAGCCTGGTCTGATACCAAAATGAATTGCGAATTCAGTAATACAAGCCGTAACGCCATCAATCGTTACCACATGATTGTTGTTGCGATTGCGTGCCTGTGTTGTTGGATTGGACCACTGGCAATTGGATGGCTCGTAATTGCCATTGGTGTCCTTGCGGTCAATGGTGCATGTTGGTGGGCACTCTCCCATGTCCTCCAAAAAATTCTCATAAGAATCCATCCATCTTGCACACATCGTAATGCCCCGACCTCCGTAATTGGGATAGGCGTCATGCTTGGGATTGTAGCATCGTTGCTTCATGCAGCGCCAAGTCGTCCAAGTTCGGGTTGGTTTTTGTCCAACCGTAGCTCCGTGGGTGGTTTTCGTAAGTGGATTGGACGTTTTAAGTCTCTGAGAACTAAGCTCGTTTTTAAGGCACCCACACGACTTGCTTGTGCGCCTAATCAAAGTTGCCTGCAAAATTTCCGACTCCGTTCCACAATCGCATCTGCATTTCCAATAGCGAGTCACTCGACCATTTGCTCGCCTGCGTCCAGCTTCGGATATGACGGTCCATCGCGTATCTGGAATTCGCCCAATGAGGTTAATTTTAGGGTGCATATTCGCGCCTTAATTTCTTACGTCATGGGGATGACGGCTAAAAAAACATTCATCGTTTATTGGCAGCACGTTGTAGAAGTTCATGGCGTGCTTGTTCGGTTCGGTGAAGCGAACGCAGAAAACGCCTTTCGCCCTTTCTCTTGCCTGTCGCTTGGAAGAGGCATAGACGTTCACTTTGAAAATTCCATCCAGACCGTTGATGGATACAAATACGGAAAAAGTCCGAAGAGATTTTCTCTTGGCTATTTTTCGGGAAGGCTTTACGATTTTGTTACGCATAGCGTTGCTAATCTCAATGTTATGTTCAGTGGCGGGGAGGCGACTACAATCGCCCCTCGCTGCGCCAACAATCCTGCCTTTTATGGTTCACCCAGTCAATGTTAAATTCCAGAAAGACCATGTATGGACGATTCCATGTACCCCACTGACGAAACCAGTGCCGACAAATCAACTTCCGATCAACCCTCCGATTCCGGCCAGGAAGATAAGATGGAGGGGGAGACTTTTCTAGTGCCAAAGAGCGCCGTGAAAGGGTATGAAGTAGGCCAAACTTGCACCTTCCGCATCGCTCACCTGTACTCTGATGAGGCAGAATTAGAGCCAGTTTCCGAGAAAGAGGAAGCCAGCCCTGATGATGAAACCATGGAAGGTGCCATGAATGACCTCGACAGCCGCGCCACCAACCAAATGACTTAACGTGCCAACCGATCCGCAATCCTTAATGACGGCGGGTAGTTGCTACGCCTGCCTGGGCAGTCTGAGCCAATTCGAGACGATGAAACTCGAATTGCTCAGTCAAATCGCTATTGCCGCCAATCCTAATGCCGATGTGACGGCGCAGGGATTGATGGAAGCGGCGAAGTGCTACGAGTGCGCGACTAACGCCAGCATTGCGCAGTTACTCGAATTGGCCCTGCTTGCGATTATCGCAAATGCCTGAATGCCCTCCACCGATAGCCAGAGCCTAGCCGACCAATCGGCCTGCTACATCTGTGCGGGCGTTTCGATTACCGAGGGATTTATCCTGTCGTTATTGGCGAGTGTGTCAGCCAGAGGCATATCGCACGCCACGCAATACATTGTAACATCCAGTGACTATGCGCCTGTAGCCGGGGCGTCCGTAACCATTACTGCGCAACTGGCAGATGCTCAGGGGAACGCGGTCCAGACGGCAGGCAGAACGGTGACATGGAGCAAGACTGGCTCAGATGCTTCATTCTCAGCGCCAACAAGCGTTACCAATGCCAGCGGGATTGCGACTGTCACGCTCACCACCGACTTTGCTAATGTGGCGCACGTCATCACCGCTACCGATGCCCAAGGAAAAACTGGAAACAGCGCAGCAGTTACTTCGGTGGTTGGACCCTACACCGCAGCATGGGCCGCAAGTGTGGTGACGAATGGCGGGTCAAATCCAACCCCACTCGAACAAGCGTCAGCAGATCGCTACTACCGCAGATGTATCGCCGCAGGTTTGGAAACCCTTATCTATTCTGAAATCCTGATCATTTCCAGCAGTTTGATCGGTGCGGCCACACCGTTTTTATTCATCAATACTGGGGGCGCTTTATGGGTCAACACCGGAAACCGATTTGTCATTGGCGACCTGACGATTAACGGATTGCTCGGCAATGGCGTGGATAAACAACTCACAACCGTAATTGTCCCGTCTGATGCCTTAACCAGCACTAGCGCGGGACTTGTGGCGTATTGCCAAAAATCACCCACGATTGGATCAGGGTATGCGCTTGGTTGTTCTGATGCTCAGAATAGCAATCACTTCGCGCTCTTGGGATTGGTCGCCAGTTCCACCGCTTATTGCTGGCGGTTCATCAATTCGGGCACCGATTTTACCACGGGCACATCAGCCACGGGATTCCTGTCGATGCAGCGCACTGCCAACAACTTGCTCAAGCTTTACTGGGCCAACTCTACCAACACCTTTGCCGCCATCGGCACCGCGAGCAATGCGCAAACCGGAGCTGTTACGACAACCAATGCCATTTGGATGTTCAATGCCAATGTTTCTGGGGGCGGCACAATTCCCTCCGATTATCGCATGTCGTACGCTGCCATTACCCTGGGCATGACAGCAACTCAAGTTCAGGCGCATTACAATGCAGTGGTTCAGTTTCGCACGGATTTAGGGGGAGGTTTAGTTTAATGGATGAGCACCGATCCCCAAACTTTAGCCAGCCAATCCGCGTGCTACATCTGTGCGGGTGCATCCCTGACCGAAGGAATGATTCTGTCCTTGCTCGCCCAAATCGTAGCCAATGGAGGCGGGGCAAGCACTGGAAATGTGCGCATAACCGAAGAAGGAAACACGCGAATTACTGAGGATGGAAATACTAGAATCACTCAATGAACTACATTCCAATTCCAATTCCTGAACCTATGCCGGAACCTTTTGGAGTGCCAAGGGGCACTGAGGATGGCGAACGGCGCATCACCGAAGAAGGCAACCAACGCAACACGCAAGACAATATTGATTCACCTGTGGAGTAACTATGCCAGACAAAAAAATATCCGACCTTGCCCTAACCGCCGCAGTCAACACCGATGACACATTCGAGAAGTCCAAGCACAACGCCGCGCCAAGCGAGCGCATGACGGTGGCGCAATTGGTGACATTCTTGCAGACGGCCTTGGCTTCGCTGACATTAGCCGACCAAAACACCACAATGCAGCCCGGAGGCGCAATGAACCTTGGCGGAAATGGATCGGCAGGTTTATTGAGCATTGTTGATGCGGTCGGGGTAGGCGTCCACCAACTTAATGGTGGCGGCTCTGCGTTCTTTGGCGGCAATACCATTTCATTTCCCGGAGATGGTTCAGCATCATTCGCTAACGGTAAAGCCACTTTTACATTTGGTGGTTCAATGACTCTTGGTGCTGTTGGTGCGGATGGAATTTCCACTACTTTCAATGCGGCAGGAGATGCGGTTTTTGTTTTGAATGCCGCCCTTGGATTATTTCAAGGCGGTGCATTGCCATCGTTTTCTTTGAATGCAGGAGACGGTTCGGCATCCTTTGCTAATGGCGTCACAATGATTGCGGCATCTGGAGATATTGAAATCACCGACAATACCCAAGGCGTGATCATCAAATCTCCGGGCGGTATTCGCTATCGCATTGTAGTAGATGATGCCGGGGCATTGAGCACGGTAGCCGCATAACTGATGAGCGCACTGCATAAATCCATCGAAACCGAATTGAAACTCGCCAATGATCATTTGCGCAAGGCCATGGCTGAGGCATTTCCAATTGACGAACCATTCCACCATGAACTGGCGCAATTGGTATTTGCTGTCGGGGCAAATTTGGAGGGGTGGCAAGAGATGTATTCTGAACAATTGACTGATTAAATCTAGGGATTTAGGGATATGTATGGCGCAAGATCCGAAGCCGTTTTGGGAATTCACAATTGGAAATGTCATCGCGTGGACCGGACTGGCCGCGACCGGATTGGGCGTCTGGTTCAAGATGAGGTTCACCCAGGAAGCCATGGCTAAACAACTCGACACCATCAATCAGGACATGCAAAAGGGTTTGGAATTGCGTGAGCGCAATGCTGTCGTTCTGGTCACGCTCACCGAACAGGTTGCCGCCTATCATCGCCGCCTGCATGTGCTTGAGGAGTTGGTTCAGACCATGCAGGGCGTCATGGTGGACTTTGCCTCCATCCGCACTGACATTGAGTGGATTAAAGAGAATATTCGACATAATCACCGGAAATGATTACCTTACGCCCTATGAAATACGCACTATCGTTGATCATCCTCGCCGCTATCCTCATCGGCTGCACCACGCAGAATCCCAATTGGACGAAGCCACTGCCAGGGCAACCGGACACCAATCAGGTGCCCCAGTTTGTTCCCGACCCTAAGATCCACAGTTATTCCAATCAAGTCATTATGGGTGCGGATGCGATTGCGCCATTCAATCCTTACGCTGGCTTGACCCGACCTGTGCTTGAAGCCGTGTTTGGAGTCGTGGGTTTGATTTCGGCTGGATTGGCCACGCGCAAGAGCAACAAGCTCACTAAGTCACTCAATGTCATGGGCGCGGGTGTGGTTAAGGCGGGAACCGCGCAGGCTGTGCTCGACCATGCCAGCAATACGGATCACTTCCTTGACGTTGCCCAAGCCATCAATCGCGCAACCGGAGCCAACCAGAATAATGTGGGCACGCCTAAGACTTAATTTACTGCTCGCCCTATGTGCAGGTAGTAGCCACGGGTGGGCGGCATTCTCGCCAGTGCCGCCCGCTTTGCCTCCTGCTCCCATCATCATTGCTCACACCAATCCGGCAACCTACGCTCTGACTTGGTTCGCCTTTGACCCAGTTCCAGGCGCAACCAAGTATCGTCTCTACGTAACTCCAATAGCGCCATTTCAGGCAGTAAGCGTGGCAACCAACTTCGACACCATTGATACGACTCTCAAGGTGCCGAATTTGCTCTATGGTCAAACCTACTGGATTCAGGCTCAGACTTGGACAGAGACCACTAATAGCGATTTATCACCGCCCTTTGTATGGCCTCAGACACTCACGAATTGGGGATATTTTCACTTGTCGCAAAGCTCGAATATGATCGCATGGCAGGATTTCGGATCGCAGATTGTCGTGACTAACCCATTAGGATTCTATAGAATTTCAGGCGTTGTCTCGAATAACATTGATCCGTATCAGGTGAAGGAATGAATTCACCAAAGGTGCTATGTCCAGTTTGCGGAGATCCAAAACAATGTTCTTCAAATAGCTTGAAAAAGAATTCCAGGGAACTTCGCCAAGACCCTTGTAAAAAGTGCTGGCATCGGGAACAAATGAGACGGGGTGATTTTATTCGCATCCAGAAAATTGGCGTGATGATGTGCCGGGGATTTACTTTCAAGCAGATCGCCGCAGAATTGTCACTGAGCGAGAATACGACTTACTATCACTGGAAAAAATTGAAGCGGATGGCAAAAACTGATAGTCCATGCGCATTTGCTATTTGGATGGTGGAACAGGGACACTACCAAGTGCGCCCCGTAAAGCCTTTGGCCTTGTCGGAGCGCGTGAAGCTATTCCCGTTAGGGAGTTGAAATCAGGCGGAAGGATTTGCTTGGTTCATCGCCGGTCCCCAGATTCCACGGCACGTAATTGGTTTGATTGTAGCTGTCCGAGTAGGTTGTGACGAGCGGAACCCCATTGGAGTAATAAGCCCAAAAAGCCGCGCCCGAGGACAGCCAACCCGTGACTGTGCATTCGGTCTGCCAATTGACCAGATTAGTGCTGGATTGGATGGCATAACTTATCAGGCTCTCGTAAGCGCGACCGGCTTGGTCCTGATAGCCCCACGAAGCAATACTACGCTGGGGCAATTGGGTAGGCACATTGAGAGTGAATTTCTGCCACCAATGTTTATTGGGCGGCACGTTCGTCGGTGGCGCATTGGTGGGATTGATGACGGGTGGAGGATTGGTGGGTGGAGGAACCTGGGGGTGAGGAATGTCGCCTGGGTCCGGGATGCACTTGCAAATCTTCCACAGACCAACCGCAATGATGCCGCCGATCACAACGACAAAGCAGGCCATGGCTGCGGTAGCGTCATCGGGCGGTGGAGGGTCATCGGGAAGTGCGGGAGAAGTAGAAGCGAGAAGCGAAGTGGCGAGTAGGACGGATACGGTTTTTTTCATTTGATAGGTGTAGTTGATGGTGGAGGGGGAATATGGAAATGCTTTCCGTGAGGAATTTCAGGAGCCAATCCCAAAAACTCACGAACGGCGCTATGAGTTTTCCAACCATAATTTCTAGCCGACCAATATCCGTAATTATTGGGATGAAGTTTGCCGGATTGGATTTCTTTCTTTAGCTGCTTTACGGTGCGAATATTTCGCATAAATAGCACATTGCAAAGGCGAATTGAAAGGGAATAAAATGGATCTCTGTTTTGTCTGTTTCTTTCCTGAACAGCTTTCTTATAAAGTGAGGATGCGCGTGAGGGAGAAACGCCTAATGATATGCCAATTGTTCGGTAGGTCTTATGTTCGACCTCTCGCATTCTTAAAATAGATTGTGACTTTTCCTTATTCATCGTTTTTTATTAGCTTGGTGATATAGCAAGTGAGCAATCACTGCTAAGGTGGTGAACGATGCCATCGCAGCGATATAGAACGCTGAGATTTTTAAGGGAGCCAGAAATGCGAGCGCACAAAGCACGACCGCATATCCGCCCCCACATAGGAGGAACTTACTTTGCCATGTTTTCATAAATGCTTTTGTAGTTCAGAGATGACCTTTGGAATTTCCTCTTTGAGCAATCCAATCGAAGTCCATTGGCTGCCGTTAGTCGTTATATCTAGGATAATTTCTGATTCTTCCCATGTGCGTCCTTTGCGAGAAGATACTTGAAAATATTTGGCTCGATAGGCTTGAAGATCCTGTAGAGCTTTTTTGGTAAGCGAGGACATATTCATTTGAGGAAACCATAATGTTTCCCGGCACAATCCAACGCCTCCCTGAACGCCTTATCAGCGGCAAGCTTCTCAGGCGAGAGCGGTTTGCCGTTGTATTCGGTTTCGACTTTGACGTTCATAACCAGACCGAACAGATATTTCTTGTCCAATTTCTCCAAGGGCGTGCCTTTGGGAACTTCTTCAGGTTTACCCGCTCTGCCAGTGAATGGCAATGGGAAGTTGCGCCAATCATCTTCTCCGGGCTTCTGCATTCCTTCGGGTTCGCTCAATCCCGGTGGTTCATCGCTCAGTGGTGCCTGATTGTGGTCGGCAATCAAACCGTCAATAATCTTCCTCAACTCCATCAATGCAGCGGTGGACGTGGGCACGAACTCCAATGGCAATTGCTCCAATGTCTCATCGTCCTTGAGCATTCCTTTGCTCAGGAAATAGCCTTCGGCCCAATCGCGCACATCGGCCAGTTTGCCCACCATCCATTCGCGTGTGCGCTCCGATGCAATCGGCGCGTCTCGCTTGGGAATGGTGCGGCCAGGAGGTTTGGTTTGTTGCTGTGGTGGTGTCTTTGGGGGAGGTGTGGCAGCGGGTTCTTCATCATCGCCAACATCTTGCGTAAAAATATCGCTGGCGGCAGTGGCGGTGATCGTGGCATCTACGAAAGCGCGTTTCTTAGCCATCTTGAGCACAGTGTTGTAGAAGTCGGCAGGGTTCTCGTTCTCCATCTTCTCTACGCTCTGGCTTTCGATTTCCGTTGCGCCATCGGACCACTTGGCATTGCATCCGCCTTTCTTAGCGAAGCAGATCCATCCACCGCCATATTCTGCTTTGCCTTTTATGATAGTTTCCTTGCCGCACTTGGGGCACTTGCGCGAGCCGCCGCGATAGCGATACTTGCTTTCCAAGGTGGAGCAGCAACCTACGCCCTGACCGACAAAGTTTCCGCTCTGGATAGACTTGAGAGTGCAGACTACTCGATACTCTTTGTGATCCTTTGGGAAGTTGGTTTCCTGAATGACGTATTCCGGCGCAAGGCGAAACGTCATTGTGAGCTTTTGTGCTCCGGGCTGTAGTAGGGTGTTCTTGTTGCCAGTGCCAGGAATTACTCCGTAGTGCTCGCCCTCGGTCATCACTGAGCGCATGACTTCCTGAATGAGCCGAACCTGCCCGAGAATGTCCTGCACGCTCATGGGTTGCGCTACCGCCATCTGTGGGCGAATAGCGATGGCTTGGTTCTGATTCACAACTTCGGCATCAATGGTAGGTTCGTTCATAAACTAATTGGATTTAGGGCCAGGTGAAAATTCCTGACTGAGTGTTTCGTTAAGCCATCTCACTACAAATTTGACTTTGCAAAATTCATTGAATGATGGTTTCCAATCATCGGGCGTAATCAACTCTGCATCTAGTGGTTCTTGCTCAGAGTTAATTGCGCCCTCGATTGTCAGAATAATCTTCATGGCGTGGAAATATTGACCGACACAACCGGAGCGCCATCCCGCACAGTGATTTCAGAGGTGGCGGTTAGGTCGGGATTGGCGGCGAGAAATTCGCCGAACTCGATGCACATAGCTGCGGGCACATAGCCAGCATGGATGCCACCGACAAAGACTGCAATTGCATTCTTGTCGTACTTGTTCTCGGGTTCGGGTTTGAACTGGACCGGCTTTATCTCAAATGGATTCAGGTCCATGAGTGCCTGCCGTTCTTGAGGACTGCGGAACTTGGTTCCAACTACGGGGATTTTATCAAAGGTTTTCATTCGCTTAGTGTAATAATTTCGTCTGCTTTGTTAATGTCTCGTTGGTCATCCCCTCGGGCTATATCCGCTTCCAATTCCGCGTACACGTCTTGCGGGTCCAGGTCATGCCAGAGACAGCCGGGGGGTAGGTTGCTCATCGTCGGAATATAGTTACAGGTTCTTGCCAGAGTTTCAATCCCGGTATCTTGTCAGTGATTTTGCAAATGGCATTGACCGCACTTGGCTTGACCTTGATTTCGCACAACTCAGGTCGGGCCTTGTAGAGCGCGTGAATGTCGGTGACTTCGTGGCATAGCTTCATCTTGGTGGAAGCGCCCACGGCTTTAACCGGCTCAGGCAGGGGCGCAACTATGGCGGCGTAAGTTTGTTGCTCGGCCTGCGCTAACTGTTCCTGGGCCATGCCTGCGGCAATGTCCAGGGCGATTTCGTTTGTCTCGGTGGCGGCAGCGGCGGCCCGTTGCGCTTCCTCGGCGGCACGGCGGGCAGTTTCCCGCTCCTCATGTAACCGCATAATCTCAGCGTTGCGCTGGCGTTCCTCCTCAAGCACGCGCTGTGCTTCGGCGAGTTGAAAGCCAGACACTAACCCGCCGAGTCGTTTCTTTTCCGCTTCCAATGGTTCGCAGTGCGCCTGCTTCAATTCCATGAGGCGGCGTTGCGCTGAGAGTAATGGAGAAGTCAGGGCAATTCGGGCCTCCTCGACTTCCTTCAAATGCTTTTGGATCTCACGCCCCATGCTGGCAGCGTGGTCCTGGGTCTGGGCATCGCCTACAAGAACGATGGCGCGGGATTCGATTAGCAACCCATCTCGGAACGCGGTGGCGTCGATGGGCACCGAGTAATTCTCGGGCAGGCTAATCGCTTCGTTGGTCAGTTGCATAAATCAAAACAGGACGGTTGGCTTTGGCTCCTCGGTGGCGATCTCGGGCGGCAACAATTTCTTTAGACTTTCAATTTCTCTATAAACCGCGCACCACTTAGAACTGGCGGCTTTGCATGGCTTAGAGAACTCCTCGACAGCTTTTTCGTGAGCTTGCAGTTCTAACCAAAGCTCATTTTGCTTGGGTTCCAGTTCGGCGATCCGGCTCTTAATTTCGTCAATAATTGCTTGTGTCATAATTTTGTTTTGGTTTTTGAAAATGGATTAACAAGACTTCGTAAATGGTCGCACTGCCATTTGGTTTCCGCATCCCTGGCAGCAGCCCAAGCAGCAGCCCAAGCAGCATCCCTAGCAGCAGCCCAAGCAGCATCCCTAGCAGCATCCCCAGCAACCCTAGCAGCAGCCCAAGCAGCAGCCCAAGCAGCAGCCCCAGCAGCCCTAGCAGCAGCCCAAGCAGCATCCCTAGCAGCATCCCTAGCAGCCCAAGCAGCATCCCAAGCAGCAGACCTAGCAGCATCCCCAGCAGCCCTAGCAGCAGCCCAAGCAGCA
>Ga0068871_100002769_pt1 | contig 11971 bp, 6 predicted proteins | sample KBSMisM72_FD_72750 | JGI IMG/M metagenome (GOLD analysis project Ga0068871, IMG submission 72750) | Miscanthus rhizosphere microbial communities from Kellogg Biological Station, Michigan, USA - KBS Miscanthus M7-2 | ecosystem: Host-associated > Plants > Roots > Rhizosphere > Soil ... | reverse complement strand
ATTCCATGAAATCTCTGCCTTTCACTAGCTAATACCCCGGGCGGCGGCAATCTGTTGCAGGAATTCGAAAGAAAAAAGAGGCAGGCTAAACAAAACACGGCCGGGAAAATTGGGAAATCGGAGAAATTCGAAATCGAACGATTCCTGAATTTCCAATCCGAAATTTAAGATTTCAAATCCGAGAGGAATAATATTCGTCGGGCACTTGCTTTTAGCAAGGCAGTACTTTGCCGCCCGCGGTTTTGAAATTTTAAATTTCGGATTGGAAATTCAGGAATCGTTCGATTTCGAATTTGTCCGATTTTCCGATTACCCGAAAAGACTTCCGAGACTAGTAGAGCGGCTCTTCGCCGTCTGGGCGGGTCTTCCACCGCCGATGAATCCACAACCACTGATCGGGATCCTTCCGGACATAATTCTCCAGAACCTTATTGAACATGCGGGTGTTCTGGAGGATGTCTTCTGTCCTGTCGCCGGTATGGATCAGTTCCAGCGGCGGGTCGAAGTGGAGTCGATGCTTCTGAATTGTTTCGTCCCATATCAGAAACCCGGGAATCACTGCAGCTCCGGTTCGAAGTGCAAATGTTGCGACGGCCGGTGTTGTCGCAGCGGGGATTCCGAAAAATTCCGCAAACACGCCTTCTTCGCGGACGGTATTCTGGTCCATCAGGATTCCCACCGTTTCGTTGTTTCGAAGGGCTTTGAGAATATCCCGCGATGCATTTTGACGCCGGACCGGCGCATTGCCTCCAAGAGAGCGGTAACCGGAAATCAAACGCTCGACGCGTGGATTATCGATTTCGCGGACGACGAATTTCATTGGATGACCGTAGATGGAGTGAGCGAACGAACTGAGTTCCCAGGCGCCAAAATGTCCTGTGAGGAAAAGCACACCCTTGCCCCGGCGCACACCCTCGGAAAAATTCTCAAAACCTTCATAGACAACGTAATCGGAAATGTTCAGTGGGGTCAGATCGGGAAAGTGACTGAATTCGACCAGCAGCCGGCCCAGATTGTCGAAACAGGCTCGCAGGATCGATTCCTGTTCGGCGGCGCTGAGATGAGGCATCGTCATGCTCAGGTTTTTCAATCCGGAATTCCGCTGGCGTTTAGCGAGCCTGAAGCCCATCCATGATGCGATTCGAGCGGCCCGGTGGGCAAGTTTCCTTGGCAGCCATCCGAAAATGCGGAGCAAGGCAACTGCAGCGGCATACTCCACTGCAGCCTTAACGCCATTTTTCATCCGTGGTATCTTCGCATACTTTGATAGCCTCTTTCTGATGCTTGATCTGCAGCGCAAGGCCCTTCATCGACATCTGGATCTCCTGATACTGGTTCTTCTGGCTACTAGCTGCTATGTGTTCTTCTTCCATGGACTGGGCAGCATCGGCTTTCTTGGTCCGGACGAACCGCGCTACGCCTCCATCGCGGCGGAGATGTACCGAAGCGGCGATTACATCACGCCACGGCTGAATGGCTCTCCGTGGTTTGAAAAGCCAGTGCTGATGTACTGGGGAGCCGCCATCGGTTACGCGATATTCGGCGTGGGGGAATTGGGCGCTCGTCTGCCATCGGCATTGGCAGCGACTTTGTGCGTCTTCTTCGTCTATTTCTCCGGACGCCGATTATGGGATCGTATCGCTGGTGCTCTGGCTGCGCTGGTCATGGCATCGTCGATCGGATTTTTTGCGTTTGCCCGTGCCGCTTCGATGGACATGCTGCTGACGGCAAGCCTGACAATCGCTCTGTGCTCCTTCCTCGCCGCGACCAATACCAAAGGTGTTGATCAGCGGCGGTGGTTTTATTTGTTCTACGCGTCTCTGGGGTTTGGAGCACTGGCAAAGGGCCCTGTCGCCTTTGTGCTTCCGGGGGCGTCGCTGTTTGCATTTCTGGCTTTTCGGAGGCGTCTGTCCGATTGGAAGACTTTTCACCCGGGCCTGTCCTGGATCACCGTTGCGATTGCCGCCCCCTGGTATATCGCCTGTACATGGGTCAATGGTTCCCACTTCCTGCAGGAATTTTTCCTGAACCACAATATCCGAAGGTTCACGACCAATCTCTACGCGCATCCGCACGTGTTCTATTTCTACCTGCCGGTGTTGCTGATGTTGACGTTGCCGTGGACGTTCCTGATGATATCCGCGCTTCGGCGCCGCTTCGATAGTACTGATGCACTGCTCGCCTGGTGGATCGCTCTTCCCATCGTTTTCTTTTCGTTTTCCGTTTCCAAATTGCCGGGCTATATCCTGCCGGTCGTGCCGCCGTTTGCCATGCTGTGCGCGAAGGAACTCCGCCGGGAGCGCTCGCGTCTCTTCAAAATCGGGATGTTTATCCAGGCGGGGACGATGATCTTCATCGGAGTCGCATTCGGATTTTTCGGAGAACTGCTGAGCATCGATCCGCATGTCGACGGGATGTTGATTATGGCGGTGACCGTGGTAATCGCGGCGATCCTGGTGGTCATCGGCCTTTGGCTGAAGCCCCAGGTTCTGGCAGGCTTCAATCTGTTTGCGATGTTTCTGCTGGTTTTATTCAGCGTGACACTGGTCGTTCCCCGTTTCGACCTGACCGACACGATGCGGCCATGGTCGAAGGCGCTGAGTAATCTCGTGACCGAGCAGCAGATCGTGTATTTATACAAGCCTCAGCGCTCGGATGAATACGGACTCGGCTTCTACCGGTCCGGCAAAGTGGCTGCGATCAATTCGCCCAGTCAAATGGTGGATCTTACCGGAAATGAGAAGGAGATCTTCTGCATCACCGATAACAAGACGCTTGATGAGGTGGCGCATATTGCGAACGTGGAGATGAAGGTCATGCTGTCTCTTGGCAATCAGACGGCGTTTCTTGCCTGGCGGTCGAAGTAGAATCGAACGTCTTTCTCGAGACGTTTCGGGCGGATGAGGGGTACAGCAATTGGGCGAACTCGCCCGATTCATCAAACAGTTCCGGTTCTTGTAGCAGCGGCCTTCCCCTACAGCTTTGTCTTTGTGAATGAATTCCTCAGTTGGAAGAAGGATTTTGCTAACCGGCTGTGGCCAATTCCAGCGCTCTTTCCGAGGGGATGGACTCCACCGCCGGATTTTTGAATCGAACGATCATCAATGTCTGGTCGTCGACGGCCTGCCCGTTATTCATATAAGACCGGACGCGATCGAATACGGAGTTCCGGATGCCGCATGCAGAATCGTTCCAGCCGTCTCGTATCGCATCGATCAGACGCCGTTCGCCGAATTCTTCGCTGTTGAAATTCGGCGCTTCAACTATTCCGTCCGAGAATGCAACCAGCACATCACCCTTTCGAACGACCAGCTGGCCCTGAGAAAATGACATGTCGGGTATCAGGCCCAGGACGGGCCCGCCCGCTTCGAGACGCTTCACGTCGAGGTTGCCGAACTCGCCGGTTCGAATGAGTAAAGGCGGAAGATGACCGGCGTTGATGTAATGCAACATCGAAGTTTTCGGATCGAAGTATCCCCAGAAAAGAGTGGAGAACCGTTCTGTTGCCGTTTTCCTGCACAAGAGGGTATTCAGGCTATGGGTTGCATTTTCGTGATCCTGCGCGGATCTTGTCCACGACATGGAATGAATGGCGCCGTGGATCAGTGCCATCAGCAGGGCTGCGGAGATCCCTTTGCCCGAGACGTCCCCTAGAATGAATGCCGTCCGGTTGTCGCCAATTCGAAACATATCGCAGAAATCCCCTCCGACTTCTCCGGCGGGTATACATTCGGCGGAGAACTCAAAGTTCGGCAAACTGGAATCGCATTCGGGCAGCAAGTCGGCCTGCACACGTCGAGCGAGTTCCACCTGGCCCTGAACCTGCTGGCCCCGAAGGTACCGGGGGAAGCGCAGTACGAGAATGATCAAAGCCCCCATCAGAGCAAGTGAAGCCGAAACCCCGATGATCAGATTCTGGCGCAGCGAAGCGAACGAAGCGGAAACACTGTTGAGGTAGATTGCGACTTCCAGTCGCATTCCACGGGAGCGGCCGACATTAAAGGGATAGATGGCGACGAACGCATCGCCCCGAAGCGTCTTTTGAAATTCCGGTTCGCGCTTCAAAAACTCGATGCCCGCCCATTCTGGAGTTTTGCCTGCAGTCGCGATCACCATGCCTTCCGCATCCAGGATTCGGATCCAGGCGACCTGATCCTTCCACTCTTCGATGGAGTCGGTCAACACCGAATCGAGGTCCGGAAATTCACGTGAACCACTGATGCCAGGACGAATGGCGCGTTGTAGTGTCGCCCTCTTCTGGTCGGCATCCCTTTGCGCCGCCTGCGTGATCATGTTTCCGGAGACATAGATATAAGTCGAGATTGTCTGCCACAGTAAAACGATTCCCAGGGCGAAGCCCACCGCTATACACGTTTTAAAAATCAGGTGTCTGGAGCCACGTTCGCTTTTCATGCCCTACTTGGACTTCGGGACGTGCGAATACGGTGTTAATAATTGTTAAAGAAGATGCCGTGGGATGTGTTGCTCAAGATAGGCGAGCGTCCCCTCGACCAGGTCGGGATCGAAATGGGTACCAGCGCACCTTCGTATTTCCTGCGCCGCAACCTGGAAAGCAACAGGGCTGTTGTAAGGCCTTTTGTAGATCATCGCGTCAACAGAATCGATAATGGCAAAAACGCGTGCCCCGAATGGAATATCCTTCCCGGATATTCCGCGAGGGTAGCCGCTGCCATCGAATTTCTCGTGATGGGAATGCACGAGCTCCGCCGCATCTTTCAGGAATTCAACGCCACTGAGGAATTCATAGCCATAGCCCGGATGTTTCCGCATTGTGGTCCATTCCACTTCGTCCAGTCCCGCGGGTTTCAAGAGGATGCTGTCCGGGATTTTGAGTTTGCCGACGTCATGGAGTAACGCGCCGTGCTCAATTTGCAAAAGATGGCTGCCGTCTATTCCAAATGCAGCTGCTGCGCCTTTCGTGAGCGTTGCCACGCGCCGCGAGTGCCCACTTGTGCTCTGGTCTCGAAAATCCAACGCCATCGACAAGGCATCGAGCGTTGCACTATGGACATGAGTCAGACTGTGCAGGGCATCGTTCAAGGCCTGAGTCTTTTCCGCGACTAGACGTTCCAACTGGAGATGATAGGCTTCGTTCTCAAGAACTAGTCGCCGATGTTCCAGAGCACGGGTAACTGCTAGGGAAAGTTTTCCGAGGTCCACAGGCTTCAGGAGGTAATCCAGGGCACCGCGTTTCATCATCTCAACGGCGAGATAGGTTTCGTCCTCACCGGTAAGAAAGATCACTTCGATGGTGGGATCGTCCTTTTTGATGGCTTCCAGAAGAGCCGATCCCGGCATATGTGGCATCCGGAAATCCAAAACGCATACATCCGGCCGGAAACTGCGGACTACATCCAAAGCTTTTCGAGAATCGGAAATTCCCTCGACTTGATAGCCATGAATGACCAGCAATTCCCGGATGAACGAAACGATTTCGACTTCGTCATCCACCACCAGAATTCGAGCGGGTGATTGCTCGATAGGATCTGACATGCCGGGGATTCTATCGTATCGAACTCTGATGCAAGAGATATTATCGAGAAAATCAGGATGCGACCGGTGGGGACCCTCTTCTCCAAAGACAAATTCTGAATGGCGTTAAACACTGGCAAATTTCTGGTTCGCGCATGCGGCTCCTTGTCTTAGAGGCGCTTCCATTCATCGGGAGCACTTAAATTGTGAAACATGGACCCCGGACTATATGGCCCAGGTGCGTATGCCAGGAATTCCGTCGGACCGTATCACGTCCCATCCGGAGGCTTTTGCCGCCGGAGTACAAATCCGGTGATGGCTGGATCGGTTGACGATTTCTCAGACACTCCATTACTATGAAGATCCCTTAATCTCTTGAAAACACATTTTCCTGGCGAAGATTAATGAAGAAATGACGAAAAGAACCTGCGGTCTTCTGCTTCTGACCATTGTGTCGATCTTCACGATCTCCGCTGCGGCGTTTGCACAGGCTCCTAAATTTTTCCCAGTTTCTGAAATCCGTCCCGGAATGAAGGGCACTGGCCGCACAGTATTCCAGGGAACCGCAATCGAAGACTTTCAGGTTGAAGTTCTCGGCGTATTGAAAAACTACGGTCCCAAACAGGACATGATACTGGCGCGTCTCTCTGGTGGCCCTCTGGAGAAGACTGGCGTTGTGCAGGGGATGAGTGGCAGTCCGGTGTACATCGATGGCCGGCTTGTCGGAGCCGTTGCCTTTGCTTTTCCATATGCGACCCAGTCTGTCGCGGGCATACAGCCAATCGAACAGATGACGGGCGTTCTGGACCAGATGCCGGCGGCACCGGCTCTCAAGGGAGCGCCGGCTTCTGCTTCCCATCATTTGGAGTCTCCCGCGGCTTTCGTGTATGGCATCGTTGAAAAGTTAAGGGAAGGCCGACCCATACAGGAATTGCTCGGGCCGGCAGTTTTACCGGCCTCGGTGCCGTCTTCGACTTCCCTGGTGCAGCTTCAGACACCGTTGTTTCTTTCCGGTGTGACCGCGGCTGCAGCCCAGCAATTCTCGTCGTTCTTCAGCGGATTGGGTTTCAACCCGGTTCAGGGAGGCGCCGCTGGAACGGTGGCGAACGTCGGTCCGGTGTCGAGCCGTCTGGAACCCGGATCGACAGTCAGCGCTGAACTGGTACGCGGCGACATGAACATCAGCGCCAATGGAACCGTGACGTATGTGGATGGCGACAAAGTTTATGCCTTTGGTCACCCGTTTCTTTCGGCCGGTCCCATCAGCGTACCGATGTCGAGCGCGTATGTGATTTCCCTGCTGCCCAAGCTGGATACTTCGATAAAGCTCGCGTTTCCCGTCGACGTCGTTGGTGCGTTTCAGCAGGATCGTTCCACCGGCATTCTTGGCACGATGGGCGATAAGCCAAACATGATTCCGGTGGCGCTCGACGTACGATCCAGCACGAACGCGACGAACCATTACAATGTCGAAGTTGCCAACGATCGGTACCTCACTCCGATTCTCATGAACTACGCCGTGGTCAATGCAATAACCGCCAGCGAACGTGGTGTAGGAGAAATGACGTTGAGCGTGACGGGCGAAGTCCATATCCGGAACCATGACTCCGTGAAAATCGCGACCATGTTCTCGGGGGACGGCAACGGGCCTTCGGCGGCGACCGCTGCGGCAGTCGCTCCGATTCAATATCTGGTAACGGGCGGATATGACGGCCTCATCATTGATAAGGTGGATTTTCAAATCGTCTCTACAGATCGTAAAACCCTCGCGACGCTGGACCGAATAACCGTTGATCGAAACGAAGTCCGACCCGGTGAAACCGTGGCGCTCTCGGCGTTGATGCGCGAGCCGAACGGGCAGACATTTGTCGAACGATATTCGGTTCTGATGCCGCCAGGCCTGTCTGCAGGGACGGTTCAGCTGCTGGTTGGCGATGGGACAACGATGACAGGAATTGAACTGAAGCGCAGTCCTTCCGGTATACCGATGGACCTGACCACGGTGATTCGGGAGCTGAACAAGCTCCGCCGAAACGACCGGTTGTATGTTCGGGTTTTAAGCAATCAGCCCGGTGTCGTTATTCGAGGAGAGGAAATGCCCTCGCTGCCACCGTCGATGATCGGGCTGCTCGACACGGATCGGGCCTCCAGCCGCAACGTCACATCCATGGGAAGTTCGGCAGTTGCCGAGTATGAATTTCCGCAGTCCAAGTATGTCATTCAGGGTCAGCAGACGTTGACTCTCACGGTCAAACCGTGATCATTTCCTCCGATCGAATCGCACGCACCATGAATAAAGCACGCTGGCTCCTGCCTGTCCTTATGGCTGTTCCTCTTTTTGCAGTGACTCCGTCGTTCTGGGAAACGCGCACGTACGAAGATTTCCAAAAAGGGAAACTTTCGAATCTCTCACTGACCAGCGATGACCGACTGCTTCTCGCTCCACGTTATGACCTGATCTTCGATACACAGCAGACTCTGATTCTGTCGACCGCCGCCGATTCGAAAGGCAACGTCTACCTTGGCACCGGACACGATGGGAAAGTTTATAAGGTGGATCCGGCGGGGCAGGGCGTTCTGATAGCGGATCTCAATGAGCTCGACATCCTCGCGCTCGCCGTGGACAGCAGGGATGCGCTCTACGTGGGAGCTTCTCCGAATGGGAAGGTTTATAAAATCGAACCCGGGGGACAACCGAAGGAGTTCTTTGATCCGGGAACGAAGTACATCTGGTCGATGGTTTTCGATAAGCAGGGGCGCCTGCTTGTCGGCACCGGAGACAAAGGGGTCATCTATCGCGTTGGGACGGATGGAAAAGGCACAGCGTTCTACGACACCGACGAGACTCACATTGTTTCGCTTGCCGTGGACCGGGACGGCAACGTCATTGCCGGTGGCGATCCAAAAGGCTACTTGTATCGAATTTCTCCAGAAGGCAAGGCCTTCGTTCTTTACGATTCCGGCCTGCGTGAAGTTCACACCCTGGCAATTGCCTCCGATGGACGTATATTTGCAGCCGTTCTGAATGGAAGTACATCCCCGCCGGCCCCTTCCACTCCCCAGCCCAATTCAGGTCCGCCAACCGAGGAAGGCGCGGGCGTTACCGTTACTATCGGTGCAAGCACTTCTGCTGCTGCCGCTCAGGTCGTGGAGATCAGCTCCGAGCCGGCCGGCGGAGATAGTGCGGTTTCGAGCACACCGTCTCGCAGAGCTGCGGAATCCGGTTCGGTAAAGTCCGTCATATTGGAAGTACTTCCAAAGGGCGAAGTGAACACGTTATGGCGGCTGAAAGACGAAATCGTGTATTCGCTGTTGCCGCACGGCGGACGATTGCTCTTTTCGACGGGAACGAAGGGGCGGATCTATTCCATTGATGATTCGCGAAACACGATGCTGCTTGTCGAATCGACCGAAGAACAAACCACCCGACTGCTGGAGGTAGGGAATCGAGTCTATGCCACGTCGTCGAACACCGGGAAACTGTTCGGGTTGAGTGATGCGACATCGTCTTCCGGGTTCTATGAGTCCATCGTTCGGGATACGAATGCCATTTCTTCATGGGGAACGATGTCGTGGAAAGCCGAAAATCAGAGCCAGATTCAGTTTCTGACGCGTTCCGGAAATACCGGCGTGCCGGACAGGACGTGGTCGGATTGGGCGAACGTATCCTCTGCGGGAGTCGTGAGCAGCCCGGCGGCACGTTTTGTTCAATGGAAGGCGGTCCTGACGTCTGCTGCGGGCGCCAATAAAGTCTCTCCGGCGCTGGATTCGGTAACGTTACCTTATTTGCAGCAGAACTTTCGACCCGAGATGACATCGGTGGATGTGCTGCCGCCCGGCGTTGCGCTGAACAAAGTGCCCGCCTTGTTGTCGAATGGATCGCCTGCCCCAACGGATCCGGTACTGATCCGGGCAAATATTCGTGCGGGACTTCAGCAATCTGGAAAGATGGCACCACGCCGCTCGGTGGAGAAGGGGGCCCAGTCATTTCAATGGATAGCGTCCGACCGAAATCAGGATACGTTGATTTACGACGTCTACTACCGCGGTGAATCCGAACGCACCTGGAAGCTGCTGAAGAAGGGCCTGGAAGAGAGTTTCTACACCATCAATTCGGACGCTCTGCCCGACGGAATCTATGTTCTGAAGGTTGTCGCCAGTGACTCACCCTCGAATCCTGCCACGGGTTCGCCGGCCGGAGCATTGAGTGCAGAAATGGAAAGCCGGCCGTTTTCGATCGACAATACACCGCCGACCGTGAAGATTCAGCAGACGGGAATTGCGGGAGGCCGGGTTCGGGTTGCTATCGACGCGTCCGACGCTACGTCTACATTGAATCAGTCTGAAATTTCGGTCGATACGGGGCCGTGGCAGGCTGTGTTTCCCGTAGACGGTATAACGGACTCCAAAAGCGAGACATATACGTATCAGTCCGATATTCTGGCAGCCGGAGAACATGTCATTGCTTTTCGAACTTACGACCAGAACGACAATGTCGGAATTGGAAAGCTGGTTGTGCGAGTACCTTGACGGGACATGGTCCGATTTGAATTCAGGTTCCATAACTGCCCTCCTGAGTCCGGGGGGAGTTTCCGTCGACTGTTCTCAAATTTAATAGCGTGAAGACTATGAAAAACGCCTTTGCTTCCATGGTGATCCTTTTGGCGCTGACTGCTCCTGCACTTGCTCAGCCGCAGTCGCAGCTTCGGTCCAACAACAACCCCTCGGCCGCTTCGCTTCCTTCTCAGATCGACGTCGACAGTTACAAGCTCGACATCACGGTAATTCCGGAAGAACGCAAGATCGAAGGAAAAGCCGACATTACGCTCCGGCAATTGGAGCGGAATGCTACAGCCACCTTCGATCTCGACAAACATTTCAAGGTGACGAAGCTGACGATAGGGGATGTTTCTCCTCGCTTTCGTCAGTTTGAATACGATTCAACGCTTGAAGTGGATCTGGGTAACAGCACAACTGCGGCAGATGGAACGACGACGCTGCACGTGGAATACTACGGGCTTTTTGACAGTGCTGACGATGCCCGAAACCCGGTGCTGAATCATCTGACAACCGACTCGGCATATTTCCTTTATGAAGGCCGGTGGTATCCCACCAATGGACTATATAAGGACAAGGCAGCCATGCAGCTTATTGTCCATGCTCCGGCAGGCTGGACGGTGATTGCGGATGTTCCTCCATCGGGAAGCGGGTTTGCGAGCAACGTTCCCTCGTATTGGGGAACCCTGGCACTCGGGAAGTACTCGGCAATGACGGTGAAGTCCGGAGACAACGAAATCACCGTCTACACGCTGAAAGCGCCGAGCCAGTCGATTCTGCCCCTGGCAGTCGCGGCCGGAAAAATTCTGGATTTCTACGGTTCGAAGTTCGGGCCTCTTGCGTCAAAACAGTTCCACATCATTGAAGCCGCCGATGCGAACTGGACATCACGCTGGTCCATGGGCTCACTTCTATTACCGACGTCGCAGTTTCGTGCAGATGTGGATGTGCCGGCGTTTGCACGCACCATCGCGCGACAGTGGTTTCCCCTCAAAATGTCGATTGCGGACCCGGTGAATGACGCGTGGCTCAGCGATGGTATGTCCGTGTTTGCCAGTCTGCTCTACGGCGAGAAGAACCTTTCCCCGGCAGAATTTGACGATCAGGTTGAAAAGGTTCTCGTCAAGGCGCTGGCTTACGAGGGCAGCATGACCATGCGTCAGGCAGGGGGGACAGACAAGGATTCTCTGGAGTACCACTCGCTGGTTGAGAATAAGGGTGCCTACGTGTTCCGGATGCTGCAGTGGTTGATGGGCAATGAGAAGTTCGACACCCTGATGACCCGTTTTGTGGATCAGTTCAAGGACAAGCCTGTCTCGGCGTCCGCCTTCACGAAACTGGCATCGGAAGTTTATGGCGACGACCTGGGATACTTCTTCGATCAGTGGGTGAATTCATCCGGAGTGCCGCAACTCGATGCATCATACCAGGTGCTCCGCGTCAGCAAAGGCTACAACATCGTTGGGCAGATCAAACAGGATCTCGACCTGTTTCGTATGCCGGTTGAACTGGTCGTACAGACCGATGATGAGCCGGAATACAAGCGTGTGGACGTGGTCGGGCCCAAGAGCGATTTCAGCGTCAACGTTGCACGGAAACCGAAGCCGGGAGGAATCCTCATCGATCCCCGGAAGAAGATTCTCCGAATGTCGCAGGATATTCGCGTTGCCGTGTTTATCAATCGCGGAGAAGAGTCCGCAGCGGAAATGCGCTACAACGATGCGGTCGATTCATATCAGCAGGCTCTTGAGATTGACGGAAACAGCTCGCTGGCCTCATTTCGAATGGCCGAAGCCCGCTTCGAATCCGGAGACATCAATACGGCCGTCCAACTGTTTCGCGATGCTCTCAATGGCGATTTGAAGCCGAAGTGGCTTGAGGTCTGGGCACACATCAATATCGGCAAGATCTATGATTTGCG
>Ga0068871_100002766_pt1 | contig 11977 bp, 8 predicted proteins | sample KBSMisM72_FD_72750 | JGI IMG/M metagenome (GOLD analysis project Ga0068871, IMG submission 72750) | Miscanthus rhizosphere microbial communities from Kellogg Biological Station, Michigan, USA - KBS Miscanthus M7-2 | ecosystem: Host-associated > Plants > Roots > Rhizosphere > Soil ... | reverse complement strand
TGGGATTCTATTGATGCTTTGGAGTCTTTCGGGATATTCACATCCCGTTTCATTGTGATCGTAACAATGATGCCACTGAGATTCTTATCGATCTCGGTATAATCATAAACAGTACCCACGGGAAGCCCCTTCATTTTTACTTCATTTGATTTTCGAAGACTGCCGAGGTCGGAAAAAACAGCATATAAATGCTTTTCCTTGTTGAAGACATTTTTGCCTTTCAAAAAATTAAAACCTACAATAAGTAGTGTGAGAGCGACAATAGTTAAAATCCCGACTTTGGTTTCGTTGCTGATCTTCATGAATATTTGTTTTCCCTAAATGTTTACAGAATGCCAAATTAATAAAATAATTCTAGCTATTTAAAACTTTAAAAAGCGGGGACAAAACATGCTTTATCAGCGTTTATTGACCGGAACTGTGGAAACATTCTTGCGTGGAAGACTTGCTGCATCAGTTTGAACACTTTTTGAATCGGGACTCTTGCCGCCATTACTTGCGGGAGCTTTTTCTTTTGAAGCAATATAATTGGCTAATGCATTTGTCAAATTATCTACTATCTCATCTTGTCCCTTTTCGCTATCCAGGTATTCTTCTTCATCCTTATCAGTGATAAAACCCGTTTCAACCAATACACTTGGCATTCCCGTAGCTTGTAATACCCAAATGCCTTTCTCGTTTCTTTGTTTTACACCACGGCTGAACCTGCCGCCTTTTACAAATTCTGCTTCGATAAGGTTAGCAAAGTGAAGAGAGTTCTCAAAATATTTTTTTGTATACAATAATTGGAAAGCTTTCATTACGGGGTCATTGATCTCAGGAATAACTATTGTACTGTCAGTTTCTCCAAATTCATCATCCGGGGTTATTGTACCTGACTTATCATCGGTTCTGTCGGCAGCCCAAATAAATGTTTCCGTACCATGAGAAGGGTTTGGAGTATAGTAATATTTATATGCCTTGACCTTTTTTCTTTTTTTCCCTTTGCCAACCCATTTATATCCGCTCTCAACTTTGTGTTTTATTTTAGGAGCTGCATTAACGTGAATAGCTATAAACAGATCACCGCCGGATTGATTGGCAAACTCTGCACGATAACGAAGGGCCTGGTTTTTATCTGGTTTATTACCAGGAAGAACATCTGTTGTTCTTGTATAAAGGACCTTAACACCAGGAAATTTTTCTTCAATTGCTTTACCAAGTTTTAATCCTACAGAAAGACAGATCTTGGCTTCTGTAGTAAAAGAGCCTTTTGCTCCCTGGTCCTTGCCTCCATGCCCCGGGTCAATAATTATGGTTTGAACCCCTTTCTTCTTAAGTGGTGCATTTTTGAAAGCAAATGCAAAGGGTAAAACTGCAACGAAAAAAAGAACGGTAATAATTCGTCTTGACATGGTGGATATTAATTTTAACGGATTAGTTTTCAATCTTCACAAATCCTTTAAGTCTGAATGATATATTTTTGTTTTCCAACGCTATGATGCTACTGCACAAATTTAGATCAAAATACCTTTTTGCTGGCCTGCTGACTGCAATCTTCTTTACACAAACGTGGAAAAGTAGCGCTAATTATAGTTATCATCAAAATTTTTACACGGCATTAACAGCTCAGCAAGATACGGTGCCGCAAAAAACTAAGGATAGTCTTGTAAAAAGACCTTCAATAAATGCTACTGATACTTTAAAAAGGGACTCGTTATCGAAAGCAAATGCATTAGTTGATACTTCCATAACAAGGATAGATACATTTGATCTGAAACTGTCAAAAGATTCTCTTGATGCCCCGGTCAATTATGAAGCGGAAGATTCTGTTGTGATTCTTGTAAAGGATAAAAAAGTGATACTTTATGGAAAAGCAAAAACAATTTACAAAGACATTGAACTAACAGCTCCAAAAATGGAGCTTGACCAGGAAACACAAATTCTAACTGCTGTAAAAAGCGTTGATAGCACCGGTGATCTTATTGACAGGGCCCATTTTACACAAGGCGAAAACAAATTTCAAAGTGATACGATCAGGTATAATTTTAAAACGCAAAAAGGGCTTACAAAGAATACCTATACAATGCAGGGTGAGATGGTAATGATAGCCCAGTATACAAAACGAATTGGCGATGTAATTTATTCCCGAAAAGGAACGATCAGCACTTGTAATCTTGACGATCCGCATTTTGGCTTTAGGTATGACAAAATAAAAATTGTAAATAATAAAGTTGCAATAACCGGTCCTATACACCCCGAGTTCGAAGGCGTGCCAATACCCATTTATTTGCCTTTTGGATTTTTTCCAATAAGCAGTAAAAGGCATTCAGGCATTTTAGCCCCTACTTTTACTGCCAATGAAGATTTTGGTTTAGGACTTGAAGGTTTGGGATACTATAAAGTGTTAAGCCCATATTTTGATGTAACGACTCGTGCCAATATTTATTCTTATGGAGGATGGACACTAAATGTAGTTCCGACCTATCGAAAAAGATATCGCTACCAGGGTCAAATGAATTTCAGTATTCAAAATACCAAATACAATTTTAAGGGCGATCCCGATTATGTGGTAAATAAGAGTTATAGCATTCAGTGGAGTCATTCTTCTGATAGCCGTGCAAGACCGGGTACAAGTTTTTCAGCGAATGTAAATGCCGGTTCCACTACCTATAATCAATATGTCCCTAATAATGTGAATCGAAATTTTCAAAACCAGTTAGGTTCTTCTATTACTTATGCAAGAACATTTAAAGGATCAAACTTAACTGTTAGCGCAAATCATAATCAGAATAACCAGCTTCACCTGATCAATTTGAATTTACCGGATGTCAGTTATACAGTAAATACACTTTATCCATTTCAAAGAAAAGAGCTGGTCGGTACACCAAAATGGTATGACAAATTAGGAATATCTTATAGTGGAAATGTAAGAAGCCAGGTTTCATTTTATGATACTGCATTTCACTTTGGCGATCTTATCGATACATTGCAATGGGGTGGCAAACATAGTTTCCCGCTTACTCTTTCCTTACCACCTATACTTGGCGGAAAATTTCTTGTATCACCGTCTATATCTTATGAAAATACATGGATAGCGCAAAAGTTCAGGAGAAGCTGGAACTCTTCTTTGTCAAAAATTGATACTACAATAACCAAAGGATTTTATATTGATCACAGAGCAGCTTTTGGTATTGGTATCAATACAGCCTTATACGGCACTTTTAATTTTAAAGGATCAAAGGGAGTTTCGCTAAGGCACGTTGTTCGTCCTACAATGAGTTTTAGTTATTCTCCATCATTGTCAAAATCGCATTGGTACAAAACCCAGGTTGATACTACGGGTAGATTATTTTCATTTTCAGAATTTGAAGGAAGTCTTTTTGGCTATTATGGCCAGGAGGATTTTGGCGGTTTAAGCTTTGGTGTGGATAATAACCTTGAGATGAAAATGAGATCTAAAAAAGATACAACCCTTAAATCAAAAAAGATCCGCTTGCTTGATGGATTTGGGTTTAATGGCAGTTATAATTTGATCGCCGATTCATTCCAGCTTAGTAATATTAATTTTTATCTGCGAAGCACACTTTTTGATAAAATTAATATAACTGCCAGCACTATATTGAATCCTTACCAGGCTGATTCAAGCGGGAGACCTATAAATAAATATGCATGGCAGGGAGATAAGTTTAGTTTAGGAAGATTTACAAGCGGCAGTCTTTCCATGTCAACAGATTTTCAAAGCAAACCAAGAGATGAGAAAAAAGAACAGGAACGAAAACAAACGGAACAAAGACTACTGAATGATCCGGTATTGGGAACTGATGCGCAGAGCCAAATAGATTATATGCAGCGCAACCCATCTGATTTTGTTGACTTTAATATCCCGTGGCGTATAAGCCTTGGACTTAGTGTTTTCTACAGTGAACGATTAAAACCAGATTACAGTGGATTTAAAACAGAATTCAGCAGCAACTTAACCTTCAATGGCAGTTTTTCATTGACGCCTAAATGGAATTTTTCGATGAATGGATATTATGATTTCAAAACAAAAAACCTGCAGACATTTACAATGAGTATTGCCAGAGAAATGCATTGCTGGCAATTAGCAATTAATGTGACACCGGTAGGGCCATACCGTATGTTTAGTTTTACAATAAGTCCTAAGTCGGGAATGTTACAGGATCTTAAGGTCAATCGCACAAGATATTTTACCAGTGATCAATAAAGGTTATTTACATAATGATCTTTCATTATTGCAAATACTTTTTCTTTTAGGTCTGAATAAGATCTACTCTCACTTATTGGGACTGCGGGCAAGAAATGTATTTCCAGTTTATGTGGCCAGAAATAAAAAGGTTTACCCATTGGTAAAACTTTTTTTGTATTGAACATGATCGCAGGAATAATGGAGCAGCCAGTGTCAACACTTAACTTAAATGCACCGTCATGAAATTTTTTTAATGGCTCGGTGGTTCTGTTTCTCGTGCCTTCCGGATAAATGCTCATGTGCATTCCATTATTAAGTACTTCTTTCATTTTTTCAAAACTTCTCCTTCTGCTTGATTCACTTTTCCTGTCAACCAATACAGAACCTTTCATATAAAAAAAACCAAATAAAGGAATTTTTGCAAAACTGTTTTTGGCGATCGTTTTGTTTGGTCCGGGAATATAGGGGCAGGAAAGGGGGACATCCATCAATGAATTATGATTGCAGGTAACAACATATGTTTCGCCGGGGATAAAATTTTTTTTGCCTTTTACTTTTATAGGGCATCCAACAAGATTCAGCCACACATTCATCCATATCCTTGCGATTTTTATAAAAATATCCTGTCCTTTTGGTTCGGGTATCAGCCAGCAAAACATTGATGGAATAAAAATGATAAGAAATGTAACGAGAAAAGTGATTAGTGCCCATAAGGCAAATACACGACCCATTATTTCTTTTATTATTTTCATTCTGAATATTGGAAAGAAGTTATTTCCTTAAAAATTGAGTGTTTGATTTTTTGCCATTCATCTTTTAATATGCTGAAAAAAACAGAATCTCTTCTTCGGTCCAGTGGCATTTGCATATGACTGCGTAATACACCTTCTTCTTTTGCACCGATCTTTCTTAATCCTTGTTTGGCTCTTTCATTCAGGTTGTCTGTTTTTATTTCCACTCTTTCCCAATCAAGCACGTCAAACGCATAACTAAGCATGGAAAATTTTGCATGAAAGTTTATACCGGTTCCCTGATAATGTTTCGCAAGCCAGCTCCAACCGATCTCAATTCTTTTATCATAATAAGAAATACTGCCAAGGCTTGTGCTCCCGCAAATTTCGCCTGTTGCTTTTTCAATGATGGTAAATGGAATTCTTTTTCCTTCTTCTCTTTCTTTCAGTGCAACTTCTACCCATCGTTGCAATTCAGCAGAGTTGTTTAATAAAAAAGTAAAATACCTCCATACCGATGCATCATTTGTTAGTCGTGCAAAAGAAGCAATGTCTGAATGCTGCATTGGACGCAGCACTACTTTATCTGTTTCTAATTTTAAATTTGGTGAAATTATCATGTGCGCAAATGTAGGATAGATATCAGTTACTTGATGCTGGATGCTGGATACTGAATAATGCCGAGATGCTTGAATCTAGTATCTAGAACCCAGTATCCAGTTTACAATCTCCAATCGATCGGATCCATTCCGTTTTTAATAAGCCATTCATTTGCCTTTGAAAAATGTTTGCAACCAAAAAAACCGGCATGTGCGGATAAGGGCGAAGGATGTGCTGCCTTTAGAATCAAATGCTTGCTTTCATCAATTAAAACTCTTTTCTCCTGTGCGAATTTCCCCCATAATAAAAACACAACATGTTTTTTTTCTTCAGAAATTTTTTTGATCACGGTATCGGTGAATTCAGCCCAACCAATTTTTGAATGGCTCATTGGCTCGCCAGCACGAACTGTAAGAGATGCATTTAATAAAAACACGCCTTGCTCCGCCCAATGCGTAAGATTGCCATGATTCGGAATTGGAGCTCCAATATCTTCATATAATTCTTTAAAAATATTTATCAGTGATGGTGGCGGAGGCACACCATTTTGAACGGAAAAACATAACCCATGAGCCTGTCCCGGCCCGTGATAAGGGTCTTGTCCTAAGATCACCACTTTTACAATATCGATCGGCGTTGTATCAAATGCATTAAAGATCTGTGAGCCGGGCGGATAAATGGTCTTGTTTTGAGATTTTTCTGTTTTTAAATGCAGAACGATCTGTTGAAAATAGGGTTTATCGAATTCTGATTTAAGAATTTCCTTCCAATGTGGCTCTATTTTTACGTCCATCAGTGATTTGCTTTGGGGCACAAACATAAAAAACTTATTTTTGCCGCCATTCTAAAAAAATGGTTCGGTAGCTCAGTTGAATAGAGCATGCCGATTTCTAATCGGGAAGGTCATCGGTTGAATTGGGATTTATAAAAGTGAAGTTCTTAGTTGTTATTTTTTGGTCCGGTAGCTCAGTTGAATAGAGCATGCCGATTTCTAATCGGGAAGGTCATTGGTTGAATTGGGATTTATAAAAGTGAAGTTCTTAGTTGTTATTTTTTGGTCCGGTAGCTCAGTTGAATAGAGCATCCCGATTTCTAATCGGGAAGATCATTGGTTGAATTGGGATTTATAAAAGTGAAGTTCTTACTTGTTATTTTTTGGTCCGGTAGCTCAGTTGAATAGAGCATCCCGATTTCTAATCGGGAAGGTCATTGGTTGAATTGCGATTAATAAAAGTGAAGTTCTTAGTTGTTATTTTTTGGTCCGGTAGCTCAGTTGAATAGAGCAGCTGCCTTCTAAGCAGCAGGTCATTGGTTTGAATCCAATCCGGATCACAGATAAAACCTGTAACATCTTGTTACAGGTTTTTTATTTTTATATCAATGCAAAAGATCAATCCAATTCTCCTACGGCTACTATTTCAAATGGCAAATTCCAGGTTAAGACCTCAGGCTGGGTATTTGCATGCGCAGCTCGCCACGAGATCAATGTTAAGTTGATCCTTGGTATTCCTACAACATGTAAGAAGTCTCCTTTTTTTGACGTTTTTGCTTTATCATATAATGAAGATCCTTTGACAAAAGCAACTCTTAACTTATGTGCGATCAAATCACCCTGGTCTTCATCTGCAGGATCGAAATCTGAATTGTAAATAGTACAAAAAGCGAACAGACCGTCACTTACTACCAGGTTATCAGTATTATTGAATTTAAGCCAGAAATCAACATAGTTATAACCAATACCATTTGTTTCTATCGTAATTGTTTTAGCTGTTTGTTTGATTTTACATCTTAGGTTTGAATATCGACTAAATGCATCTTCTGCATCTTTATAAGTATAACTATTTATTTTATGTAAAGAAGCTGAAAGATCAATTGCGTCAATTTTTGTCACAGGATGTATTTCAAAAACATGTGCCGGGTTTGTATTGTCAATTTCAATGTTCATTTTTCCCTGCTTAAATGCTTCTATGTCGCCGGGATGTTCGCACCAAAGTCGCCAGACACCGGATAATGGAACCTTGTTTTGAGGTTTTCCCTTTCCCTCAAAATCATGAACTTTTTGCACTGCGTCATCAAATTCGCGAGCATTCATGATCTCTGCGACGATGGGTAAGCCAATCTTTTTATCAAAGCCGGCAAAATGGAGATCGCCGTCTTTTGAACCCGGGTTTGGAGTTTTATGAGCAAAATACACTTCATAATTTGCTGTAATAGTTAGTTTGTTTTTGAAGCTGTCAATAAAAGATTTGCGAAGAGTCATTGTAATTTGGCTGTTTGAGAAAAAAAAGCCAAGTAATAATGAAAGCAATAGAAGTTTTGGTTTCATGGTGATGGTTTTAATGAGATTAAAAAATCTACTTTTCTAAAATCAGGAAGGGAGGAGTAACCAGTTGCTACTAAAGAGAGAGTCATCAAATTTAAAATTAAAAATCAATGCATAAAATTATTTTTTAGTCAACTGGTAAATAATTTTCGCACTTCCCAATACACTACATTTGAATACCAATTGAATAACATGATCTCAGAATTTAATTACGGAATTGATACGCTGACTATCGGAAATGCAATTGCGCTTGCAAATGGAAAACTGAAAGGCATAATTAATGCTGAGGCATCAAAAAAAATAGATGAATCACATAGTCACGTTAAACAGATCGTAGAAAATAATAAAACAGTTTATGGGGTCAATACCGGCTTTGGTATTTTAGCCAATACAAAAATTTCAGAAGCGGATACTGCAACACTTCAATATAAAATTTTACAAAGCCATAGCGTAGGCGTGGGAGATCCAATTCCGGTTGAAGTAGCTAAACTGATGATGATAACAAAAGTGCATGCATTAGCACAGGGGTTTAGTGGTATCCAGTTGTCAACTATTGAAAGAATAATATGGCATATTGAAAACAATGTGATACCAGTTGTGCCTGAAAAGGGCAGTGTTGGTGCGAGCGGAGACCTTGCCCCTTTGTCTCATTTATTTTTACCATTGATCGGTCTGGGTGAATGTTATTATAAAGGCGAAAGAAAAAATACCGCTGAAATTTTTCAAAAAGAAAAAATAAAACCCATCTCTCTTGGACCCAAAGAAGGATTGGCGCTTATTAACGGCACTCAATTCATTTTATCGTTTGCAGTAAAAGCAGTGCAGCGAATGCATAATTGTTTGGAGGCTGCGGATATAATTGGTGCAATGAGCCTCGAAGCATTGACAGGTACCAAAGCTCCTTTTGATGAAAGATTGCATGATCTGAGACCATTTAATGGAAATAAATTAGTAGCACAACGATTAAGATTGTTACTAAAAGATTCTGCCATCATGCAAAGTCATGTTGATTGTGGCCGTGTGCAGGATCCATACAGTTTACGCTGCATGCCACAGGTACATGGGGCAAGTCGTAATGCATGGTTTCATTTAAAAGAGCTAACAGAAATAGAATTGAATGCTGTTACTGATAATCCAATTATCCTTGGGGCTGACGATACAATCAGCGGCGGTAATTTTCATGGACAGCCTTTGGCATTGCCATTGGATTATGCATGTTTTGCCGCATCTGAATTAGGAAATATTTCCGATCGTCGCTGTTATTTATTATTAGAAGGCAAATGGGGATTGCCAATGTTATTAATGAAAGATGTTGGATTGAACAGTGGATTTATGATCCCTCAATATACAACTGCTGCACTCGTAACTGAAAATAAAACGTTATGCTTTCCTGCAAGTGCTGATAGCATTCCAACTTCGTTGGGACAAGAAGATCATGTAAGTATGGGAAGCATCAGCGGAAGAAAACTAAATCGAGTATTAGATAATCTTGAATTTATACTTGCTATTGAATTACTTTCCGCCTGCCAGGCAATTGAATTTCGTTCTCCTTTAAAAAGTTCTGAGCTTTTAGAGTTTGCTCATGGTTGTGTTCGTAAGCAAGTCAGCTTCGCATCTGAGGATCGCATCTTTGCAGACGATATTAATAAGATCGCCGGTATCATTAAAGATTTTTCTTTTGTGGAACGGATAAATGAGTTTGCTAAGAAAAAGAACACAGTGCTGAACAATAGCTTCAGCATGTTTCAGATTTAATGACATTTATTAAAAAAAAAGATGCTGCCTTATGACAACATCTTACTCTAAAAAAACCGTTAAGGAATTAAGCTTTTAATTCATTGATGGAGCCAGTGTTTTCTTCCTTACAATTTTCACTCCGCCCTTTCCAATTTTGATTTCTTCTTTTGCATTTTCTTCTTCGTCTTCTGGTGAACCTTCATCAGGTGCCAGTGGAATATTATTTGCAAGTTTTTTTCTCTCTGCGTAAACTTCTTTGCCTAATCTCTGTAAGCTTTTAATGCCATGAATGATTTCGTCGAAGGCCACTTTGGTTTCCTTGATGTATTTAGGTCCCCAGGGATCAACCGGTATCGGGCCGTGTGGTCCCCATACCCATAATGGACCATCTGCAAGACTTCCTATTAACCGTGCAACCATGGCCTCTTCAAATATGGGCCAATGCAAGAACCACGATTCAACACTTACAGGACATGGAATGGAAGAAATACCATTCGCCACTACACATATTTCCGAAGGGCCTTCTTCAATATTCCAGGGCACTATGAAGTGTGTAAGGTTAATTGCTGAACCCGTAGCAACTCCCATAGAAGAATGATCAAATGTTTTACAATATCTGATCTTTCCTGTTGCAAGATGTTTGATCCTTACCAGCGGGTAATTAGTTGCAGCTGCTGCATCGTCTCCATATCCTACCGCTTGTGATAAACCATTCAGATTAGTACCATGAATACTATACGTATGGAATGGGCGAACCATATGCGGATAAGAAGTGATATGCGGACGCCATGTGCTGGATGGACATGAGAAATAATTATAGACATAGATCTCATTTGTTTGTGCGGCAAATAATATCTGGCCTGTTGGCAACAATAACATTCTTCCTATATAAGGAAAGTTTGTAGCGTTGCCGGGATCAGTTACTCTTGTCAGGGATGATCCATTGAATTCAAAAAAATAGGTTGGCGTCAGCCAGTGGCTTCCATCAACAGGACCTGCAGAAACTAAAACCTTACCATTTGTCATCAAACAGGATGGAGTATCCTTACATCCTACACTTCTGCCTGAACTATCATTTGGAAAATCAGGACCCATTGTCCATGTACCCGGATCACTGGCAATGGCAGGTGGTGTGTATAAAGCCGTATGATTATTAGCTCCAGCATAAAAAGCACGACCATCATTCAATAATATACCGGCTCCTATTTCACTGGAAGATGTTTCAATAATACCGGTTGGCAAGGTTCCGCCATCTACCCATGTATTGGTGGCAGCAACATATTTATCTGCTTTACGTGAACTATTGCATCTTACTGTGATCACTGTTTCGTCGGGTAACAATACCCAGCTTTCTTCCGAAGAGGCTGCTCCTTTGGTTGGTCCTGCTGCCCATGAATTAGTAACAGGATCATAAATAGCAGTTTTGGTACTATTATAACTTCCCATGATCATTCTTCCATCAGGAAGAACAGCACAAGGTGAATCTCCAACTCCTGTCCATCCTGCAGGCGGACTAATTACTGTCCATGTATCAGTGACGGGATTATACAATTCAGTTTTATTCGTTTCACTTCCTGCATCACTGTATTCACCGCCACTTACAATTACATTTCCATTCCTTAAAACTGCAGAAGCATAATAGCGACGTGTATTATGCATTGGTGCAAGATCACTCCATGTTCCGTTTACATAATTGCCAAATGCATCGGGTGTAAGTTTTTTCCATTTTACACCTCCTTCCTCCTGGCACATAACTGTGCCATCAGTTAATAATAACATAGTACTGGCACCGTAGCCCGGGGCATTGTTGAGTTTTGTCCACCATCCGGGTAAGCGGGAAAGAAAAATGCAGATAAAGCGATGCCAGTCAAGAGTAACCTTTATCTGCTTGTAGGTGTCATCCAACGCATGAAGCACCACATTTTTTTCAAGGTTCGGAAGTTCTCTCACCATCAATTGTGATAAAGACAGATGAACTTCTTTTTTGTTTTTGGGATCGTAATTCAATCCGTATCGTTCTTCCATCTTCCCGGCGACAGAAGACCAGTTTTTTGAATGAGGTTCCATTGTTAATAGTTTAATTAATGAAAAAAAAACTTACACCACATGGGCAGGACTAATGCAAAAACAGGATACAGAATGCAGGTATAAGAAAGGATAATTTATGGAAGGTGACTTGTATCCCCTGCTATAGTAATAGATATTGCTATTAAGGCGGGTATTAATGATCTTTTTTGCTGCATCGAATATACTATTACGAATAAGCGAAAAACAATACCACATTGGGGGTAGTCTTTATATCTGCCGCATAGAGATCTTCAGAAATGAAATTGTATTCCTGAGTCCTGTCAAAATTTTTTAAGTTAATAGGGTCTTTGCGAAAAGTGAATCATGCAG
>Ga0068871_100002765_pt1 | contig 11982 bp, 10 predicted proteins | sample KBSMisM72_FD_72750 | JGI IMG/M metagenome (GOLD analysis project Ga0068871, IMG submission 72750) | Miscanthus rhizosphere microbial communities from Kellogg Biological Station, Michigan, USA - KBS Miscanthus M7-2 | ecosystem: Host-associated > Plants > Roots > Rhizosphere > Soil ... | reverse complement strand
GCTTCAAGCTTCAATGTTTCGGATGCTCTTCCCCAGGTTCGGCCCAGAAGCCATCGCGGCGCTGATATCGTTTGCTGGCAATTCTGATTGAACAGAACGTAACGCGAGAAGATGGCTGCTTGCGTCTGCGGCTGCCCATCTCCTCCCATCGTTCCATATACCAGAGCGCGACCGTCGTTCAGCCGCGCCCCGGCAGGATTCAGGGTATGAAATGGCTTCCTTCCTGGATGCAGCGCAAGCAGATGGTCGGGCTCGAGTCGGAAGGACGCGCCGCGGTTTTGCCAGACGATGCCAGTATCTCCGACGACGATTCCGGAACCGAACTCATGATAGGTACTTTGAATGAAGGAGACTGCCAGTCCCGAGCGATCGATTACACCCATCCAGATCGTATCTCCAGGCTTCGTACGGGTTCCCCACGGGAGCGCCTTCACTCGATCGACCTGTCCGGCGAGTTCGGACAAGGACTCGGGGGAGAGCAATGCCTGCGGACCGATGCTCATCTCGACCGGGTCTGTGATGTGTCGGTCGCGAATCTTGAATGCCTGTTTGGTCGCCTCGACAACTAAATGGACATAGTCCGCCGTTTCCGCGATCGCCGGATCCAGACGCAGGCGATCCAGTATTCCAAGGATCAGGAGCGAGACGGCACCTTGGGTTGGCGGTCCCAGGTTGTAGAGATCACCGCGACTATGAGACAGATGCAGAGGAGTCCCGACTGTCGCTCGATGGTTCTGCAGGTCCTGCAGCGTAACCGGAGCACCAACGGCCGTAAGCTCGCGCGCCAGCTCGGTGGCAAGTGCGCCTCGGTAGAAAGAATCCAGTCCGGCTTCCGCGAGTCGCGCGAGCGTGCTGCTCAATGCAGGCTGCCGGAATCGCGAACCCTGTGTCGGTATCGCTCCATCCCGCAGGAAGCACTCGCTGAATCCCGATTGATCCCGCAATTCGGGCAGCTTTGCGATTGTCGACGCATGCTGACTGCGGGTAACTGGGATTCCATCCCGCGCGTATTCGATTGCATCAGCAAGCAACCGACGCAGGGATATGGTTCCACCCGCCCGAGTCGATAGCTCCAACGCTTCGTTCCACCCACTGATCGTGCCAGCCACGGTGTTCGCCGCCAACGGGCCTCGGATCGGGATTGAATTCAGCCCCCGCGCCTTATAGCGTTCGATCGTGGCAAAACTGCCAGATCTTCCGCAAGCATCGATGCTGATCGGAGCAGAGTTTGGCGGCAAGATGAGCCAGAATCCGTCTCCTCCGATGCTGTTCATATGCGGATACACGACTGCGATGCTCGCTGCAGCTGCAACCATCGCTTCGATGGCGTTGCCTCCCTCGCGCAGAATTGCGAGCGCCGATTGCGAAGCCAGTGCATGCGGCGCGACCGCCATTCCGTGGGTCGAGTAGGTCGGATTCAACATGGCAGAGTAATCTTGGAAGCCGTTGCGTGGGGATGCGATGATCGACCCTCTTACTTGTCGGCAAGCGCCCGGAGCAATTTTCCGTGAATGCCACCGAATCCACCATTGCTCATGACCAGGATCTGGTCGTCAGGACGGGACGCGGAAACAATTGCAGTCACGATCTTCTCGATATCGTCGAAGCAATTTGCCTTGTTCCCTAAAGTCGCCAAGGCTCCTTTTGCATCCCAGCCGATACCACCTGTGTAGCAGAAAACCAGATCGGCACCGGACAAACTGGGGGCCAACGTTTCTTTCATAACGCCCATCTTCATGGTGTTGGAACGCGGCTCCAGCACCGCGATGATGCGCGCATCGCGCACCTTGGAGCGTAGCCCCGCAATGGTGGTCTCGATCGCGGTAGGGTGATGCGCGAAGTCGTCGTAGACGGTCACACCCTTTATGGTTCCCAGCAATTCCATCCTGCGCTTGACGTTGCGAAAATGTCCGAGCGCCTGGATTCCCTTGTCGATGGGTACCCCAGCATGACGCGCGGCAGCAAGCGCGGCGATCGCGTTCAAGCGATTGTGCTGGCCTAGAACGTCCCACCTTACTGTACCTTGCGGCTTCCCCTTGAGCTGCACCTCAAAGCTGCCGTCTGCGGCGGGCGATGTACCTTGCCAATCGGCCTTCACTCCGAAGCGTTCCACCGGCGTCCAGCAACCGCGGTCCAGCACACGCTGCAAACTCATCTCACTGCCATTTGCAATGATCAGTCCGTTGCCGGGTACGGTGCGAACCAGGTGATGGAACTGCGTCTCTATTGCGGCGAGATCCGGAAAAATATCTGCATGATCGAACTCTAGGTTGTTAAGGATCGTGGTCCGAGGATGGTAGTGCACGAACTTCGAGCGTTTGTCGAAGAATGCGGTGTCATACTCGTCAGCTTCGATCACAAAGAATGAGGATTCGGTGACACGCGCGGACACACCGAAGTTTTCCGGAACACCGCCAATCAGGAAGCCGGGTTCGAGCCCCGCGTGTTCCAGGATCCACGTCAGCATCGAGGTCGCGGTGGTCTTGCCGTGCGTCCCGGCCACCGCCAGCACCCATTTCTGCTGTAGGACATTCCGGTAGAGCCACTCGGGTCCGGATGCATAGGGCAGGCTGCGGTTGAGGATCTCCTCCACCAGTAGGTTGCCTCGCGACACCACGTTGCCAACGACGAAGAGGTCGGGTCGGATTTCGAGCTGCTTCGGATCCCAACCCTCGGTGAGTTCGATGCCTTGCGACTGGAGCTGCGTGCTCATCGGCGGGTAGACGTTCGTGTCGCAGCCAGTGACCTTATGGCCCGCCTGTTTGGCGATCACCGCGATGCCGCCCATGAAAGTTCCACAAATACCGAGGATGTGAATGTGCATTTATTGGCCAATCCGAAGACCGCACACGTTTGCACACAGGTGCAGAGAACGCGGCAAAAGCAGAGAAGTTCGAGTTCCGATTAACGGCGGATCACCGGCGAAGTTCAGGATGCCAGCTTCCTGACTCGTCGACGGGCACAACGCGGTGAATTCTACAGCAGGCGACTCAGATCACCCCGCACAAAACCGGTCGACCTGTCGTCTAGACCCCTGCTCAGCGCGATCACCTTGAACAATTCCCCCATTTCGGCCGGACTCAGGAGCTTCATAGCCGTCGCAGCCTGCGGTAGATACACTGACGGCTGATCCGCAGGGACACGTGCGAGAAGATCAGTGATGCCCAAGTTGATCAGAAAGTGGGCTTGTGAGGTGTACCCAGCCAACGCGAGGCCGGATTCCAACCCAGCGTGCAGCACGGCGCTGAAGTTGACGTGAGCGGTGATGTCCTGCAAACCGGGAACAAAAAAAGGATCGTCGTGAGCCCGGTGCCGGTAGTGGCACATGAGGGTGCCAGCCCTTCGCTGTGGATGGTAGTACTCGCTCGCGCCAAAGCCGTAATCGATGAAGAGCAGCATCCCCCGCTCGAGACAGGCAGCCAGCGTACGAACCAACGCGGGCGCGGCCAGTCCGACTTCGCTCACGTAAGGCGGTGATGGACTGATGATGTGTGCTGCTGTGAGTAACGGCCCCTCTATCAGCGGACGTTCGTCGAACTTCAAGCGCCCGTCGCGCCAGGTCACGCCGCGTTCGAGCAGCGCGTCGTCGCGCCAGGCAATGAGATGCACCGGAAGCGCGTCGAGGACCTCATTGGCCAAAATTACTCCTGTGAATCGATCCGGTAGACGGTCGATCCATTCGACTTTCTGGCGCAAATGAGCCGGAAGCGTCTCGAGGCGATCTTGTTGGCGCGCGCGCAAATCGGCGCTGACGTCCAACATCCAGTAGCGTGCAGGCGACTGCTTCAATTCGTCCAATCCGGCCAGCAGCCCTGCACACAGGCTGCCCGAGCCCGCCCCGAGTTCCAATATGCTGCCGCCGCTGGAGCCCAGAACTTCGGCAATCTGCCGTGCAAGCGTGGTGGAGAAGAGCGGAGATAGCTCGGGAGCCGTTATGAAATCCCCAGACGCTCCAAGCTTGGAGGATCCGCCCGCGTAGTAGCCAAGGCCCGGGGTGTACAGCGCGAGCTCCATATAGCGGGCAAAACTGATCCACCCGCCGGAAGACTCGATTTCTCCAACGATACGGGCAACGAGCGCGCGGCTTTGCGCGAGGGCTTCGGCGCCCGGTTGCGGTAGGACTGCGTCGGATATGGGCAATCTGGACGTAAAATCAATGAATTCGGGTAGAATTCTACGCACTTGAGCGGGAGAAGCCTGATGGCGGAAAAGGTCGCGCTGATTACCGGGGGTGCGCGGCGTGTGGGCGCTGCGGTCTGTCGTTCGCTACATGCCGCGGGGCTCGATCTGATGGTGCATTATCGCTCCTCCGCAGATGATGCCCGCGCCATGCAGGCTGAACTCAACGCCGTACGCGCTGAATCCGTGGCGCTCGTTCAGGCCGATCTGCTGAACGTATCATCGCTGCCGAGCATGGTGAACGATACCGTGCGGCAGTTTGGACGCCTCGACGTACTCATCAATAACGCCTCCAGCTACTATCCCACGCCGGTCGGCGAGGTTGGCGAGGGCGAGTGGGAAGACCTGATGGGTACCAATTTGAAGACGCCGCTGTTTCTCTCACAAGCGGCCGCTCCACACCTGAAGCGAAACCACGGATGCATCGTAAACATTGTGGACATCCACGCCGACCGCCCGATGCGCAACTATCTCGTATACAGCGTGGCGAAGGGCGGTTTGTTGGCGTTGACCCGTGCCCTTGCCAGCGAGTTGGGGCCAGAGGTACGCGTCAATGGTGTGTCGCCCGGCGTGATCTTATGGCCGGAGGACGAGCGGTGGTCGGACGAAGTTGCCCGGCAGCGCATTATCCACACCACGCTGCTCAAGCGCGTAGGCGAACCGGAAGACATCGCGCGCACCGTGCGCTTCCTGGTTCTCGACGCTCCGTATGTGACCGGCCAGATCATCGCCGTCGATGGCGGCCGCAGCATCAGTCTCTAGATTAGTTCTCATGGACCCGCGGAAGCAAGCGTACGAGGCCGGCAAGCTACAGAAGCGGCTCAGACGACTGGCCGGACAGGCGATCGCCGATTTCGACATGATCCGTCACGGCGATCGTGTGATGGTGTGCTTGTCCGGTGGCAAGGACAGTTATGCTCTGCTCGATGTGCTACTAAGCCTGAAAGCGCATGCGCCTGTGCACTTCGAAGTAGTGGCCTTCAACCTGGACCAGAAGCACCCTGGTTACCCCGAGCGTGTTCTTCCGGATTATCTTTCCGCCCTCGGCGTTCCGTTCCGGATCGTGGAACAGGACACCTACAGTGTGGTGAAACGGCTCATCCCCGAGGGCGACACAATGTGCTCGCTGTGCTCGCGCATGCGGCGCGGCGCGATCTACCGGGTGGCCAAAGAATTGGGTGCGACCAAAGTCGCGCTGGGCCATCACCGCGACGACATCCTGGAGACTTTCTTCCTCAATTTGTTCTACGGCGGGAAGCTAAAGGCCATGCCACCCAAGCTCACGAGCGACGATGGCCAACACATCGTAATTCGACCTCTAGCCTATGTCAGCGAAAGCGATCTCGCTCGCTATGCCGAGGTGAGAAGGTTTCCGGTCATCCCCTGTGACCTGTGCGGGTCTCAGGACAATCTGCAGCGCAAGCAGGTCAAGTTGCTGTTGAAGGAATGGGAAAAGCAGTTACCGGGTCGAGTAGAGAGCATGTTCCGGGCATTGCAGAACGTAACGCCCTCGCATCTTGCAGACCGGAACCTGTTCGACTTCGCCTCCGTCGGTACTCAGGAGATGCCCTTCGAAGGTGGCGATTTGGCGTTCGATATTGAGCAACCCGCCGTGACAATCACTCCTCTTCGGCGCGTGGATGCCGCGTAAGACCATGGCTCAAATTCGTTGAGCCAGCGACGCTTCAGAGCACTCCAATAAGTCACTTCCGGTCTATTGCGGTCTCTGCCGTAGGCCAGCACTTACATCCTGAAAAGGTAATACGGGCTTGTCAAAATTATTTTGATAGGTCAAAATTACCAATCTCGACTTGCAGCCTCTGGTCTCCATGAATTGTGCAGAGCGTCTCGTAGATATTTTCGGCAGCCAAGCCGAGGTTGCGCGCCGTTTTCGCACCGATCGGGCGGTGGTGAACAACTGGATGAAATCCGGCTATGTGCCATCCCGCTGGGCCATGGAGGTCGAACGCCTGACCGACGGAAAGATCGCGGCAGTCGAGGTTCTAAACGAAGCGAACGCCCGCAAGCCGATCCGGCTCAAGTCCCGCGGGGAAGAAGACAGTCTTTTCGGACCCTCACTGGCAGGAAGCGACACCATGAACCCCTACGTCCCGGCAAAACGCATTCATTCCTTCCATCCGCCACAGCGAACACTCATGGGCCCCGGTCCATCCGAGATCAATCCGCGCGTCATGGCGGCGATGAGCTTGCCTGCCATCGGCTATCTGGACCCCGTGTTCGTGGAAATGATGGAGGAGTTGAAGGGCCTGCTTCGCTATACGTTCCAGACCAAGAACTCGCTGACTTTCCCGGTCTCGGGGCCGGGTTCCGTTGGGATGGAATACTGCTTCGTGAACCTAGTCGCACCCGGTGACAAGGTTGTGGTCTGCCGCAATGGCGTGTTCGGTGGACGCATGATCGAGAACGTAGAGCGCGCTGGCGGCATCCCTGTTGTCGTCGAGGATGCCTGGGGCGAAGCGGTGGATCCGAACAAGCTGGACGACACGCTCAGGAGCAATCCAGACGCGCGTCTGGTCGCCTTTGTGCATGCCGAAACCTCTACCGGTGTACAGTCGGATGCCAAGACGCTGGTCGAAATCGCTCACAAGCACGATGCGTTGACGATCGTCGACACCGTCACGTCGCTTGCCGGGACACCTGTACTCCTCGATGAATGGCACGTCGACGCTACTTACTCCGCTAGCCAAAAATGCCTTTCGTGCACGCCCGGCCTATCGCCCGTGTCATTCAGCGATCGCGTGGTCGACTACGTGAAGTCGCGCAAGGACAAGATCCACAGCTGGTTTATGGATATGAACCTTCTGCTAGGGTATTGGGGTGCAACCAACCGGACTTATCACCATACCGCTCCCACCAATAGCCTTTACGCTCTGCACGAGGCGCTGCTGATCCTGCGGGAAGAGGGGATCGAGAATTCCTGGGCGAGGCACCAGCGTCATCACCTCGCGCTGAAGGCAGGTCTCGAAGCGATGGGGCTTAAGTATCTGGTCAAAGAAGGCTCGCGCCTGCCCCAGATGAACGCGGTGCATATTCCCGAAGCAATCCGGGATCGCGAAGCCGAGGTGCGCAAGACCTTGCTCACCGAATTCAATCTCGAAATCGGCGCGGGTCTGGGCCCCCTTGCCGGCAAGATCTGGCGTATCGGCATCATGGGCTACTCCTGCAAACCCGAAAACGTGATGTTGTGTCTGTCGGCCCTTGGTTCGGTGTTGTCTGATATGGGTCTTCCGATCCACGTCGGCGAAGCCGAAGCGGCGGCCCACCAGGCTTATGCGCACCTCCACGTTAGTGCGGCTCAACAGAAGAAACGTCTAGCCGCATAGAGCGACCGACAGATCCAAGCATTGAAAAGCCCACGGCTGGGGATCCAGCCGTGGGGGATGCCGCATTCCCCTGGGATCCGTCTGATCCCCGGCGGGCCAGCGCAACAGTTATGCAACGATTTTTGCCCCTGCACCGGGAGGTTCCTAGACTGACCTCCTATGGGCCCCACTATCACTCGTCACGACCTGTCTTCCGCGCTCATCCAGATCCTGGAGGCGAGAGGGGTAGCGAGCCCAGAGGATGCAGTGGAGGTCCTGGGGTCTCCCGACGATGGCGTCCGGCTATTCGTGCTCGTTCCTTCGACGCGGGCAAGGGCCGCACTCGCCGATGATCTGATGAAGATCACCGGACGTCGACATCCCACCGCCGGCGATATCTGGATACTCGACGACGCTCAAAGCGTCGCTCTCATCGAGTTGTCCAGAACCATGCACGTCAAGGTTCACCAGCAATAACGCGCGACATCCGTCCTCGAGTCTGACGCTATTGCAGGTCCGGTCCAATCGCTCGTCAGATTGATGTAAGCGGTTCATCAAGAAGATCGCAACACATCGAGCAGCTGACTAGTGCTCAGCAGTTGCCGTCGTCCGTCGCACTTGCGCAATCGTCGGAAAAAAGGTTTGATTCACCCCCGGAGGGTAACCGCCCATGCTGGTGAATTGCGTCGTTTATGAGAACGGTAAAAAGCTCGCCGAGATTGCGAAAGAGGACATCAGCGACTACGTCTGCCGGCCGGAGTGTTTCGTCTGGGTAGCCCTCAAGGATGCCGACGCGGCAGAACTCGCGGAGATGAAAGAGGAGTTCGGTTTGCATGAACTGGCGGTCGAAGACGCCCTTCATGGCCATCAACGCCCCAAGATCGAGGAGTTCGGCGAATCCCTGTTTGCAGTGCTACACACGAGCGAAGTCGTCGAAGGTGATCTTCACACTGGCGAGGTCAACATATTCGTCGGCCCCAACTACATCCTGTCTGTGCGCACCCAGACCGAGCAGAGCTTCGCCGCCGTGCGAGCACGATGTGAACGCGAACCGGAACTCCTCAAGTTCGGCTCGGGTTTCGTTTTCTACGCGCTAATCGACGCTGTCGTGGACCGCTACTTTCCTGTACTGGATGCTCTCGAAGTGGAGCTGGAACATATCGAGGCGAGGATCTTCGCCGGTATCTCAGCGCGCGCCAACATCGAAGCACTCTACGGTCTGAAGCAAAAGTTGATGACGCTACAGCACGCTGTCGTGCCGTTGCTCGAGGCCGTTGGCAAGCTGTCGGGAGGACGGGTACCGCACGTCTGCGCGGGGCTGCAGGAATACTATCGAGACGTTTACGATCATGTTTTTCGCATTACCCAGTCACTCAATACCCTTCGCGAAATGGCCATTACCGCGATTTCTGTGAATCTGTCGATGATCGCTTTGCAGGAAAACGAAACGACCAAGCGTCTCGCGGCTTATGCGGCATTGGTTGCAGTCCCGACCATGATCGCCGGGGTCTATGGGATGAACTTCAAACACATGCCCGAGCTCGACTGGGAGCTTGGCTATCCTGTCGCGCTGGGAACAATGGCTGTGCTCGATGTTTATCTCTTTTCTCGATTCCGCAAGGCAGGGTGGCTGTAGAACCGGTCGAGACGCCTTATGCCTTCCCCTGTCGGACACGTACGGACAAAAAGACGAGCAGATCCTGGATACAAGCTTCGACACTTCGTGACGCAGTGTCGAGAGCCAGAGCAGGGTTGGCCGGTACCTCATACGGAGCGGATACGCCGGTGAAGTCCGCGATCTGTCCGGCTCTGGCTTTGGCATAAAGGCCTTTGGGATCCCTGCGCTCGCAGGTTGCCAGATTGGCCGTCAGATAGGTCTCCAGAAACCGCTCCGGACCGATGATGTCGCGGGCTACCTCGCGATCCTTTGCGTAAGGAGCGATGAAGGCAGTGATCGCGATCAGACCGGCATCATTGAACAAGCGCGAAACTTCGGCGACGCGTCGAATGTTCTCCGCTCTATCTGCGGGGGTGAAGCTCAGATCGCGGTTCAACCCATGCCTCACCCCATCCCCATCCAAGACATAGCATGCGTGACCCAGCCGATGCATCCGCAATTCCAACTCGAATGCGAGCGTCGACTTGCCGGAGCCCGGGAGTCCAGTAAGCCAGACAGTCATAGGCGACTGATGCAACAGACGAGCACGATCGATGGATGTTACGCTGCTGCTATGCCAACTTGCTTTGTTGCTCATATTCCTCGCCCTTGTTGGCCTTCCAAAGGGACACTCTCGAACCGAGATACGATGAATCCGAACATGATGCACATCGAAACAGCACGCAGGTTGCAGACATTCCGGAAGCTATGCAGATGATTTCTCACCCGATCTCTCTTCGTTCAATGATTCGAGGCGCAGTGGTGAACCGTGGGTTGATTCTGCAACTCGCTAAGCGCGATCTATTAGGTCGTTACCGCGGATCATTCCTCGGACTTACCTGGTCCATTCTGCAACCGCTTTTCATGTTGATGATATATACCTTCGTCTTCAGCGTAATCTTCAAGGCGCATTGGGTCGCGGGTGAGCAGTTGCCGACTAGCGGCTTCGCACTAGTACTGTTCGCAGGATTGACAACGTTCACTTTGTTTGCGGAATGCGTCAATCGTTCGCCAGCCTTGATCGTAAATCATCCGAACTATGTCAAGAAAGTCGTCTTCCCGCTCGAAGTACTACCTTGGGTCACCGCAGGTTCCGCCGCCTTCCACGCGCTTGCAAGTCTGGCGGTTCTAGTCTTGGCATCGTTGTATGTACGTGGCAGCGTACCGTGGACGATTATTCTGGTCCCACTCATTTGGCTGCCTCTTCTCATACTTGCGATCGGCGTGGGCTGGTTCTTGGCCGCAACCGGAGTGTATTTCCGCGATATCGGGCAGATCACGATTTTCTTCACTCAGGCTTTGTTGTTCCTGTCCCCCGTCTTCTACCCTAGCCAGGCGGTTCCTGCGCCGTACCAGGCGTTATTGCTCGCTAATCCCATAAGCTTCATTGTGGATCAGGTCCGAACCGTCGCCATATGGGGGCAAGAGCCGAATTGGATTGGACTTCTGGCGTATTCGATGGGCGCAATCCTGGTTACCTGGTTGGGATATGCCTGGTTCCAGAAAGTTCGAAAGGGCTTCGCCGATGTCCTCTGATCACGCAGATCATGCGATTCAGCATCTCGATCCCAGTTTTAGGGCAGGCTGACCTCCTGCCTATTGCGCTCGCAAGCCTGGCGGCGCAAAGCGAACCCTTCGACGTAGCCATCCTCGACGCCACGCGAGATGACAGCATTCAAAGCGTGGTGTTGAAAAGCGGGCTGCAGGTAGCGTACAACCGGCATGGGCCTGACGGCGGTCAGGCGGACGCGATTGCGGAAGGTTGGAGCCGAGTCGACGGGGATATCGTTGCGTGGCTCTGCGCTGACGACTATTACTTCCCAGACGCTCTCAAGCAAGTCGCCCAAGTATTCGCGCAGGATCCCGCCGCAGACGTCGTGTTCGGCCATGCAATACACATCAACAGGAACGGAGATTTTCTGGAGTACTTTCCGTCGATCGATGATCCCGATGCTCTGCGACTGGGATGCTGCATTTCTCAACCGGCCTGTTTTGTTCGCCGCACCGCGATTACGCGGGTCGGTGGCTTGGACAATTCTCGCCACTACACGATGGATTGGGATCTTTGGCTTCGGCTGTGGAACTCCGGCGCAAAGTTTCGATTCGTCGACGCACCGCTGGCAGCAACGCGTGTCTATCCCGAGACCAAGACACTCAGTGGCGGCGCCGAACGGTACCGGGAAATATGGGATCTACTAAGTCGTTACGCGAGCTGGCCGGAGCGTATCAGGTCGCTGATTGGCTTCAAGTCCTATGACTTCCGTCATCGACAGACTGCCACATCAAGCGTCCTCGGTGCTCGCGTATTCTCCATGGTAAAGCGGCTACGACGTTCACTAAGGAAGCCACGTGTGAAGCGTAGCGTTCGTGGGTTGGAGTGTTGGACCAATCGGGTGCAGAAGAATTGCGAGGTAATGGTGCCTTGGTGGGGTCCAAATACTGCTGACCGCGCCACCATACTGGCGGATCAGATAGAAGGGCTCGACGTTGTCATAGGTGGCTATGCCGCGCATTTAGTGCCTTCAGGCACGGTGAGGACATATTTCACTGGGCGAGAAATCTGTGCCCATTCCTTTCAAACAAGCATTCCAATGTCGAAGAATCACCTCCTTGCGTTGGAGCTTTCCGCAGCCGAACCATGGACGTTATACAGCGTATCGTTCACTGGTTAATTCCCAACCGTAACCCACTGTTGGAGATACCCAACCGGCTTGAATTCCGACAATCAAGAATCTTACGCGCCGCGCAGACTTCAAGCTCGCAGTGCACATCACTTGTACCAAACCATCACCCGCTGCTGCTTAGAAGCAAAGTTCCAATTGT
>Ga0068871_100002764_pt1 | contig 11987 bp, 10 predicted proteins | sample KBSMisM72_FD_72750 | JGI IMG/M metagenome (GOLD analysis project Ga0068871, IMG submission 72750) | Miscanthus rhizosphere microbial communities from Kellogg Biological Station, Michigan, USA - KBS Miscanthus M7-2 | ecosystem: Host-associated > Plants > Roots > Rhizosphere > Soil ... | reverse complement strand
TATTCGGTCCATCGACACCACATATGAAAATCCAGGTACACATTTCCCTTTTGAGGCAAGACGGGGCATCAACCCATCGATGCGTTTCCCGGCCCTCAGCCCTCAGCCCTCAGCCCTGATCCCCACCCAATGGCCAAAATCGTAATAAGCGGCGGCGAACCCCTGCATGGCGACGTCTGGATCTCCGGCGCCAAAAACGCCGTCCTGCCGATCCTCGCGGCAACCCTGCTCGCTGACGAGCCGGTGACGATCGGCAACGTGCCGCATCTGCACGACGTGACGACGACGATGGAATTGCTCGGCCAGATGGGCGTGCAGTTGACGATCGACGAGCGCATGCGCATCCATGTCGATCCGCGCACGGCCGACCGCTATTTCGCGCCGTACGATCTGGTCAAGACGATGCGCGCGTCGATCCTCGTGCTCGGTCCGCTCGTCGCGCGCTTCGGCGAGGCCGACGTGTCGCTTCCCGGCGGCTGTGCGATCGGATCGCGCCCGGTCAATCTGCACATCAAGGGATTGCAGGCGCTCGGCGCCGACGTGTCGGTCGAAAACGGCTATATCAAGGCGCGCGCGAAACGGCTGCGAGGCGCGCGCATCGTCATGGACCTGGTCACCGTCACCGGTACCGAGAACATCATGATGGCGGCGGCGCTCGCGCAGGGAACGACCGTGATCGAAAATGCCGCGCAGGAACCCGAGGTCGTCGACCTGGCGAACTGCATCAACGCGATGGGCGGAAAGATCGGCGGCGCCGGCACGAGCACGATCGTCATCGAAGGCGTGGAACGCCTGCATGGCACCGACTACGACGTATTGCCCGACCGCATCGAAACCGGCACGTTCCTCGTCGCCGGCGCGATCACCGGCGGCCACGTGCTGGCCAAGCGCGCGCGGCCGAGGACGCTCGATTCGGTCCTGCAGAAACTCGAGGAAGCCGGGGCCGAGATCAACACGACGGACGACTCGATCGAGATCAACATGCACGGCCGCCGGCCGAAGGCGGTCGACATCACGACCGCGCCGTATCCGGCGTTTCCGACCGACATGCAGGCCCAGTTCACGGCGCTGAACGCCGTGGCCGAAGGCACCGGCACGATCACCGAGAACGTCTTCGAGAACCGCTTCATGCACGTGCACGAACTCGAGCGGCTCGGTGCCGACATCCACCTGGAAGGCAACACCGCCGTGATCAAGGGCGTCGACCAGATGTCCGGCGCACCGCTGATGGCGACCGACCTTCGCGCGTCCGCGTGTCTCGTGCTCGCCGGCCTCGTTGCCAAGGGCGACACGACCGTCGACCGCATCTACCACATCGACCGCGGCTACGAGTGCATCGAGGAAAAGCTCGGCACGCTCGGCGCGAAGATACGGCGCCTGCCCTCGTAGACGACCGGCAGACTCTTCCCCTCGCGCCGCAACGCCGATTGCCTGCTCGAATCGGCCATGGCGCCAACGGCGCACGATGCCGCCGCGCTGGAATACAAGCTGGAATTGCGTTGCATCGCCGTCGATGCACGCGCACACTGCCGGCCGGGGCATTGGGCTTTGGGCTCTGCCAGCTTCGGCGCGGGTCCGGGCTCTGGTAATTGCGCGTCACGATGACCGGGGGGGCGATGAAACGCATCGCGGGTTGCCGTTCTGAGTTGCTTGCGGCGTCGGTGTCTGACTCGATGCCGCGAAACGTGTCGCTCCCGACCACGCTCTGTGCAGCGATCGCTCTGGCAGCGGCCGGTCTCGGCATCTCGCCGAATGCCGGGGCTTCCAATATCTGGTATGTCACGACCACCGGTGATCCGGGCCCTGCGGGAACGCAAAGCCTGCGGCAGGCTGTCGCGCTGGCCGGGCCAGGCGACGAAGTTAGGTTCGATGCCGCGCTGGCCGGCAGCACGATCACGCTGCTGCAGGGGCAGATCGCGATCAACAGGACGATGTCGATCTTTCCAGATTCAGGTCGGTTGACGATCAGCGGCCAGCACAATGGCCGGGTATTCATCGTCTACAACACGATGCCCAACACTACGGTCAAATTCGTAATCGCCGGCGTTTCATTGATCCAGGGTAGTGCGTCTGAATGTGGTGGCGCGATTTATGCGTTTGGTCTTCCTGGTCTTCCTGGAGGTCCCGCCGCAGTTGAAGTACAAGCCCAATACGTTGATGTATCCGACAACTCTGCGAAGAATGGAGGGGCTCTGTGTTTTCTCAGCGCGCATGGAGTCGTCTACAGTTCACGCGTGACCGGCAATCACGCCGACAATTCCGGCGGGGGGATCTACACCAGACTCGCGAGTTACCTCAAGGTCGATAAAACGACCATTAGCGGCAATTCGGCGGGCTACCAGGGTGGTGGGATCTACTCGTTCGGAAACGCGGACTTGCGCGTGCAGTACTCGCTGATCAGCGGTAATTCGATCCCTGAGCCGGGCGGACCCGGTGACCAGGGCGGTGGCGGTATCGCGATCGCGAACGGATCCAAGACGCTTATCAAGAACTCGACGATAACCGCCAACTTCGCCTATGCCGGAGGCGCCGGAATTCGCTTCCTTGATGCGTCCTCGGCGAACACCGCGAACGTCAAGTTCACGACGATTGTCGGCAACGCGGCCGGGGGGCACGAAGCCGGCAACGGAATCGTCGCCATTGGCGGCGTTGCAACGATCAATAGCAGCATCGTGGCGAACAATTTCAGCCGCGATGGCGGAAATGACGATCTGGCAGGAGCATTCACGGCCGACTACAACCTGATCAAGAATATCGGCTCGGCGAACGTGACCGGAATCCACAACCATTTCGGCCTGGATCCGCAGCTCAGTTTACTTGCCGATCACGGCGGGCCGACTCTGACTCTGCTGCCTGCAGTCGACAGCCCGGCTATCGACGGAGGCTGTGGGTGCAATAACCAGTTGATAGACCAGCGCTTCTTCGCGCGCGATCATTATCCCCCCGACGCCGGCGCGGTCGAACGTCAATATCCCGAGGACATCATCTTCCGCACCGGGTTCGACTCATCCTGAACCGCCGTAGCAGAACGCCGCTGCGACTCAATCTCGCCGCTGATGGCGACTGACCTGCGCTCATCGGCGTGCCTGGTGCTCGCTGGCCTCGTCGCCAAGGGCGACACGACGGTCGACCGCATCTACCACATCGACCGCGGTTATGAATGTATCGAGGAAAAACTCGGAACGCTCGGCGCGAAAATTCGCCGGCTGCCCTCCTGAGTGCTGCGGCGTAACTCGGCAACGCTTACCTTTTGCTGGCGCATGACGAGTGCGTGCTTTGCCGATGGCGAGATCGTCAGGCAAGTGTCAGCCGGCTTGAACGTTACCGTCTGCAAGCTGAACGCCGTGCTCACTGCTCACGCGCGCTGCACGAGTCGCGGCGTATAGTTCTGCGCCACGGCCGCGGCGGACTTTTCTGTCCGACTTGGGGGGCTCCAGCCGAAAGGAGGCTAGAGCCATGTGCGCATTCCAATCCCTCCGTCGTCGCCGCCTGAGCGCCGCGATCCTGAGGGGACTCCCAACCGATGCAGACCGCCGGCAACGGTCGGCGTTTCTCGGTGTGGCAGCGTTGGGGTTGGCCTGCCATGCACTGTCGGCATCGGCAACAACGTATGTCGTCGATACGGCTCTCGACCCGGGACCGGGAGGCACCACCAGCCTGCGCCAGGCGATATTCCAGGCGAATGCGTCGGCCAACAACATCGTCCAATTCGCCCCTGCGCTCAACGGCAGCACTCTCACTTTGCAAAATGGCGAGATTGCCGTCACCGAACCGATGTATATCGTCGGGCCCGGTGCGGACAAGCTGACGATCAGTGGCAACGACGCCTCGCGCATCTTCAATATATCGACCGTCTCGGCGACGCCAATCGCCGTGACGCTCAGCGGCCTGAGGTTTACGCACGCAAAAGCCAGCGGCAACTTCGGCGGCGCGATACGGGCACAAAACGTCTCACTGACCCTCGAAAATTCAGCGCTCGACTACAACGTGGCGCTCTTTGGTGCGGGAATCTACTCGTCGGGCACGAGTGCGACCGTGAGCGTGATCAGCGGCACGACGATCTCCAAGAACACCGCGACTTACGGGGGCGGCGTGTATTTCCATATCGGGTCGAGCCTGCACATCGCCGACAGCGTCCTGGACAGCAATACCGGCACCAAGGAATTTGGCGGCGGCCGCCTGTATGAACTGTCTTCAGTGATCATCGAACGTACTCGAATCACGAACAACAAGTCGCAGATACTCTCCGGCGGAGGGCTTTCGATCGACGGTCACAACGCCAGCTATCCGATGGCGCAGATCAGCGGAAGCACGATCACGGGCAACACGGCCGGCAACGATGGCGGCGGGCTGGCCCTGTTCAGACTCGAAGCGATCCTGACCTCGGATGCGATCTCCGGAAATTCGGCCAACAACGGCGGGGGAATCTTTGTCTTCGACCAGCAAATCCCTCCGACGACGCTGCTGACGCTGCAACAAAGCACAGTCAGTGGAAACACCGGCAGCACTTTGGGCGGTGGCATCTACGTGGAGCGGGCGCTCGGTGTCAACGTCAGCCGCTCGCTGATCAGTTCCAACAATGCGTACGATCCAGCCGGTGGCGGCGGTGGCATCGCTATCGGGTACGTGAAGAATACGACCCAGGTCAACGACTCGACGATCTACGCGAACTATGCCTACAACAACGGCGGCGGCGTGGGCATCTTCAGTTCGTCCGGCCAGACCACATTCGGCGGCGACACGATCACCAACAATTTCACCTTCAATTACGGCAGCAACGGAATTCTCGGCGCGGGCAGCACAAATCTCTATGACAGCGTCGTGGCGAACAATTTCAGCCACGCCGGAAATCAGGATATCGACGGGTCCTTCGGCGAGACCTACAGTCTGGTTCGCAACGTCGGTACGGCGTTTGTCTTCGGCAATCACAACAAGAACGGCCAGGATCCGCTTCTCGGCCCGCTCGCAGTCAATGGCGGGCCGACCCAGACGATGCTGCCGACGCCGTCGAGCCCGCTGCTGGATGCCGGAGGGCCCAGCCTCGCAGGCGACGACCAGCGCGGACTGCCCCGCAACGCGAACGGCAGGAGGGACATGGGTGCCGTCGAGCGTCAATATCCCGAAGACGTCATCTTCCGCAACGGCTTCGACTCATCGTGAGTCCGGCGACGACGAGCTAGCCGTGCGGCGCCGATGCGAGTCGCATCGTGATCGTTTCGCCGTTCTTCTCGACCTGCTCGATCTGCACGGGTAGCCAGTTGCGCTGTGGCGCGAACCAGCTCGTCGTCGTGCGCGAGTTGTCGGTTCGCTGACGCTCGACGCGTACGGCTTCGATCTTGCCGGCGGGCAGCGATAGCGTTTCGTGCGCGCCCTGTGCGTAGCGCTGGTCAGCCACCTTGTCCTTGTCCACGACCTTGAAAGCCAGATCGTGCGCGCCGGATTTCAGCTGCGCCATCAGCGCGATCGTGACGAGATTGCGGTCCATCGCGCTGGTCTGCAGCGGTGCGGTCCAGACCTGGTTGCCATCGCGGCTTTGCGCCTCGTGCGTTTGCCAGTCGAATTCCGTGCTGCGCTGGCGCGACTTGATCGCCGCCTCCTGTGAATACATGTAGCGCAGACCCTCGGGCTGGCCTTCGTGCCAGCGAAACGTGGATTTTTCCATCACGTCGACGCCGAGCAGGCTGGCCATGCCCTTCGTGCCCTTGGTCTGGCTGCTGAACTCCCAGGTCCCGGCCCCGGCGGCGCGCAACGTCAACGTCGCGCGACCGAGTTCCTTGCCGTTGCGCAGAACCTCGTAATCCGCCTGGAAAGGCGCAACCGGCGCCGCGTCGGTTGCCGCCATGGCAACCGTGGTGCCCAGCAACAGCGTGTTCAGGGAAAAAGCCATCCAGCGCATCCGCATCATGAAGTCTCCGTTCAGGAAAGACGAGCAGTCTGCCAGCGACAAGCTGAACGCCGCGCAAAATGCGGTCGTCCCGGGCCGGCCCCAGGCGGCGCGAAAGAACCAACGGCAGCATTTCGACCCGGCTGGACGCGGAGCCTTCGTCAGGCGACGTTTACGCGCACGCTTGCGGCTTCGACGACGCAGTTGCGGCCGCGTGCTTTTGCGGCATACAGCGCCCGATCGACCGCGCGCATCCAGTCATCCAGGCTGCCCTTGCCTTCGAACAGAGCCACGCCGATGCTCGCCGTGACCTGGCTCGGAACCGGCAGGTCGCGCACCGCCGTGCCGGCCACGGCCAGACGCAGTTCTTCGGCCAGTGCGAGCGCTGCGGAGCGCCCGCTCGCGGGACAAAGAACGGCGAATTCCTCGCCGCCGAGCCGCGCCAGGCTGCAGCGACCCTGGAGTTGCTGCTTGAGCTGCATCGCCACCGCGACCAGTACGGCATCGCCGGCGGGATGACCGTGACTGTCGTTGATGCGCTTGAAATGATCCAGATCGATCAGCAGGAGCGCGTGCTCGCTTTGCGGAATGCCGCGCGAAAGCAGCTCGCGCATGTTCGTGAACAGCGCGCGGCGGTTGTCGACGCCGGTGAGGGGATCGCGCAGCGCCTGCACGCTCAACTCGGCGCCGTGCTTCTTCTGCACGCGCAGCAACTGGTAGAGCAACGCAACGATAATCGCCAGTGCGGCCAGTCCGGCGCCCGCGGCCGTGAGCACGAGCTTCTGCCGCGACATCTGCTGTTCGTGCTCGACCGCCTGGGCGTTCGCGGCGGCGAGCTGCAGCTGCTTGGCCTGGTTGGCGTGTTCGAGCTCGCGAATCTGCAATTCTTTCTCGCGCGCGGCAAAGCGCGCCTCCAGATCGGATATCGACGTGCTCCCGCTGGCCTGCTTCGGCGCATTCTGGTCGAGGTCGTTCGATTCGCGCAGCGACTTCAACGCGACCTTCAGGTCGCCCGCGGCCTCTGCTATCCGGCTTTGCGTATCGAGCAGGTCCGGCAGGAAAGACGCCAGCTTGTTCGCGCGCGCCTCTTCGAGCGTCGCCGCGATTTCCGTCTGGGCTTCGTCGTGGCGCTTGAGCGCGCTGAGCGCGCGGGCGACGTTGGCGCGAGCCAGCACGGCATAGCTCAACTTGCCGGCCGCGCGATCGACTTCGTATGCCTTGCGCGTGAGTTCGAGCGCTTCGGCCGGGCGACCCTGCTCGATGTACAGGCGGCCGAGGTTGTCGTTGAATGAGACGACCATCGATTCCTCGCCGAGCGCGCGCATGTGGTCGCGCGCGCTCTCCAGCAATGCAATCGCCGCAGTGGTGTCGTTCTGGTTGTAGCGCACGATCGCTTCGAGGTTGATCGCGACGGCTTCCTCGTAGCCGTCCCCGGCCTGGCGCCAGCGCTCGCCGGCGCGCTGGCAGAACGGCAGCGCGCGGGCGTACTCCTCTGCCCCCAAATAGGCGTCGCAGAGGTTGTAGTCGGATAACGCGAGCAGCGCGGGATTCTTTTGCTCCTGGAGCAGATCGGCGCTGGCAAGGGCTTCGGCGAGCGCTTCGCGCGCGCGGTTCTGGTTGCCGAGCCGCTGCGCGCGCAGGAACCCGGCGTAGGCTTTGGCGACCGTGTCCGCATGTGTCTGGGCCAGGCCATCGAGGCGCAGCACGACCTCGGCGATCGCCGCGTCATCGGAAAGCATCAAGGCCGCGCGCCCCATCCAGCGCAGCACTTCGCGCGCATCGGCCGGACTGTCGCTGAGCTTGCCGGCGTCGAGCAATTGCCGGCCGTCGGCCAAGGCTTGCGCCGGCTGCGCGTCGGACAGATGGCGCAGCTTCGGCAGATCCACCGTAGCCGCTGCGGCAGCTGTCGAGAAGACCAGGGCCAGCCACACCAAGCGCAACATAACCCCCCTAATTTGCCCGGTCATTGCGGGCTTGCAACGTACTCTGCGGACGGCGCGCGCCGGTCGTCAGGTCATAATTCTTGCGAGGATAACAGGGCGAAGACGGCCAGATGGGTGCACCGGTCACATCGTGGCAAATCCGCCGCCGGGCTCGATCTGGAGTGGTTTTGCAAGGGGGCGGCCATCGAATTCGACGGCGTCGGGCCCGAGCGCCAGCCGCCCCTGGGCGATCAGTTCGACGACGCGGAGCAGCAGTTGGCGCTCCAGTGGCCGCAGGCGGGCGGCGAGCGTTTCAGGCGTGTCGCCGGCAATTACCGGCAGGGGCACCTGCGCGATCAGCGGACCGCCATCGAGCTCGGCCGTTACATAGTGCACGCTCGATCCGTGCAGGCTGTCGCCGGCTTCCAGCACGCGCTCGTGCGTCTGCAGGCCGGGATGCTTCGGCAGCAGCGAAGGGTGCAGGTTGATCATGCGTCCACGCCACGCGCCGACGACCGACGAGTCGATTACGCGCATATACCCGGCGAGCACGACGAGGTCCGGAGAAAATTCTGTGACGCGCGCAAACAGCGCGCGATCGAAACTGGAGCGATCGGCGAAGTCGCGCGGTCGCAGCGCAACCGTGGCGATACCGGCGGATTCGGCGATGGTCAGCGCCGGAGCCGTGCGCTTGTCCGAGAGCAACGCGACGATATCGATCGGCAGGCGCCCGTCCTGTTGCGCGGCCAGCAGCGCGGCAAACGTTCCGCCACGGCCGGAGGCAAGTACCGCTACCCGTAGGCGCTTTCGGCCCGTCATCGCGGACTCAGGCAATGTGCACGCGCTCGCCGCCGGTGCCGGCGGCGATTTCGCCGATGGTCCACGCCTGCAGGTTCAGCGCTGCCAGCCGCCGCAGCGTCGCCGCGATCTGGTCGGGCCCGACGATCAGCGTGTAGCCTATTCCACAATTGAATGTTCTCCACATTTCCGCTTGGGCGACGCGGCCCTCGCGCTGGAGCCAGTCGAATACGGCAGGACGTTTCCACGCCGAGCTGTCCAGCGCAATGCCAAGGCCCTCGGGAACGACGCGGATGATGTTTTCGGTCAGGCCGCCGCCGGTGATGTGGGCCATGCCGTGGATCGACGGCTGCGCGCCGGGAGCCGAGGCCTGGGCGGCGCGGTCTTCGGCCAGCAGTTGCAGGATCGGTTTGACGTAGATGGTCGTCGGCGCCATCAGGGCGTCGGCCAAGGTGGTTCCGCCGAGATCCAGATCGAAAGGATCGCCGGCGCGCGTGAGGATCCTGCGAATCAGCGAATAGCCGTTCGAATGCGGCCCGCTCGAGGCGATGCCGATGATCGCGTCGCCCGCGCGGACCCGAGCGCCGTCGATCAGGGCTGCCTTTTCCACGGCACCGACGCAGAAGCCGGCCAGGTCGTACTCGCCGGGCGGGTACATGTCCGGCATCTCGGCGGTCTCGCCGCCGATCAGCGCGCAGCCGGCGAGCTCGCAGCCGCGGGCGATGCCGCCGATCACGTCGACGGTGGTGTCGACGTCGAGCTTGCCGGTGGCGAAATAGTCGAGGAAGAACAGCGGCTCGGCGCCCTGCACGAGCACGTCGTTGACGCACATCGCGACAAGGTCGATGCCGATCGTGCCATGCCGGCCGAGCCGCTGCGCGACCTTCAGCTTGGTACCGACGCCATCGGTGCCGGAAACGAGCACCGGCTCCTTGTAGCGGCCGGCCAGTTCGAACAGTGCCCCGAAGCCGCCGAGTCCGGCCATGACTTCCTTGCGGAACGTGCGCGCAACGAGGGGCTTGATGCGTTCGACGACCGCTTCTCCCGCATCGATGTCGACACCGGCGGCGCGATAGGTAAGGGCTTCTTTTTCGGCTGACATGAAGTTTGGCGAATGCGGCGAGCGCGCGCGGAACAGGCCGCATAATAGACGTTCGCGCAACGATTAGGCAGACTGCATGTTCCAGATTGGAAGGATTTCGTAGTGCGCTCTCGTATTGTCGGCATTTGCCTCTGCGTCCTCGCCCTGATCGTCGTCTCCTGGCCGGCGCGCGCCGGCGGCCTGTACACCGGCCAGGTGCCGGTCGGATCGCAGAGCGATGGCGAACGCGCCGAGGCGCTCAAGAGCGCGCTCGGGCAAGTCGTCATCCGTGTTTCCGGCGACAGCGGCGCGCTGGCCAAGGCCGATGTTGCCAAGGCGGTTGCCGACGCCGAGCGCTATGTCCAGCAATTCTCGTATCAGCAGGATATTGTCACGGAGGCCGGCCAGACCCAGGTCCGGCTGACCCTGGTAGCGCAGTTCGACCGCGACGCCGTCGACCGGTTGCTGCGCAACGTGGGGCTGCTCAAGGACACGGCGCCGCCGCCCGAGGGGCAAGTCGCGGCCGTCGACGCGACGCCCGGCAGCTATCGCGTCTGGATTGCCGGGGTGCGTTCGCCGCAGGACTATGCGCGGCTGATCGGTGCGCTGTCCGGCAACGAATTCGTGCGCGAAGTGCAGGTCGAACTGGCGCGTGGCGATGGCGTGCAGGTGCGCCTGACGACCGCCGCGTCGTTGTCACGACTGCTCGGCAACCTCAGCGCAGGCACCGTGATTCGCGTGGCCAATTCCAAGCCGCCGGTCGACGGGCTCGATGCGCTTCTGGATCTGCAACCATGAGGCCGGCGCGAAGCGGGCGGACATGAAACTTTCGCCAGCCGACCCGAACGCACTGGCGTCGGGCACGTCGCCCTGGCGGCATCTGCCGAATCTGCTCAGTGGGTTGCGCATGTTGCTGGTCGCCCCGCTGGTCTGGCTGATCCGCGACGCCCAGTACGATGGTGCCTTGCTGATCGCCGCCTGCGCCGGAGCGACCGACGCGCTCGACGGCTATCTGGCCAAACGCTTCGGCTGGCAGAGCTGGCTCGGTGGCGTACTCGATCCGATCGCCGACAAGCTGATGCTGATCGCCTGCTTCGTATCGCTCGGCATGATCGGCGCTCATCCGGCCTGGCTGACCTGGCTCGTGGTCGGCCGCGATGTCGTGATCGTCGCCGGCGCGGTTACCTATCACTACCTGATCGGCCGCCTCAACGCGCAGCCGACGCAGTTGTCGAAATTCACGACCTGCGTGCAGATCACCTATGTCCTGGCGCAGCTTCTCCACCTGACCTCGTGGTTCGAGCTGCGCGGTGTCACCTGGGTGCTGATGTGGGCGACCGTGATCTGCACGCTGGTCAGCGGCGCGCAGTATGTCGTCGTGTGGTCGCTCAAGGCGCGGCGTCAGAGCGGCCTGCGCGCCGCTGCGGGGAAGACGCATGACTGAACCGCTGGTCGCCCCGCGCTGGCAGATGCTTGCATTGGTCCTGCTGGTAGGTTTCGCCGTCTATCTGCTCGCGCCCGTGCTGACGCCGTTTGCGATCGCCGGCATGTTCGCCTACCTGTTCGATCCGGTCGTCGGGCGACTGCAGCGGATGGGACTCGGGCGCAATGCCGCCGTAGCGATCGTGTTCCTGGCGCTGACCCTGTTCCTGTTCCTGATCCTGCTGCTGCTGATTCCGTACCTGCAGCGCCAGATCAGCGCCTTCATCCGCCACCTGCCGGAATGGTTCGCCTGGTTCCAGAGCACGGCGGTGCCGTGGTTTCGCGCGCAGTTCGACCTGGACATCGACGTTCCGGACATGCAGCAACTGATCGGCGTGCTGCAGGAACATTGGAAGGAAGCCGGCGGCGTCGCCGCCACGGTGCTCGCGCGCGTGTCGCGCTCGGGCTTCGCGCTGATCTCGTGGAGCGTGCACCTGATCGTCGTGCCTGTGGCGTTCTTCTATCTGCTGCGCGACTGGCACGTGATGATCGCGCGCATCCGCGAATTGCTGCCGCGGTCGCTCGAACCGATCGTGTCGCGGCTCGCGCGCGAATCCGACGAGACGCTCAGCGCCTTCGTGCGTGGGCAGTTGTCGGTGATGCTCGTGCTCGGCGCGCTGTATGCGATCGCGTTATGGGCGGTCGGGCTCGATATTGGCCCGCTGATCGGCCTGATCGCCGGACTGATCAGTTTCGTGCCGTATCTCGGCGCGATCCTCGGCGTGCTCGCTGGCGTGATCGCCGCGCTCATCGAGTATCACGACTGGCTGCACGTGCTGCTCGTGCTGGTCGTTTTCGTCGTCGGTCACCTGATCGAGGG
>Ga0068871_100002760_pt1 | contig 11991 bp, 9 predicted proteins | sample KBSMisM72_FD_72750 | JGI IMG/M metagenome (GOLD analysis project Ga0068871, IMG submission 72750) | Miscanthus rhizosphere microbial communities from Kellogg Biological Station, Michigan, USA - KBS Miscanthus M7-2 | ecosystem: Host-associated > Plants > Roots > Rhizosphere > Soil ... | reverse complement strand
CCGGCACGCGCTACTTCGCGACCGACACGCGCGGCACGATCTTCTTCAGCAACACGGCGGCCGTGACGCTGACGATCGCCGCCACCGCGACGCCGCTCCAGTAACTGCGGCGACACGTTACAATTGGCGGGTTGGTGATTTGGTGGGTTGGTGATTAAATTCACCCAGCCACCGACTCGCCAACTCGCCAATTTCTTTATGAGTAAACGCGCGGCCCTCTTTTCTCTCCTCTGCGCCCTGGTGGGCCTGGGGGCATCGGCTGCCGCCGCCTACACGCACTATCACCTGCTCTACGACCCGGCCTATCGCAGCTTCTGCGACGTCAACGAGACCATCAGCTGCACGCAGGTCTATCTCAGTCGTTTCAGCACGTTCCGCGGCATCCCGGTGGCGCTGTTCGGCGCGACCGCGTTCGTCGCCGCGGGTCTGCTCTCGGTCAGCGCTCTGACCGCGGGGCCGGCCGTCCGGGAAAACGTGCCCGGCTACCTCTTCGTCCTGTCGACGCTGTCGCTCGCGGTCATCCTCTATCTCGGCTACGCGTCGTTCGTGCTGCTGAAAGCCGTGTGCCTCTTGTGCCTGACCACGTATGCCGCCGTGATCGGCCTGTTCCTTGTGTCGGGTGCGGCGACGTCCTTTCCCATGACTACATTGCCTCGACGCGCTTCACGTGACGTTCGCGTCTTTGCCGGCAGCCCGCTGGCTATCATTGTCGCGATCCTGTTTTTCGCCGGGGCCGCATCGACGCTGGCCTGGTTCCCGCGCGAGGCTGCGGTCGCGGCCGGTGAGCCGGCCGCCGCGGCCGCCGCGCCCGTGCCGACCCAGGATCAACGCTCCGAGTTCGAGCGCTGGTACGCCTCGCAGCCGCGCGTGCCGCTGGTGGTCCCCTCCGATGGCGCGAAAGTGCTGGTGGTGAAGTTCAACGATTTCCAGTGCCCGGCCTGCGGGCAGTCGTACCTGGGCTACAAGCCGATCTTCGCCAAGTACGAGGCGGAGCGTCCCGGCCAGGTCAAGGTGGTGCTCAAGGACTACCCGCTGAACCGCGACTGCAACGACGCGCTCGCCCAGTCGATTCATTCAGCGGCCTGCGAAGCGGCGGTCGCGGTGCGGCTTGCCGGCCCGCACAACAAGACCGAGGCGATGGAGGAGTGGCTGTATACGCACCAGCCCGAGATGACGCCGCCGTCCGTGCGTCAGGCGGCGCGCGACATCGGACAGATCACCGACTTCGACGCCAAGTACCAATCCACGCTGAGCCTGGTGAAGGGCGACGTCGCGCTGGGCCGCCAGCTCGGGATCAAGTCGACGCCGACCTTCTTCATCAACGGCGTCAAGGTGGAAGGCGCGTTGCCGCCGCAATACTTCGATCAGGCGATCGCCTACGAGCTGCAGCACGCCAGTTCCAAGTGACGTGCCAGCCCTTGCCACTCACGAGCTGACGAAGGACTACCACGTAGGCTTCTGGCGCAAGCGCCCGTACCGGGCGCTCGACCGGCTCACGCTCGACGTCGAGGCAGGCGAGGTCTTCGGCTTCCTCGGACCCAACGGCGCCGGCAAGACGACGACGCTGAAGCTGCTGATGCAGCTGGTATTCCCGAGCAGCGGCCGTGCCGAGATCCTCGGCCGTCCACTGGGCGACCTCTCGGTCAAGCGGCGCATCGGCTACCTTCCGGAGAACCCCTACTTCTACGACTACCTGACCGCCGAGGAGCTGCTCGTGTACTACGCGAGCCTGTTCGGCATTCACGGCGCGACGGGGCGCGCGCGCGCCGGCAGCCTGCTCGACCAGGTCGGCATCGGCGCCGAGCGCCGCCTGCAGCTGCGCAAGTTCTCGAAGGGCATGCTGCAGCGCGTCGGAATCGCGCAGGCCCTGATCAACCAGCCGGAGCTGGTGATCTTCGACGAGCCGATGTCGGGGCTCGATCCGCTGGGGCGGCGCGACGTGCGCGCGCTCATCCTTCGGCTGCGCGACGCGGGTTGTACCGTGTTCTTCAGCTCGCACGTGCTGAGCGACGCCGAAGCGCTCTGCAACCGCGTGGCGATCCTCGCCAAGGGCCGGTTGGTCGCCTCCGGACGGCTGACCGACATGCTCGAGTTGCGCGCGCGCGGCTGGGAGCTGGTCGTCGCCGGCGCGAACGAGGCACTGATCGCGTCCCTTGGTCCGCGCATCCGGCACGCGGTGCGGATCAGCGAGGGTCGCTACACGCTGGAGCTGCCGCTCGACCCGCCGCCCGAGCATCTGCTCGCGGAGCTGACCGCGGGCGGCGCGCACCTCGCCTCGCTCAATCCGATTCGCGAGACGCTCGAGGACGTCTTCGTCGAAAGCGTGACCGCGCCGGCGGTCGTCCAGGCCAACCGAGGGCTCGACGAAGCGACGGGAGGCCGGTCATGAGGGTGACCGCGGCGATCGCGATCAACGTCTTTCGCGAGTCGGTGCGCGACAAGGTGCTCTACAACCTCGTGCTGTTCGCGATGCTGCTGATCGCGTCGTCGTTTCTGATCGGCCAGCTGACCGCGGGGCAGGACGTCAAGATCATCAAGGATCTCGGGCTCGGCGCCACCTCCGTCTTCGGGCTCTTCATCGCGGTGTTCATCGGCATCGGCCTGGTCTCGAAAGAGGTCGAGCGGCGGAGCATCTACCCGCTGCTCGCCAAGCCGATCACGCGCTATCAGCTCGTGCTCGGCAAGTACTGCGGCCTGACGCTGACCCTCGCCGTCAACGTCGCGGTGATGGCGGCCGCGCTCTACGCCGTCCTCGCATACATGACGTGGGGATTGCCGCCCGAGGCCCGCTTCGTCGCGGAGTCGCCCGCGCTCGATCCGGCGCTGCTGAAGGCGGTGCTGCTGATCTTCGTCGAGCTGACGCTGGTGACCGCCCTGGCGCTGTTCTTCTCGACGTTCTCGTCGCCGATGTTGTCCGCCGCGCTCACCTTCGGCCTGTATATCGTCGGTCACTTCAGCGGCGACCTCCGGAATTTCCAGCAGGTGATCGATTCGCCGATGGCCGCGCGCCTCGCACGGGGCCTCTACTGGGTGCTCCCGAACCTGGCGCAGTTCGACGTCAAGAGCGACGTGGTGCACGGCCTGCCTGTGCCAATCGGCTACATCGCGATGACCTCCGCCTATGCGGCGGTGTACATCGCCATGCTGCTGGCGATCTCCGGGCTGGTCTTTTCCCGGCGGGATTTCAAGTAACGTGAACCCGCAATCCTCGACCGCCGTCGTCGCCACCGCCGTGCTCGCCGCCGTGCTGTTGGCGGCCGGCGTGCAGCTGCAGGCGGCGCGCGAGCGTGCGTACCCGCTGGCCGCCGTGCCGGAAGCGTCCCTATACATGCGATCGGGCGAGACGCTGCGGCGGGTCGCCGGGGCGTACGCCACGCTGGCAGCCGACATCTACTGGATTCGCTCGATCCAGTACTACGGCACCTCCAAGCAGCGGTTCGATCGTATGGTGGCGACGCCCGGCGCGGCGCCGCCGACCGCCGACCACCGCTACCAGCTGCTGTATCCGCTCCTCGACATCACGACGACGCTCGATCCGCGATTCAACATCGCCTACCGGTTCGGCGCCGTGTATCTGGGAGAGGCGTATCCGCGCGGCGCGGGCCGGCCGGACCTGGCGATCGCGCTGCTCGAAAAAGGCCTTCGGGCGACGCCGGACAAGTGGCAGTACATGGAGGACATCGGGTTCGTCCACTACTGGTTCCGCCACGACTTCCGCGCCGCGGCCGACTGGTTCAAGAAGGCGAGCGACGTGCCGGGTGCGCCCTGGTGGCTGCGCTCCCTGGCGGCGACGACCATCGCGCAGGGCGGAGACCGGCGATCGTCGCGCGCGATGTGGGAGGCGATTCTCCAGACCGCGGAAATCGACTGGCTGCGCAAGGACGCGGAACGCCGCCTGCTCCAGCTGCAGGCGCTCGACACGATCGACGCCCTGCAGCGCGCCGCCGACGACTACGCGCGCCGCACCGGCCAGACGCCTGACTGGCAGGCGCTCGTGAAGGCCCGGGTGCTGCGGGGATTTCCGCTCGACCCCACCGGCACGCCGTTCGAGCTGACCAACGGGCGGGTGCAGCTGTCGAAGTCTTCTTCGCTCTGGCCGACGGACGAACCGGACGCCGCCGCGCCGACATCCCCATGACCGAGACGCTGCCGCCCCTGTTCGGTCTCATCGCCGCCGGCGCGCTCGGCGCCATCGTCGGGAGCTTCCTGAACGTCTGCATCCATCGTCTGCCGCTCGGCGCATCCATCGTCTGGCCCTCGTCGGCGTGCCCGCATTGCTCGCGCGAGCTGTCGTGGTACGAGAACATCCCGGTCGCCAGTTTCGCCGTGCTGCGCGCGCGGTGCCGCACCTGCAAGGCGCCCATCAGCTTCCGCTATCCGTTCGTCGAGGCGCTGACCTCCGCGCTGTTCGTCTGGGCGTGGTGGTTCTACGGACCGGGCCCGCTGCTCGCGTCGCGCCTGGTGTTCGGGTGTGCGCTGATCGTCCTGTTCGCGATCGACCTCGAGCACCACCTCCTGCCGAACGTGATTACGCTGCCCGGCATTGTCGTCGGCTTCGCCTTCAGCTTTCTGGCGGAGCCGGGTTGGCTGGCCTCTCTGATCGGCCTGCTCGCCGGCGGCGGCGTGCTGTATCTGATTGCGATCACCTACTACTGGATCCGCCACGAGGAAGGGCTCGGGATGGGCGATCCCAAGATGCTCGCGATGATCGGCGCCTTTCTCGGCTGGAAGCTCACGCTGGTGACGCTGATGCTGGCGTCGCTGACCGGCACCGTCGTCGGCCTGGGAATGATTGCCGCGGGCCGCGGCACGATGAAATACGCGCTGCCGTTCGGCTGCTTTCTCGCCGCCGGCGCGGCGATCGCGGCCACCGTCGGACCGCAACTTCTCGACTGGTATCTCGGCTTCCTCTAAGCCGCTCGCAATCTCCGGTTTTCGCGCTTTTGCGTGCGGAGCTGCGCAATTCGTCGCGGCGCATTCGCGTATCATTTCGCTGTCGCTCCATGCATCTGTCGCCCTCTGCGTACGCACTCATCGGCCTGACCGCGCTGGTCGCCGCGCTGGTGGCGGTGCTGGCGTTCGCGCTGCTGCGTTTCTCGGCGGCGGCCGCCGATTCGCGGCGCGCCCAGCGCGGCGGCGCGGAGACGGCGCTGCTGTCGGCGGCGCTGCAGGAAGCGGTCACGAAACTGAAGGCGCAGGAGCGCGCCACCGCGGCGCGCGCGGACGCCTCCGAGCGTCTGAGCGGAGAAATCATCTCCAGCCTCACCGCCGGCGTGCTGGTCGTCGGCCTGGGCGGCGACGTGCGGATCCTGAACCCTGCCGGCCTGCGGGTGCTCGACCGTCCCGAATCGCTGCGGCCCGAGAGCTTCGAGCGCGCGCCCCGCGAGCAGCCGCTGATGGACGTCATCGACGAGTGCTTGAGCCGACGGACCCCGATTGTGCGGCGCGAGGTCGCGCTGCCGGAGGCGGGGCAGGGCGTCACCCATCTCGGCGTGAGCGTCTCGCCGCTGTTCGATCTGCAGGGAGAGCCGCACGGTGCGATCTGCCTGTTCACCGACCTGACGGCGGTCAAGCATCTCGAGGAACAGCTGCGGCTCAAGGAAAGCCTGGCGACCGTCGGCGAACTGACGGCCGGGATCGCGCACGAGTTCCGCAATGGACTCGCGACAATTCAAGGCTACAGCAAGCTGTTGGCGCTCGACGCCCTGCCTGCGTCGTACCGCCCCTACGTCGAGGCCATTCGCTCGGAGACCGAGTCGCTCAGCCAGGTAGTGACCAACTTCCTGAACTTCGCGCGCCCGGCGCAGTTGACGCTCACCGACGTCGACCTCGGCGCGATCTGCGAGCGGGCAGCCGAGGAGATTCGTCCGGACGCGCGTGCGTTGGGCGGCGACGTCGAGGTGCGGGGCGAGTTCGGCGTGCTCGAGGGCGACGAAGTGCTGCTCCGGCAGGCGATGAGCAACCTCCTTCGCAACGCGCTCGAGGCGTGCGCTGGAGGCGAGGCTCCGCCGCAGATTGTGATTCAGTCGGAGCTCGATCACGCCGCGAGGGTGTCGCGGATCGGCGTGACCGACAACGGCCCAGGCGTGCCCGCTCCGCTTCGCGAGCGCGTGTTTCAGCCCTTCTTCACGATGAAGCGCAACGGCACCGGCCTCGGCCTCGCGCTGGTCCAGAAGATCGTCGTTTTTCACAACGGCCGCATCGCGGTGACTGCCGCTCCGCACGGAGGGGCCAGTTTTCAGATCACCTTGCCCCTGGCAGACTGAGCCGTAATCGGTTACGCATTCGTCAGAGGAATTACGATTCTGAACTTGACCCTCGCGCCGAAAGCATGGCGATCTCTTCCTGTAACCGTCACAACAAAAACAACTTAAGTGCTGTTTTCGATCACGGCTGAGGTTTTGCTGTGAGACCTGCCATGAGTCATTCGTCGCGGTGCCGCGCGAAGCAGGCAGGGTTCAGTCTCGTCGAGATGATGATCGTGTTGGGGGTGCTGGGCATCATCACCGCCATCTCCGTCGTCACGATCAATTCCTCACGATTGGGCCTCACCGGCGACGGGGCGATGCGCGTCGTGCTGGCGCAAATGAACCAGGCGCGCGAGCTCGCGATCACGCAGCGTCGCAACATGCAGCTGATCTTCATCGGCAGCAACGTCATCCAGATCAAGCGCGAAGAAGTTCCCGGCGGAACATTGACCCTGGTCTCCTCGGTGTCCTTCGAGGGCCGGATGCAGTTCCTGCGGCCGATCAGCACCAACACACCGGACGGCGCCGCCCTCCCGGCGACTTCCGCTTTGGCGTTCGGCACCACCGCGACCGAGTACAAGTTCGCGCCCGACGGCACGTTTGTGGATGACAGAGGGCAGTCGCTCAACGGCACCGTGTTCGTGGCGCTCGCGAACGACACGTTGTCCTGTCGCGCGATCACCATCCTGGGCGCGACCGGTCGGGTTCGAGCCTATCGATGGGATGGCAGCCAGTGGAAGGTGGTGTAGCGATGTCCGCCGGTTCTTCAAAAGGCTTCTCGCTGGTCGAGACGATGGTCGCACTCGGCGTGCTGACGACCGGTGTGCTCGGCGCAGCGGCCGTGCTCGCCGCCGGGATGCAGAACCTGAGCAGCTCCCCGGCCGACGTCGTGACCACGCAGAAGGCCGCTGAAGCCATGGAAGCGGTGTTCAGCGCGCGCCAATCGGGCAAGCTGACCTGGTCGCAGCTCAAGAACGTCAACGGCGCGTCGGGCACCGACAACGGCATCTTCCTCGACGGACCGCGGCCGCTGTATCTGCCTGGCGCCGATGGCCTGGTCAACACCGCGGACGATGCGGTGGCCGGTCTGGAGACGGTGCAGCTCCCCGGCAAAGACCAGGGGCTGAACACCGCCGACGATCAGTACGTCCCGCTGACCACGTTTACGCGCGAGATTCAGATCCGCGACGTCACCGGTGAGAACGGCCAGCTGCGTTCCATCATCGTCACGGTCAAGTACAAGAACGGCACGCAGACGCGGACCTATACGCTCACCACGTATATGTCCTCGTACTCCTAGAAGGACGCCATGCGCAAGCTTTCAGAGGAACAGGGCTTCACGATCACCGAAATGATGGTGGCAACCGCCGTCGTGCTGGTGGTCTTGAGCGGGGCGCTGACCACGTTCAAGAACGCGCTCGCGATCAACGAGTCCGCGTCGCAGCTCGCGGATGCCAACCAGAACCTGCGCGCCGGCACCAACCAGTTGATCCGCGACATCCTGATGGCGGGGCGCATCATCGGCACCGAGGGCATTGCGATGCCGACGGGCCCCGGCATCAGCTACGCTCGTCCCGGGCCGGTGGGGGTCGGGAACTTCGACATGATCGCCGACACCGACGCGACCCTGCAGATGCCGGCGATTTCGACCGGATTCCGCCTCGGGCCGAAGATCCCGAGCAATTGCACCGCGTGTTTCGCGACCGACATGATCACCATCATGACGGTCGACGAGTTCATGCCCGTGGTCTCCACGCCCCCGGTCACGGCGGGAACGCCGAGCGGCAGCGAAGCGACGCTCGCGCCCGACGGCACCTACGCCACCTTCGCCGCGACATCGCAGTGGATTGACGGCGACACCGCCGGCGACACGCCTGCCATCCGGGAAGGCGACCTCGTGCTGTATGTCGGCACCAACGGCAACGCCATCCAGACGGTGACCTCGATCGACAAGACCCTGCACCGCATCTACTTCGCCACCGGCAACTCGACCTACGACCCCTTCCATTTCAACCAGCCCAATGCCACCACGCCGCCGTGCGCCACGCCGCCCTGCGGCTCGGGCCGTCCGCTCGGCGCGCTGAAGGGCCTGCCGGCGACCAGCGCGTGGCCTACCACCGCGCCGATCACGCTGTTCAAGGCGCTGATGATCACGTACTACGTCGACAACACGACCACGCCGGGCACGCCGCGACTCACCCGGCAGATCAACAGTTTTGCGCCGCAGGCGCTGGCCGGCGTCGTCGAGGATCTCGACCTGACCTACGACCTCTATGATGGAACCTACAACCCCGTCGCCGTGACCGGGTTCCCGTACACCGCCAACAGCATCGTCTACACCGAGAACCAGATTCGGAAAGTCAATCTCCACGTCGGCGTGCGATCGGAGCGGATCTCCCAGCCGACCCAGGACTACGTGCGCAACCACATCACGACGTCGGTGAACGTCCGAAGCCTCGCCGCCGTGGACAAGTATCCGACCTAATGACTGCCATGCCATCAAGACCTCTGATCCGTAAGTCGGACGAGCGCGGGATCGCGATGATCACGACCCTGCTCGTCCTGATGCTGATGTCCGCGCTGTTGGTCGGGTTCACGACCGTCGTGATGAGCGACCAGCGCTATCGCTTCATCGACCGCGATCGCGGCCAGGCGTTCTATGCCGCCAGCGCGGGTGTCGAGAAGCTGACCGCCGACATCGGCAACCTGTTCCTCGAATACGTGGCGCCGACAGCGACCCAGGTGCAGAACCTGACCACGACGCCACCCTCGATCACCGGCATTACTTTCGCCGCGCCGCAGGCGGCGGCCGCGCTCCCGGCCAGTCAGTTGACGGCGTATCACTGCGTCGGCCGGGATCCGGTGACCAATGCGATCACGAATACCAAAACGCCGACGGTGGTCGGATCCAACGGCTACACCATCACGTTCTGCAAGCTGAACGCGACCGGCAATCCGACCATCTCCGACGACAACCTGGTGATCAGCGGCACCGGCGCCTACGCGGGTATGACCGCGCTGCAGTCGCCGTACCAGCTCGACGTGACTGCCAAGACGGCGACCGGCGGAGAAGTGCACCTCGTCCGCACGATGCAGTCGGTCGCGATTCCTGTGTTTCAGTTCGGGATCTTCTCCGAATCGGACTTGAGCTTCTTTGCCGAGCAGAACTTCAGCTTTGGCGGGCGCATTCACACGAACGGCAACCTTTGGCTGGGGCAGTTCGCTTCGACGACCCTGACGACCACCGGCAAGATCACCGCCGTGGGGGATGTCGTGCGGCAGTACATGTCCAACGGCGCCTCGTCATCCGGCATGGGTCTGACGGGGACAGTCAGCCTGGCGACGTCGGTGCTCTCGCCGACGGGCAATCGAGTGATGGCGCTCACCGAAGGCAGCGTGACGGGGCTTCCCGGCAGTCCGGCCACGACCGCTCCCGTGAATTGGCAGTCGCTGTCGACCGGCACCGCCTATTACAACGGATTCATCAAGACGACCGCGACGGGCGCGAAGCGACTGAGCCTGCCGCTGACCGCCACCGGAATCGGCGGCACCAACGTCGATCTCATTCGGCGTCCCTGCATCGGCGGCGCGCCGGCGCCTTGCACCGGCACGGCCGAAGACGTCACCTCGATCCTGTATAACGAGCGGCTCTTCACCAAAGCCAGCCTGCGCATCATCTTGTCGGACACCGCGGCGGACATCAGCAATATCCCGGGCGTGACCGCGACCCCTCCCGTCTTGCTCGACGGAAACTGGAACACGGCGGCTCCGAGCAACGGTGGCGCCGTGGTGTGGGGCGGAGTCAGCGCGGCAAGCGGGCGGCCGCCGATCGCCACATCGGTCGGCTCCGCGCCGGCAATGACCACGAACGCCGCGGTCGCAGTGGCCAACCCGCAGACTATCGGCCTCACGGCTGCGGTTCCTGCGAACTTCGCTATTGCGCCGTTGACGGTGGGAAACATCCCGACTCAACAAGCGGGTGTCATCTGCACCGGCAGAACCTTGACGACGTTCACCGGCTGCACGGCCGCGACCAACCCCTCGATTCTGTTAGGCGCGCCGGTGACGGCTGTGGTCAATGGGCAGACCGTCTCGACGACGCTCGCGGCAAACTGGCTCGTGGGTGCGACGACCATCACCGTGCCCGCCGGTGGCACCGCACCGTTCGCCAACGGCGTGCTGTGGCTGAAGCCGACGGCGGTCGCACAATCGGGGACCGTCCCGGCTATCGGATCGCCGATCCTTGTCTCATGTAGCGGGCTCCAAACGGCCAACCCGTACTTCCAGAACTGCGTGGGAGTCACCGCGGCTGCTCCCAACGGCACGGCGGTTACGACCTCTGCCCTCTCGACGGCCGGCACGGGGACCATCGGCGGCTATATCAAGATCGAGAAGTCCAATAACGCCGTGCCGCCGGTGTGGACCGACGTCACGATGGAGATCCTGAATTATGGGTTCGGTGGGCTGAACCTGAGCGGCCAGATCTGCAATGGTGGCGTCGAAGTCTCGCCGAACGCGATCATCAGGCTTCAGCGGCTACGCGACAACCCTGGTGGCACGCCGACAACGGCCGGTGGCGGCTGCTTCTATTCCAGCGACGCCGGCGGATGGCGCAACCCCGCAAACTGGTGGCCGAACGTGCTCTTCGATACCCGCGAAGCCGCGCTGCGTGACGACGATCCGAACAACAACCAAACAGGTCTGCCTCTAGGGGGAATGATGTACTACGTCACCCTGGACGCAAAGAATTTGGCGAAGTGGTTCAATGCCGTCGCCCCGTACGCCGCCGGCACCGGCGGCGGATCGAGAACTGACAATGGCGGCTACACCGTCTACTTCTCGGACCGCCGGAACAATCGAAACGCCGCAAGCAAGGAGACGGGGGAGTTCGGCTGGGAAGATTTCATCAATCCCGGCGTCGCCAACGGCGTGCCCAACGGTGTCTGCAATCTGCCGGCTGAGGACGTGAACGGGAATGGCACCTGCGAGACGTACGGTGGGATACCGAACTACAACGGCGCCTACAATACCGCTGTCCCTGGTGCCGCGGCCCCCCTCACGACTGCGGCGACGCCGACTACTCTCGTGTTTCGCGGGCAGGCACAGGTGAACCGGCCGATCATTTTCCGTCGGGCGCTCAAGCTGGTGAATGGCGCGACGCTCGGCAGCGACGCGACGGTCGCGAACCGGATCAGCGGGCTCACCGTCGTTTCCGAGAATCCGGTCTACATTCAGGGCGATTGGAATGCCAGCGCCGCGGATTTTCCCCCGGGTACGGTGACCTTGCACGCCGCCACGGCGGTGATCGCCGACGCGGTGACGCTGCTGTCCAACCAATGGAACGACAACTTCTCGTTTGTGGGACCTTACACGTACGCCACGGGCGGCCGCCAACGATTGGCTCAAAGTTACTACCGCATCGCCGTGCTGGCCGGCAAGGGCATCAACTTCCAGTCGCCGTCGGACATTGCGGCTGGGTCTGTGTTCGGCACGGACGGCGGCCCGCATAATTTCCTCCGGATGCTCGAGCAGGACGGCGGCGCCGCTACCAACACCGTCAACTACCGGGGTTCGATGGCAAGCCTGTACTACAACCGCCAGGCGGTCGGAACGTTCAAGTGCTGTAGCGGCAGCGCGTCGGACGGCATCGTCTACAGCGTCCCGGTTCGTAACTTTTTCTTCGACACCGACTTCCTCCAGCCGGCCCTGTTGCCGCCGAACACGCCGATGTTCCGCGACCTGA
>Ga0068871_100002759_pt1 | contig 11996 bp, 5 predicted proteins | sample KBSMisM72_FD_72750 | JGI IMG/M metagenome (GOLD analysis project Ga0068871, IMG submission 72750) | Miscanthus rhizosphere microbial communities from Kellogg Biological Station, Michigan, USA - KBS Miscanthus M7-2 | ecosystem: Host-associated > Plants > Roots > Rhizosphere > Soil ... | reverse complement strand
AGATTTCAGCTAACGAAGGATCAAACAGTAATTAACTCTGAAAACTCAAATAACTCTCAAACTACCTTTAGCTTATATAGCATGACGTCACATACCATATTAAAGGAATTGGATCTTCTTCAACTGAACATTATTAGAAATATGAAGATCATTAACAAACCTACCGTGTCGCCAGCAAATTTCTGAACATTGTCCATAATAAACACCACTGCGTGTAATAAATGTTGAAACTTGATTTAAACGTCCTGGACAAGCATCAATTTTTAGACCTAACGAAGGTAGTGCTCAACTATGTAAAACATCAGTAGCAGTAACAACTATTCGTATGTGTGTGTGTGTTGGCAAAATAATTCGCTTGTCAACTTCAAGTAATCGAAGTTGACCCAATTGTAAATCTTCTTCATTTAGCATGTAACTATCAAAAATAAATGACATATCTGCATCTGAATCAGTTATTGCATAATCTGAATACTCGTAACTTCAAAATCATTGACTTCCGATAACCTTTAAAGTTAACATTGGATCAACCAGTTCATCCATTGAGTATAAAAGCGTAAATGAAGGAATAGCAACAAATAATAAAATTATTCCAGGAATAATTGTCCAAACTACTTCTATAGTAGTACCGTAATTAATAGTATGAACGATTAGTTTATTTTTCGAATCAAAAAGTACAGTAATTTGAAATAATAACCAAAAAACAAATCCAGTAACGATAAGAAGAAAAAATCATAAATCATGATGCAAATCTACAATTCCTTGCATAGCTGGCGAAGCAGGATCTTGAAATCCTGTTTGCCAAGCTTCTGGAGAATCCGCATAAACACTAGAACTACAATTAAATAAAATATATATAATTATAAATGGAAACATTTTTTTTACTTATATAAAAAACCTAGATTTTTTCTTTCTTCAAATTTTTTTTCAGATGTTAATGTGTAATAAACAAGTACAAAAAAAACTATCAGTGAAATTACTGAAATTCAGGATCCTAGAGAAGCAATTCAATTTCAATTACTATAAGCATCTGGATAGTAGTGTACTAGACATTGATTTTACAATATCCGTACCCAGAACCGTACGTACTTATCTCTAAGAATACGGCTCCCAAGAACAACAAGATAAAATAATTTTCCTAACTATCAACCTAATAAAAACGCCTTTTAAATTGATAACCCCTGCACTCCCTATAAATTATAGGTTTTCATATGCAAACCTCCTAAGCTGATTTCTTAATAGAATTAACTAAATTACGTAAATATTAGTAACTTCTACCCACCAATTATAAACCTTTATTTTCGGACCATATAAAAATTGCAATAGTTTAAAATTTAAAATTCAATTCTATTTTTCCTAGAAGTAAAATCAAACTTCTAAGTACTACTATACCCGTTAGCATAAACAAATTAGATATCAATAAATCACCTCTATTCTTAGAAATTTAACTAATAATTTTCAACGCTGGGGTAAAATATATCTTGTTCGTTGAATTTGAAATGTATATTACCAAATCTTAAATGATCCAAATAAATATTGGCTATTAAGGATGCTTCAGTTGGGCGAATCGAATCTAAAGAAGAAGTACCAAAAAACTTGATTTCCCCAGTTTTAAGCTGTATTTTCTGACCTTCGTAAACACGCCAATCTCGAGTGTAATGAAGCTTACGTATTAAGCTGTGAATCTTGGGCGCAGAACTATATTTTTGTAAAAGCAACCTCCGAAACCGTCTATAAGCTAAATTATCTAAGTATCTTAATTGAATCCGTGTGCTCGCAGTAATGCCAAAATAGTTTACCATAGCACGAAGAGAAGAATTGTATCGTTTTAATAACTCGCCTATAGCCAACCCTGAATTGGATTTAGCTAAGATTTTTCGGATTTTATTACAACAGTTTTGAAAAAAATAACGTTGAACAGTCACAAGTAATTGACTTCGACCTTTTGCAAAAGTTGTTTCATAACCATTTTGAAAGGGAGTCATGTAACTATTACGAGTAAGTCGGCCGTGATTTAATTTATTATTTTTAGAATTTACATGAAGAAACCGAAATCCTAAATAATCAAAAGAAGTTCCAGGTTTAAATTCAAAAGGAGAAGTACTTCTTTTATTATCGATAAAAACCCCCCTTTTGCTTAAATGCTCTGTAAGAACTTTTAAAACATGTGTAAAATCTCTTAACGCACCTATACCAACTATTAAAATATTACCAGCAAAACGTAAATAAAGAAATCGTCTAATCATATTAGTACTTTTCAACCTATTTTTAGTATGTCTCTCCGTACTACATCGCTTTTTAAAAGAACTAAGATCTGCACCACACTTATCAGACTGAAATACCGCTGTTAGTAAATTCTCTACTCCATCCAACATACAATTAGTAATAGTCGGGCCAAGAATAGAATCTTGCGGCACTCCACGCTTTGATAAACGCTTCGTAAAAGTTTTTGAATTCTCAAGTAAAGGCCCATAACTCGGAGCTTTCAATCAGGATTTTAAAAAATAACGATATTTGTTACATAAAGGATATATCTTTAAAACCATTTCATGATTAATGCTATTAAAACCTGCATCTGTACTCACATTAATAACATGATAATCTAAAAACGGTATAACTAGCTTTTTTGGTATGGGATTTTTCAGAGAAATCCAATAGTGATGCAAATACTTACGACGACGTTTTGCAGCTCCGAGATTTATTAAAGGTCCTTTCTTATGATAGCGTACGCCTTTAAATTTGTCATAGGTATTTTTTGAAACTTTTAATAGAAAACTCCTAATATCTATTTTCGACTGTACTCTAGACTCTAAATGTCAAAGGAGCAATGAAACCGCTTCTGTTGCAGATTTCCCTGGACGATAAGCAAAACTATGAGAATCTGATTGATATTCAATAATTGGATGTGCTGCCGCATGTAAAATTCTCTGTAAGACTCGATCTCGTAAAGTAAAAACATCTAATGGATATTTTCCGATATTTTGAAATTTAGAAACTCAAATTCTTTTAACTATGCCACTTTTATAATTTTTATTAAAAGTCTTTGGATTACTACTTTGAAAAAGTCTTATACTTAATAAAAGGTTTTGCTGATCTACTAACTGTTTAATAGATTGCTTAATTTCCTCAGTCAACTGCGCTTTCTTGGGTAAATCTTTTTTTATTCGGATACTCTTAGTAGACATATTATATTTCGTACCCAATAAATTTTCCCTTTGGTAATGAAGATACGCATCTTCAAGCTTTAAAAAAGCTAATCCATCAACTCCGGGTATAAAACGTTCTGAAGATCTAAAAAGGCTTTGTATTGAAAAATAACGTACAGCAGTAGATTCAATAAACAAACATTGTAATCGTTCGATGGCAGGAGGGATGTTAGAAGCTATAATTCTCACGTCAACGAATTCCTGTTGATGATCTCGTATAATCTTCGAGACTAGCCTAAAATAACTTAGTACTAAATTGTTAGCTATTCGCGTTAACCTCAACGAAGAAAAAAAAGATTTTGAACCTTCATTCGTACAAAGATGCAATTGAACTTCTTTATCAAAGGAGATTAAAGCTTCATGCCAAGATTCAACTGTCTCAAAGGTGTTCCCGCACTCATCTCTCACTAAGATTTCATAATTTATGTTATAACTATTTACATGATAATAATAAATAGGATACACACATTGTCTTAGCTTATTGAGTGCTCTGCCCGCTTTCCGATTTGTAAAAATATGGGGTAAATAATATTTACCATTAGAACATTGTCCCGCTCTAACTTCATTTGGACACAGACTTACATGCACTTGAGTATTTACTACTTGGTCGACAATACCTCTGCTGCTCCCAGATATAACAAAGGCAAAGTAGCGCGTGTACGGCATCTCATAATCTATTTTTGTACATTGACCAAATGATCCATCCTTGCGAGATTTATACTTATCTCGTTGAAAATTATTTTCTAAAAAGAAGTGAAACCAATTCTTTTTAACTTTGCCGATTTGCACAAGGTCATCACAATCGTTCTTTGTATCACTATAAGTAAAAGCGGATTGTATTCCTGGAATTCTTCGTGGCATCCCAGCTAGTCCTAGCAGGTGCATTGGAAAAAAAGTTAAATTAACACCAAAAAAAAATGTTCAAAAATGAATCTTACCTAATAACTCTGGATACTGACGACCAGTTATTTTACCAATTCATAAATAAAAACCTGAAAATAAACCAAACATAGCCCCCATTGAAAGCAGTTGAGTCATTAATCCCAATAGTAGTTAATACTGGAAAAATTCCCACCGAACCGTACGTGCGGCTTTCACCGCATACGGCTCTCACGCTATTTTTATATTTAAAAAGAAGAAGATAATTTACATTTACAAATCCCTATCATAATAACCCATTAAGTACTACTTAAAACTTTAGAAACTGTTTTAGAACACTATTCTAATGGAAACGTTGCGAAAATAATTCCAAATCTGAAATTAATTTTATAGCTAAGTTGCTGGTTTGTAAATTTTAGATGTCCCCTCCTATCTAAAATGTCTAACTGGTAAACAAGTACCTTAGACAAAAATAGCCTAGCCCCCTTTGAACAGTTTAAATTAAAATACAGTTCTACTACGAGGCCTCCGTTCCCTCATAATACTCTTTTAGGGAATCCCAAATTCTTATAAAACCCCCTTATCTTACTTAGGTGTCACTGCCCATTAAGCCATACGAATGTGTACAGGTATTTTCCTCTAACACTTATTAATCCGTCCACTACGTATGACTGATTAAAATAGAAAATAACGGGAATTAACCCGCGCGGATTTAATACCGCTTCTAGGAACATAAAGTGATTTGTAAACCTCACCATATAAGATGTACCAAGACACTGCTCTTTCAAGCGCCTTTAATAGCATGCTACAGTCACTAAACAAGTTAGCCTTATTTAGATAAGCTATTGGTTTACTGCATAAATATAGCGCTTTAAATTTAAAAGAAACTAATATAAAAGTGTTTTGCAGACTGCTATCACAAACAGCAAGGAGCAAATACAATTAGATGGCGCACCATAGTGAAAATGAGCTATAACATAATATGTATCATGAAGTGAAACATCTAAACCAGAATTAGATAAAATAACTCCAGTTAAACCCCCAACTGTAAATAAAAATAAAAGACCAAATGTAAAAAGCATTGGAGTATCAAACTTAACAGAACCTCCTCATAACGTTGCTAATCAACTAAAAATTTTTATTCCTGTAGGAACCGCAATCACCATTGTTGCCGCAGTAAAGTAAGCTCTAGTATCAATATCTAAACCCACGGTATACATATGATGAGCTCATACAATACAACCTAAAAATGCAATACATAACATGGCGTATACCATCCCAATATACCCAAAAATCCGTTTTTTTGAAAAAATTTCGATAACTTGACTTATTGTACCGAAAGCTGGTAAAATTAATACGTATACTTCCGGATGACCAAAAAATCAAAAGAGGTGCTGATAAAGAATAACGTCACCACCCCCCGCTGCATCAAAAAATGTTGTATTCAAATTCCTATCCGTTAGCAACATAGTTAGAGCACCAGCAAAAACAGGTAATGTAATAAGCAATAAAAAAGCAGTAATAAGTATTGATCAAACAAATAAAGGTAATCGATGTCATGTTAAACCAGGTAATCGCATATTAATAATTGTAGTAATAAAATTAATAGCTCCTAAAATTGAGGATATACCTGCTAAATGAAGAGAAAATATAGCAAGATCCACCGCGGAACCAGAATGCGCTAATCCCGCCGATAAAGGAGGATAAACAGTTCAACCCGTACCAGCCCCAGACTCAACTAAAGCCGAACTAAGTAATAATAATAATGAAGGTGGTAGTAGTTGGGTCGATAATAATCTCCTATAACAGGATAATAATCTCCCACCGAACTGTACGTGCGGCTTTCACCGCATACAGCTCTCCACAATGCTATAATTAACAGATTTACTATTATCTAAATAATACTAAGTTTATAGTTAATATTTTAAACATAGAGTCTTCTTTTTTAAATTTTTATATGATTCAGGAATCTTTAAACTCGTACAGCCGGCCTCCTTAGTTGTTAAATTTAATCCGAACTTTTTAAAAACACTGGCCCTTGAACGTAATCTAAACTTACGTGCTAAAGTTTTAGCACATGAATGTCGTAACACAAAATTAATTAAAATACGAAATTCTCAGTAGTTATCTACAAAAAAAAAATAATTAAGCAGTTTCGTAATTACCGAATTGTACCTGACAATAATATTGGCATGATCAAGAAAAATCCATTTAGTCACAGCATTTGTAATAAGCGGCTTTCCGGGAATATAAGATTTTAAAAAACCTTGAAGTGCGAATTTTTTTAAAATCTCATACTTAGGCAATAAATAACGAATTTGAAAATACACCTTGTTAAGACGAACCTTTGCTTTGCTATCGTTATTAATCTTAGCAAGTGTTAAGTAAACACCTAAAAACTTTAATTTTCCTTTTTTTAAAAAAACTAAATTTAATAAAGTAGAAAATGTTTTAAAATACTTAGAAAAAAAAATTATTATTTTTTCTTTTATTAAAACAGCCATTTTTTTACCACACGAGATACCAATAAGCCAAGTAGTTAAAAATCTTGTATAATTTAACGTAACTTTAGATTTTGTTTTTAAAAAAAAAGTAACAGTTTCTAAACCGAATAGTTCTTGATTTAATTTCTCAACATAATTATCGAATTCAAATAAATAAATATTTATTAAAGTAATAACTACCTTATTTTGCAGAGGTCTATCCCCAATTTTAAAAATATATTTTATCAACTTTCAACATAAATCAATAAATTGCTGATCTTCAATATACTTATACAATGATTTAATTAAAATATCACAATTTGTATTATTAAAAAAATCTTTAAAATCTCCGACGAGACATCAAACGGGATTTTTTCATGCAGATATGCATTTTAATGCAGAATAGCGCCTTTTGTGAAATCGAAACGCTTGATTAAAATTCAAAAAAACGGGCTTAAAAATGTATTCCAGTAAAAGTCGCATCGATTCGTAAACAAGCTCATTATCAGAAATACGAATACTTAAAGACTCGGACGACCTAAGAAACCGGAATTGAAAAGACTCATTACGCAACGAATCAGAAAGCTTAGTAAAAATATCTAACGATAACTTCAGATTACTAATATTTGAAAAAGAACCTCCATTAACATTAACATAAGAACGAAAAAGCATAGACCTAGTAATTAAACATTTATACAAACCAGTAAACTTGCCATTATCAAGTTTTGTTAACTTTGAAAAAATTTCCGGACCAGTACAAATAGCCCTAAAACTATACAAACAGCATTGCTGCTCCACTTTGAATTGAATTTTAATTCCAAAATTCAAACGTACTATTAGAGCTCCGTCTCCTTGAGAATTTTTCAACCTCTTAGGAAATCCCACAGTTGATTTTTTATGGAATATATTTTTGTTAGGTTCTGCATATATACTAAATTGTAGTATCGACGTAATTAATAGCGTATCCACTAATCTTTGACTGAAATTAGAAGAATTAAAAATTCTGATATCGACACAATCAGAGGGATTTTCAAGATAAGCCCCGTCTACACACAATGAAATAACCATAAAAAATTTATCTAACAAAGATTTTTCGCGTCCACTAAACGAAAATCTCTTCATTTTAGTAGCATGCTTTTGTCCCTTAGTTATTTCAACTTTAGGTAAGCTACTCGATTTATAGAAAACTACGCTATTTCTAGTGATAATTAGCATTCTTTCTATTATTTCTTTTCGAATTAAAAAGAAAGTCTCTGTATTATTTCAATTATTTAAAAAAATAACGCAGAAATCTAAATAGAAAAAAACTATACCACAACCCATAAATATCCACAACGGCGCACGTCAAAATGAAATATTATTTAATCGCGGATGAACTAAAGTACGCAGAGTATTAGAAATACTCTAAATACCTTTTTCCCGAACCGTACGTGATAGTTTCCCATCATACGGCTCTCCATACACAGTAATATTCAAACTAAATCTTAAAACGTTTTATAAATTAACTCAATTTATTGCTATAAAAAAATACTCTGAAATTCTCTATTACTAATAAATATCTAAGAACGCATTTACATAAATAGAAACTTCAGCACTACTATACGTTATAAACAAAAAAATTTATAAATGTTAAAAATAAATATAATTTTTGACTAGATCTCCTGAAATTATTCTTTAAAATATTTAAAATAATATTACTAATATTTGGGTTTATAAAATTGTACCTTACGAATCTTATCCACCATCAAATTCTTACCATACTTTTTATAAACTTTTAATTGAGATTTTAGTCGAAACTTTGCTGCTAAAAGCATACTACAAGATCCTTTTATAAGATGGTATAAATAGTTCATTAATACTTTGCGATTATCCACAAAAGAATAATACTCGGTAATACTGTTAAGAAATCTATTATACTGAATAATGATATGAGTTGGCGAATAGTGGTACCATAAAAACTTAGGATAAGGTTTACGTCGTCGTATAAAATTCATTGAAGTTAAATAATTAACCACTAATCGAATAGCCGCTTCCAATCTAACCTGTCCAGTATCTATAATCCGTTTTATGTTAAAATATTTACGCTTTTGAAACTTAACAATATAAATCCCTAAAAACAAAATTTTGGTACTTATTGAACAAATAGTAATAAACTTTTCAAAATTAAAAACTAATTTTAATTTTTTACGCAAAAACATGATTAACTGATCTTTAAGATTTAGAGCTTCAGAATAAGATCCACGTATACCTATAAGCCACTCACCCAAATACCTAGCGTATACTAATTTAGGAAAAGTCACATCTATGAAACTTTTTATTTTTAATTTACGTATTTTTGCCACTCGTCTAAAAATCTCAAGTTTAGAAACAGCACTCCTTTCTTTACTCATAAAATAACTCAAACTAGAAAATTTAGGAACAACAGAAATTACTCTTTTTTGATCGAACTTATACTTTAATTTTTTAACAAATAAGTCTAACTCATTTAAATATATATTTACTAAAACTGAGTTAATAGATGACCTTTGAAAAATTTTTGCCAAAAAACCTGAATACTCCTTAAATTCAAAATAGCCTGCTCGTAAACAACATTGTATAAGTCTAGTAAATTTCCGATCCTCAATCGTCTTTTCTAATAATTCTACTAATAAATTATGATTTATTGAATTAGTACACTGTACGGTACTCCCTTTGATATATCATGTCGAACTTCCAAAAGAAGTTCGTAACTGCTGCAAAACTATACGTGAATTCCAACCTAAACAAAAACCAGGACCGGGTACACTAAAACGCGGCTCATAAATCGCTTCTAAAATCATACGTATAACTTCTAATATAATTCTATCTTTAACACTACCTATATGCGTAAACCGCGTCTTCCCGTTGACTTCGGACTTACACAACCCGGTTCCCAACTCAAAACAATAAACCTCAGAACGAATTTTAGTAATAATATCCTGAATTCACTCTTGACCTATTTCATTGAATACCATATAATTAATCCCAAGTTGGCTCCTTAATTTACTGCAAGCAAATTTATACATTCCTGGATCTAGTAAATACTTAAAAACATGTTCTCGTATTGAAACATTCCGTCGGATTACACATCTTTGAGTGAACTCAGTAAAAATTTGAGGAACTGTCGCGTACTTGATTCAGTTTGTTTCTAAAAAAGGCTCTCGTCTAAGTGTTAAATACCCCCTTAAAAACAATCTTATCAGACGAACACCGTGACACAGTGCGTCCCTCCTCTTAATACCAAACTGTGTACTAAACTCCTTCGTATTTTGCAATGAAGAAAATACTACTATGAGTTTTCTGCTATCATAGCTTGAATTTTTAATTCAAGAATTAGATAGTCCCGCTGTCATCACTAATGGTTCAGCTCTAACATTAGGTGCCTCACTCATCTTCGTATAATAGTTAATCCCTATTTGGAAGCCCCGTCTAACACGAGCTTCAGCATATCCATGAAGCACGTCAAGGGCATCTACTTGATTAAAAACCAAATAGAATCCGACATGAAAGAATCCTGAAGATTGAAGTTTAAGCAATTCAGCTTTCACCATAGTTAATCTACCTAGCCAACTCTCTTTCTTTCATAGAAAAAGAGATGATAAGCTTTTTCCTGGTATGCTATGTTCAGCAAAGAGATTTCCTCTAATACCTAAACCAGGTGGTATGTACCTATATCAGAAAGGTACGTCGGTTGCTATCCCGACAAATCCAAAAGAATGCGAACGGCGCACATATGCCATGTCTGGCGCTCCTACATAAATAGGTACAAATCAATTTCCAAACCCTCCAACAAAAACGGGCATTAACATAGTGAGATAAGATACCATTTCCAATAATTGGAAAAATAATAACTCCCTCCAAGAACCGTACGTGCGACTTTCACCGCATACGGCTCCTCATTTTATTCATTACTTCATTATAAGATTTAGTAAAAAAAAAATTATTAAAAATATGAAAAAGATATTTTTAAATAATACGATAAATATGTAAAATTTTATTTTTATAAAAACTTTGGATATAGAACTATAAAGTTAGTTGTTAAACTATCATATATATAACATAAGTTTCACTACAATTTTTTAGGTTCAACTCAAAAATTAAGATAGTAAAAACATTCTCTATACATAAAAGTTATTTCTTCTTCAGTACAATTAAATTAGATCCAAATTTAGAAAAAACTCTAGATCGAGAACGAAGTTTAAATTTTCGAGCAATTAATTTAGCACAACTATGTAAAAGAATGTATCGTACAAATTGTATACAAAGTCTATTATTTGCAAAAGAATAGTAATTCGATAGTTTTTTTATAATAAAATTGTATTTGAATAAAATTCCCTTTAGCGTAAAATTTAATCATGATACTTTCCCTTTCGAAATAATATGCCCTTGCTTATAATTTTTGATTTCACAAAATTGTAACTTTTGTAATTTTTTAATAATCTTTTTTATCGGAATAAGTAAAATTAAAGCTTTATAGGATGGCTGTGAAACAAATTTCCTTTTTTTTATAAACTTTCGACTCACTTTCTTCAACACATGAGTTCTAAAAATAGGCCTATAAATTTCAGCTCCTAAGAAAAAAACTCTTCTTTTCGTAGAAGAAACAATTTCCGTTGTTCCTGAATTCAAAGATAATTTAAGTTTAAGCTGTAAAAAACTATCAATCACATTTTTTACTTCTAAAGCAAAAACTCTTGTTCCAGTTACACCTATTAAAAAATTACCTGCATAACGAACATAGTAAACTCTAAACTCCGAATTTCGTACAACACGAGATAATGCATTTCACTCAACAATTCATCTCCTAAATTCGTCCAATTTCAAATTACTTAAACTAACCCCTCTACTTATAAATCTATACAATGTACGTACTCTACTATGTAAAACTAAATAAGATTTACCTAATTGAAAACTTGACTCAAAAAAAATATTTTTTGTAAATAGATCTAACTTATGTAGATACACATTAATTAAAATCAGCGAAAGATCATTACTTGGAAAATTGTGTATTAAGGAAGATAATTTTATACCCTCTTCAACCTTAACATAGCCAGCTCTAACTGCTTTTCAATATAAATCAATAAACTGTTGATCTTGGATTTTTTTCTTCAGCACCTCCTCCAAACCTGTACATTCAACTATAACGGACAAATCTTTTGTACTCCTCTCAATAAACCAATCAATGTTACTCCATTTAGATACTTTTTTTAGAACACTCTGTGCATACTTTTCAGAATGAACTTTAGAGGATGATTCAGAAAATTCTAAACTTGTAAATATTGCCTGTAAAATAAAAACCATAACTTTTTGAACAAGTTTATCCTTAAGATTAGATATCATATTCGATTGTAATTCCCCACTTGCTTCTGAAGTATTTTCGTACTGTAGCGATTTGAACTGAAATGAATGATCT
>Ga0068871_100002757_pt1 | contig 11997 bp, 9 predicted proteins | sample KBSMisM72_FD_72750 | JGI IMG/M metagenome (GOLD analysis project Ga0068871, IMG submission 72750) | Miscanthus rhizosphere microbial communities from Kellogg Biological Station, Michigan, USA - KBS Miscanthus M7-2 | ecosystem: Host-associated > Plants > Roots > Rhizosphere > Soil ... | reverse complement strand
TGATCCCAATGGAATGGTTTATAATAAAGGCGTTTACCATTTATTTTTTCAATATCATCCCGGTAGTTCTATTTGGGGGCCTATGCATTGGGGGCATGCCACCAGCAAGGATTTAATTCATTGGAAGGAATTGCCAGTTGCGATTTATCCTGATAATATCGGCACTATTTTTTCAGGTAGTGCGGTGGTAGATAAAAACAATACCTCCGGCTTTGGAAAAAAAGGGCAGACGCCACTGGTAGCAATTTTTACCCAGCATGATACTATTGGAGAAAAATCAGGAAAAAATGATTTTCAAACTCAAAGTGTCGCCTATAGTTTGGATGATGGAAAAACATGGACCAAGTATACCGGTAACCCGGTTGTTAAAAATCCAGGCATGAGAGATTTCCGTGACCCGAAGGTAATGTGGTATGAACCACAAAAAAAATGGATCATGACACTGGCCACTGGAGACCGGATCACTTTTTTTTCTTCCCCTGATCTAAAGAACTGGAAAAAAGAAAGTGAATTTGGTATGGGGCTGGGTGCACATGGTGGTGGCTGGGAATGCCCGGATTTATTTACCCTGGATGATAATGGCAAGAAAGTATGGGTGCTGATAGTAAACCTGAATCCCGGTGGACCAAACGGAGGTTCTGCTACGCAATATTTTTTAGGCGATTTTAATGGCAACAGTTTTACAACAGCTCAAACAGAGACCCGCTGGCTTGATTATGGCCCTGATGATTATGCCGGCATTACCTGGAGCAATACCGGCAACAGGAAAATATTTTTAGGGTGGATGAGCAACTGGCAATATGCAAACCTGGTTCCAACCGAAACATGGAGAGGGGCGATGACCATACCAAGGGAATTAAAAATAAAGCACGTAGATAAGGATATGTTCATAACCTCTCAACCGGTTGCTGAATTATTCGGCATACAATCAGCAACAACAGCGATTCCAAATATTTCTACAAAAGGAACAGATCTTTCAGCAAAGGCTGGTACAATTCATTTACCCTGCCGTATCAACCTGGCATTGGAAAATGCAGCTGATTTCTCTTTAACTATCAGCAATGAACCGGGAGAAGCAATAGTGATTGGATATGACAAAAAAATGAACCAGTTTTTTATCGACCGTTCTAAGTCGGGTAAAATTGATTTTGAAAAAGGATTTGCTGCAAAACATACTGCACCCAGGTTAACCAGCAAAACAGCAATGAATGTTTCACTCATAATTGACAAGAGCTCAGTAGAATTATTTGCAGATGATGGATTGACCAGCATGACCTCTATCTTCTTTTCCAATGAATCTTTTAATAAAATACATTTGCAGTCGGCCGACAACGTGGTGATCAGCAAACTGGAATACATAAAACTGGCAAGCATCCTGGGGCATTAATAACGATAAGACAGCATCAAATAATTTTATTTTATTATGAAGAAGGGACTAACACTGGTATTGTTTTTAATGATTCGTTTTTTTACAACGGCACAGCAGCCTGCAGCCACCATTCCCGATTTTAATTTTTTTAAATTCAATGAAAGTTCCTTTACGAATAAGGACCTGGCCCAGGACAGGTTATTATTTTTTGTGTTCTTTGATGTTACCTGCGAGCATTGCCAGCATGCCATCAAAGAAATGAACGAGCATTATAAGGAGTATACCAAATCTGCTATCTATTTAGTCACAGTGGATGCAAAAGCGAGAGTGAACCCTTTCCTCGATACCTATGCTGCTAATTTGAAGAATAATAAAAACGTTACATTATTACAGGACTTGAAAAATGAGTTCATCCTTAAATTCAAGCCGCGGAAATATCCTTCTATGTTCCTGTATTCAAAAGAAAAAAAATTGTTGCTGTATGATGATAACGAACAAAATTTATCAACGTTTCTACAAAAGATAAAAACGTAAAGTTATTATAGAATAATGCAATTAAAAGAGTGACAGGCACAAAATGAGAAGGACCATTGAAATTGTGGTTTTCAAAAACTACCAAATAATTTGTTAACAGCGTAAAATTCGCTCATACCTTTCCTGAATAAATAATATCTTTGAGTTGTTAGTAAGCGCCATTCGTTGCCCCGTGCGATGAATGGCATTGTTGTATTAAAGAACAAAGTATGGATGTACTGGTAAATATTTTGGCGGAAAAATATGTAGATACTTTTTCTATGGAAGAAGATGCATTGCTGCAGGAGGTAAATGCTCACACGATGCAGCATCACCCGCATGCACACATGCTTAGTGGAAAAGTGCAGGGAGATTTTTTAACGATCATCAGCAGGCTGCTGCAACCCGACCGGGTACTGGAAATAGGAACTTTTACCGGCTACAGTGCTTTGTGCCTTGCCAAAGGTTTACAATCAACTGGTAAATTATTTACGATAGAATTGAGGGAAGAAGATGCCGCAACTGCACGAGGATATTTTGAAAGATCAACCTGTAAGGATCAATTGCAATTGCTGGTGGGAGATGCGAAAACTATTATTCCTGTGTTAAATGAAGCCTGGGATATCGTGTTTATTGATGCAGATAAATCAGGATATATTGACTATTACGAACTAATTTTGCCTTTTGTTAAGACAAATGGTATTATCATTGCAGATAACGTCCTGTTTCACGGGCAGGTATTGGAACCAGAGATAAGCGGTAAAAATGCGAAAGCCATTCATGCTTTTAACCAGCATGTAAGAAATGACAAGAGAACCGAACAGGTATTATTAACGGTGAGAGATGGGCTGAGTATCATCCGGAAAATTTAAAAAGCTGTATTAATTACCTGTATTTTATAAATCTATATTGAAGAAAAACTATGATGAAAAAGCTATTAACGATAGTTATTATTCTTTTTTGCAGTGTGCTTGCCTGTGCACAAAATCTTACTCCCCAGCAATATATAGAACAGTATAAGGATCTTGCCATCAGGGAAATGAAAAGGATGGGTGTGCCTGCAGCGATCACGTTGGCCCAGGGGTTGCTCGAAACAGAAAGCGGTAATAGTGATCTGTTGAGAAAATCAAATAATCATTTTGGAATTAAATGTAAAAACAATTGGAATGGTAATGGTGTAAGCCACGATGATGACCTCAAAGGCGAGTGTTTCAGAACCTATAAAGATGCTGAAGAATCCTACCGTGACCATAGTAATTTTTTACGCGGCAGCGACCGTTATGCATTTTTATTTTCATTAAATCCTGCTGATTACAAGGGCTGGGCCTATGGGCTGAAAAAAGCGGGTTATGCCACCAATCCAAAATACCCGGCTGTTTTGATAAAGAATATTGAGCAATATAATTTACAGCAATACAGCTTAGCGGCATTGGACGAAGTGCCTAAATTTGAGCCCGCTAAATATGAAAGTGACAAGGAAACAACTGTTATTTACCAGGAAGACAATGCAGCAGCAATTATTGATGAAAACACTACCACTGTTAATCATATCAAATGTGTATTTGCAAAAAAAGGAACTTCCTTACTTGCCATTGCTTCAAGGAATGATATACCACTGAGTAAATTATTGCAAATAAATGAACTGGCGGAGGATGGCATCTTAGATATGGATCAATTGATTTTTTTAGAAAAAAAATCAACCAGGGGAGCTGCAGAATATTATACCATTAAACAAGGCGAGACCCTGCACGATGTGGCACAGGTAAATGGCATCCAATTGCAGTCGTTAATTGAATATAATCACTTAGATAAAGATGCTGCAATTGAACCCGGCACTAAACTTTATTTGCAATATCAAAAACCAGCAGAAGTTATCGCCACAGGTAATGAGGCTGTTTCGCCAGTCAAATATCATGCAGTGCAACCTAAGGAAGGGTTGTATACGATTTCAAAAAAATATGGGGTAACAGTACAACAGATAAAAGACTGGAATAATCTTACCTCAAATAATCTAAGCGTGGGTCAGCAATTGATCGTTACAAAATAATACTGTTGGGTTATTTTTAAATGATCAGTTAACCTTTTAACCATTAACCTTTCAACAATGCCCGTAATACAGGTAATCGATAAAAAATTTAAGCCATATATCAGTGCTGCTGAAATCAGTAACCGTATAAAAGACGTAGCTGCAGAAATTAATAAGGACTACGAGGGTAAAAAGCCAATCTTTATAGCCATCTTAAATGGTTCCTTTATGTTTGCTTCTGATCTGTTTAAAGAGATCAATATTGAAGCCGAGATATGTTTTATAAAATTAGCTTCTTACAAGGGAACTAAGTCCACTGGCAATGTAATTACTTCTATTGGCTTGGATGAGCCACTAAAAGACCGGCATGTAATCATTATTGAAGACATCGTGGATACCGGCAATACATTGAACCAGTTCTTGCCGCAGTTGCATAACCAACAGCCTGCATCTTTAAAGATAGCTGCCTTGCTGCATAAGCCGGCAGCATTGGCATACCCGATCGTAATCGATTATCTCGGGTTTAGTGTACCTGATATCTTTTTACTGGGCTTTGGGTTAGATTATGACGGATTGGGAAGAAACCTGGCTGAGATTTATCAGATAACGACCGAATAAGCAATACCATTGACGATTCAGCGTTTTGGCTGCGTGAGATATATTATTACAATCTAATATCTGCCTTTGAAAAAATTTGGCTTTCATATTATTTTATGTCTTTTTGTGCTCAATTGCAGCGCACAGTATTATTTACGGGGAGAGATAAAGGATGAAAAAAATGAATACCTCCAAAATGTAAAGATATTTCTGCACTCAGATAAAATGCTCTATTACTCCGGTAATACAGGGGGCTTCGGAATTTCCAGTTCGGTTGCCAAAGACTCCATAACGTTAAGCCTGGAGGGTTATGAGAATAAGACCGTGAAAATTATTGCAGGTGAGCTAACGCAAATAGTGTTAAAGCCGCTTTCTTCTAACGCAAGTAAAAGCCGTCCTAAACTGATTTCTATCACAAAAGATCAAACCCTTACGTCAAAATATAACTGGAGTGTTGGAGATGAATCTTATTTTTCACTGGTAGAAAATGAGGTCGTGAACACGGAAAAATATCCTAATACGGGATTTTCATTAAATATTAATAAGGCTTCTTACAGTAATATACGCAGATTTTTGTCAATGGAGAGTTTAGTACCTCCGGATGCAGTAAGACTGGAGGAGTTATTGAATTATTTTAATCTTAATTACAAAGAGCCAGCCAGGGATGAATATTTTAAAGTGGAGTCACACTTTGCAGGTTGCCCCTGGAATCAGGGTAAAAGGCTGTTGTACCTGAACGTAAATGCCCGGAAACTGGATATGGCAAATGTTCCCCCTAGTAACCTGGTCTTCCTAATTGATGCTTCCGGAAGCATGGATCTGCCAAACAGGCTGCCATTGGTAAAGGCTTCGTTCCAGATGCTGGTAAAAAATTTACGACCGGTTGATACAGTGTCTATCGTAGTGTATGGCGGATCGGTTGCTGTATGGCTGCAACCTACTTCAGGTGCAGAGAAAGAAAAAATCATTCAATCTATTGAAGAATTGACTGCAAGCGGCGATACGCCCGGTGAATCAGCAATTCAGTTGGCATACAGGATTGCTGAAAGTACCTTTATCAAGAATGGCAACAATCGTGTGATACTGGCAACTGACGGGGATTTTAATGTAGGTGAAGTATCAGAAAAAGCATTGGAAGATCTTATTACCCGGGAAAGAAAGACCGGCGTATACCTTACCTGCCTGGGGGTTGGTATGGGAAATTTTAAAGATTCTAAACTGGAAACTTTGGCTAAAAGAGGAAATGGCAATTATGCTTATCTGGATGATATCAGGGAAGCAGAAAAAGTGCTGGTAAAAGAAGTAACGCAAACATTTTATTCTGTAGCCGATGATGTGTTTTTAAATGTACAGTTTAATCCCATGGTTGTTCAAAATTACCGCCTGATTGGCTTTGATAATAAAAGAGATGCTGTTGCAGACAGCACGGGAATACTGGAAGGAGGAGAAATAGGAAGCGGCAACAGTGTGTTGGCTATTTTTGAAGTAACACCGACTGAATCCAAGGATAGTTTGATTAACCTAACTTTATTAAATCAGCAGATTGCTGAAGTAAGTTTAAGATTTACCCCTGCGAATACAAAAAAGGTTCAGCATGTTGCTTTCAAATGTGAAGGCCCTATTATACCTTTTAACAGTCTACAAAAAGACCTGCAGTTTGGTACTGCTGTGGCCATGTTTGGAATGAAATTACGGGATTCAAAATACTTACAGGGTAAGGAACATTGGGATCAATTGGAATCGGTTGCGATTAATTCCTATGATCCCAATAATTATCTTCAGAAAGAGTTTATTAAATTAGTCGATACTGCGAAAAAATTATATGTGAGATCAAAGTCAAGAAAAAAAAAGTCGGGGGAAGAAGAAAATAATTAACTGAACATCTCCCTTACCTTATCAAAAAATGACTTGTCTCCCTTTTCAGGTTTCGGCACAAAATTATGACTAGCCTGCATTTTCTCCAGCATTGCTTTTTCTTCAATTGTTATATGTTGTGGTGTCCATACGTTTACGTGTATTAACTGGTCACCTTTTTCATAACTGTTCACAGAAGGGAAGCCCTTTCCTTTCAGCCTGAAGATCTTGCCACTTTGTGTACCTGCCGGTATTTTTATTTTTGCTTTTCCGTCAATGGTGGGTACTTCCACCTGCGTTCCAAACACTGCCTCCGGAAAGGATATATGAAGATCAAAGGCCACATTCAATCCATCACGGTGTAATTGTGCGTGTGCTTCTTCTTCTATCAATACAATCAGGTCGCCATTGACACCACCACGTTCTCCTGCATTGCCTTTGCCATTCAGGCTTAGCTGCATTCCTTCCTGCACACCTGCCGGTATATCGATGGTTACGGTTTCTTCACCATACACCCTGCCATCGCCTTTACAAACGGTGCATTTGTTGGCAATGGTAGACCCTTCACCGTTACAGGTAGGGCAGGTTGTTACTGTTTGCATTTGGCCCAAAAAAGTATTTTGCACTCTTCTTACCTGGCCACTGCCACCACAAGTGCCGCAGGTTTGCACACTGTTTTTATCTTTTGCACCGCTACCGCTACAGGTAGTGCAGGGTACATATTTTTTTACTTTAACGGTTTTGCTGGCACCCTTTGCCATCTCTTCGTAATTCAATTTTATTTTGATACGAAGATTGCTTCCCCTCACACCGCGGCTTCTACCACCTGAAGACGATCGTCTGCCTCCGTTACCACCTCCGAAGAAACTGCTGAACGGACTGTCATCCCCGAAAATATCACCAAACTGGCTAAAGATATCATCCATATTCATTCCGGCCCCACTATGCCCACCACCTCCACGGCCAGGTCCAAATGCCTGGTGTCCAAACCTGTCGTATTGCCCCCTCTTGTCTGTGTCACTAAGAATTTCGTAAGCTTCTGCTGCTTCCTTAAATTTTTCTTCAGATGCTTTATCGCCGGGGTTTCTGTCCGGGTGGTATTGCATAGCCACTTTGCGGTAAGCTTTTTTTATCTCATCCTGTGATGCAGATTTGGAAACACCTAGTATTTCGTAAAAGTCTTTCTTCATTTTGGTTTATTGGTTCAAAAGTTGAAAGTTAATAAGGAACTACCCTGTTAACTTTTCAACTTATTAGCTTATCAATTATTACCACCTTATTTTCCTACCACCACTTTTGCAAAGCGAATGATTTTGTCGTTCAGGTAATACCCTTTTTGTACTTCATCAATTACTTTACCTTTCAAAGCATTTGTTGGGGCAGGTATTTCTGTAATAGCCTCATGCTTTTCCACATCAAATTCTGTGTCGATGCTTTCCATTACTTTTAATCCTTTTGCCTGCAGTGTGTTCCTTAATTTATTGAAAACCAATTGTACACCTTGTTTTACCTGGTCGGTATCGTCAGTGGACTGCATTTGCTTTTCTGCCCTGTCGCAATCGTCCAGTACGTCCAGTAGAGAGGTAATCACTTCTTTCCCAGCGGTTTGTATCAGCTCGTAGCGTTCCTTTGCATTCCTTCTTTTGAAATTATCAAAATCAGCAAAGAGTCGGATATATTTATCCTTTTGTTCATCTACTTCGGCCTGGAGCTTTTCAATTAGACTTTCGGTATCAGGATTGCTCAAATGAGTGTTACCTGGAATATCAGCATCCGCATTAATATTCATTTCTTCGAAATTATTTGTGCTTTCGGCTGTTTCCTGTTCCTGGTTCATTGTTTCTTTTTGTGCCATAATCATTCTTTAATAGTATCCCCGGTAGGCTATACCGGGGCCGATTGAAATTTTTAAATTGGGTGCAAAGGTACAATTGTCAAACATTTTGCCAAGCCTTGTTTTGCGGTCAAATTGGCAAGGTTTGCATCAGATAAGAGCCATTATGGATGAACAGCCTCTCAAAAAGTTACCTTTGCGGCATGAAGAGCTTAATTCTTAATAAAAATATCAGTCGCAGGGTAGAATTGGGGCATCCATGGATCTTTGCCAATGAAGTAAACAGGGGCAAGGCTTTAGATACGGCTGCGAAAGCAGGCGAGATAGTGGAAGTGTACACACATGATAAAAAATTTGTAGGTAAAGGCTATGTAAACCCACAGAGCCAGATAATGGTGCGGTTACTTACAAGAGATAAAGATGAAACCATTAACGAAGCCTGGTTTTTAAAAAGGATTGAACAGGCCTGGAAATATCGTCAGCAAATTGGTTACACAGAAAACTGCCGTTTAGTATTTGGCGAAGCAGATGATATGCCACAGTTGATCATTGATAAATTCAACGATTATTTTGTGATACAAACATTAGCGTTGGGAATTGATATTTGGAAGCCCGCCATTGTAAAAGCTATTGAAACAATATTTTCTCCCAAAGGAATTTACGAAAGAAATGATGTGCCGGTGAGGGAGCTCGAAGGAATGCAGCAACAAAAAGGGTTTTTATCTGCAGAGTTTGATACGAATATTGCTATCAGTGAAAATGGAATCAAGTTTAATGTTGATATAGCCAATGGTCAAAAGACAGGATTTTTCCTGGATCAGCAGGACAACCGCAAAGCTATTCAGCATATTGTAAAAGATGCGGATGTGCTGGGGGCCTTCTGCTATACAGGTTCCTTCGAAATTAGTGCTGCTTACTACGGGGCAAAGCAGGTGCTGGGTTTGGATATTTCTCAAAACGCCATTGATATGTGCAATAAAAATGCAGCATTAAATGATTTGGAAGATAAATGCGAGTTTATGTGTGTAAATGCATTTGATGTATTGAAAAACTGGACTAAAGAGAACCGTCAATGGGATGTGGTAATGCTGGATCCGCCTTCTTTTACCAAGAGCCGAAGCAGTATTGATAAAGCGGTGGCAGGTTATAAAGAGATCAATTTACGGGGAATCAAATTGGTAAAGCCGGGAGGCTTTTTAGTAACATCCAGCTGCACCAATCTGGTGCAGCCGGAATTATTTTTAGATACTATTTATGCTGCAGCAAAGGATTCTAAAAGAAAATTGCGGCAGGTAGTTTTTAATGCCCAGTCTGCAGACCATCCTATTATTAGAGGGCAAGAGTATACCCACTATTTGAAATTTTTGATTGTGCAGGTATTGTAAAATAATTACTCTAGCAATTCAGTGATCTTATCTTCCAGGTTTTTGCCTTCCAGGTTAATTGCCACTATTTCCCCTTTTTTATCTATTAAAAAAGTGGCAGGTATTTCATTCACACCATATACCAATGTTACTTTGGCATACCATCCTGCTTTATCATTTACCTGCAGGTAAGTGATACTGTCCTGTTTAACCGCTTTAAGCCAGGCACTCTTTTTTTCGTCGATGGAAACACCGTATACTTCAAGACCTTTAGACTTGTATTTATCATACAATCTCACAACCGAAGGAATAGCAATCCTGCATGGGCGGCACCAGCTTGCCCAAAAATCTAACAGCACCACCTTGCCTTTTAGAGAAGATAAATTGATGATGCTGTCTTTAGAATCAGGCAAAGAAATTTCCGGGGCCGCTTGCCCCACTTTTACCTGTGCTTTTAAAGTAGTGGACAGCAGGATTAAAAAAACTGCGATTGCATTTTTCATTTACAACAATTTTTCTTTTGAAAGAGTGATAATATGAACAGAAAAAACTTTTTCATTTTATTTAATTTTAAATCTCAATCCTGTATAGAACATCCTGCCCGATACAGGTCCCCAAACCAATGATGCATCAAAGTAAGGGCTGAATGGCTGATCAGCAGCAATGATCACATCTTTTTGAAAATAATTACCCATGTTTTCAACACCAATATAAAAATCTACCGGGTTTGTTTTTCCCAATGACCTGGTTATTTGTGCACCCATCAAAAAATAAGCCGGTGAATACTCCTCCCTTTGATACTGTAAAGGATTGCCAACTGTGCTCGGAATTCTTTTTTTACCATTGTAATTAATGGTGTAATCAAATTTCCATCCATTAGTAGCATATGCAAAGTTAGCAAATGCACGGTTGGCAGCAATAAGGGGCCGTTGTAATAACTTACCATTGAAGGTTGTTTTAACATCAAAGTAGCGGTAGGCAATTCTTATATCTAATTTCTTTATGGGCTCTAAACTGATTTCTGCCTGGAAGCTGTTGGAATAAGATTTGCCTTTAAGGTTATAAAAATTTACTTCTCTTACATTCTCAATATCGGTGATCACCTGGTTGGTGAAATCATTTCTATAGAAGTCTACGCTAAACATGGCATCCCTGGTAAACAATTTAAATTTTTGATCAACGCTGATGCCTTTGTTCCAGGAAACTTCAGCATCCAAACCATAAGCCTTTCCCGCGGATGCACCTAAAATATTTACCTGTCTTGCACTTACAAACACGCTGGTATTTTCTGCAAAAATATTGGCGGTTCTTTGTCCACGCCCTGCACTAACATGAATAATTGTTCCTTTTACGGGTTCATACTTAATATTAATCCTGGGTGTTACAAACCATCCAAATAAATTGTTGTGGTCTGTTCTGATCCCAGCTACAACAGAAAGTTTTGTCAGGTAATCATAAGTGTATTCAAAAAAAGCACCGGGTACTATTTCTTTTCGCTTGTAATTATTGGTATTAAAATTTTCATTGTATTTATCATATAAAAAACTCAGACCTGTTCTGAATTTATGATTGGTATTATTAATGATGGATTGATAAATTAAATTGCTGTAAAAGTTTTGTTGTCCTGCATCATACTTTGTTAATCCAAAATAAGAATCCTGCTGGTGATCAATACCTGCTAACTGCAGACCGATGCTTTTATATTTTTTTTCAGGGAATACATAACCAATTTTTCCGAATGCCTCATAGCGTTCTGTATTTATGCCAAGCCCGTAATGGTGGGTACTATATTTATCTGTTTCCGCATTATAACCCACCTCACCGCCTGTTTTTTTATCGTTGAGAACTTTGATTCCAAACTGTGTTAGAAAACCTTTTCCATCATCATACTTCCATCTATTAATAAAACTAAATTGATTACCTGTTGGCAGATCTCTGAATCCGTCTTTATTAAAATCTACTGTAGTATTGTTAATAAAATCATCATGCAGCAATAATCCTGTTGACCATTTAGTTCCAATTTTTTTAGAGAGGTTTAGATTCAAATCTGTTTTACCAAAATCATTGACATATGCATTTGCAAAAAGCTGTTCACTTTTTTCAGGCTTTTTCAGTTCAACATTAATCTGTCCTGCAATACTTTCATATCCATTGGCAACCGAGCCGGTGCCTTTCGTAAGTTGTATAGATTCTATCCATGGCCCTGCAATAGAGTTCAATCCAAGCGGGGTGGCAATACCTCTTGGGCCAGGCAAATTCTCCACGGTAAGTTGTGTGTAGTTCCCACTTAATCCCAATAACTGTATTTGCTTTGATCCTGTTACTGCATCATTATAAGATACATCTACCGATGGATTGGTTTCAAAGCTTTCGCTCAGGTTGCAACAGGCTGCTTTGAATAATTCCTTTTCAGACATTACCTGCGTGCGCAATGGGCTGA
>Ga0068871_100002754_pt1 | contig 12010 bp, 10 predicted proteins | sample KBSMisM72_FD_72750 | JGI IMG/M metagenome (GOLD analysis project Ga0068871, IMG submission 72750) | Miscanthus rhizosphere microbial communities from Kellogg Biological Station, Michigan, USA - KBS Miscanthus M7-2 | ecosystem: Host-associated > Plants > Roots > Rhizosphere > Soil ... | reverse complement strand
CATAGAACAGAAAGTGACAACCCGGACACCACGTTCCACCGTGGGCTCCATGACTGAACTCTATGACTATCTCCGTTTACTATTTGCCAGGATAGGGGTCACTTATTCACCGGTATCAGGACGGGAAGTAAAGAAGAATGATGTCCAGGATGTAATTAAGGCCATGCAGGAACGACCTCATGGTGATAAAATTTTAATCCTGGTTCCATTTAAGCAGCACACCAACCGCAATATAACCGAGGAGTTGAATATCCTTTTGCAGAAAGGCTTCAGCAGGCTTTATGTTAACCGGGAAACTGTCAGGATAGAAGATCTTCTATCACCACCTGTGGATAGTAAGGCAAAAAAACAAGAGCCCAAACTTCCGAAATCAGGTTCCTTTCTCCTTATTGACCGGATCGTATCCAAGGATTTTGACGAGGATGATCACCACAGACTGGCAGATTCCATCGGGACTGCTTTTTATGAGGGAGAGGGACAAATGCTGCTTGAGATAAACGGGGAGGAAAAACTGGCCTTCACTAATAAGTTTGAAATGGACGGTATTCGTTTTGAAGAGCCGGTGCCTAACCTGTTTTCCTTCAACAATCCATACGGTGCCTGCCCTACCTGCGAAGGATTTGGACAGGTGCTGGGCATTGATGCAGATCTCGTGATACCCGACAAGAGGCTCAGTTTATATGAAGGCGCCGTAGCACCCTGGAAGGGTGAAAAGCTCAGTGCATGGAAAGATCATTTTATTAAGACTTCTAAGAAATATGATTTTCCGATCCACAAACCCGTCATCGATCTTACCAAATCACAATACCAGCTTCTTTGGGAAGGAAATAAGGATGTAAACGGGATTGACGATTTTTTCAAAGAAGTGGAACGGAATTTATATAAAGTTCAGTACCGGGTACTGCTTTCACGTTACCGGGGCCGGACAAACTGCCCGGATTGCAAAGGATACCGCCTGCGTCCGGAAGCTTTGTATGTTAAGATTGGTGGTATGCATATTGGTGAACTTTGTGAGATGCCTGTGGCGAAACTGGACGACTGGTTTAACAGCCTTTCGATCTCCAATTTTCAACAGCAGGTGGCAAAAAGAATTTTGATTGAAATTCATAACCGTCTGAAAACCTTGCTGGACGTGGGTCTTGGCTACCTCACCCTCAACCGCCTGGCGAATACACTCAGCGGGGGAGAGAGTCAACGCATTCAACTGACCAGGTCCCTGGGGAGCAATCTCACGAACTCGCTGTATATATTAGATGAACCCTCCATTGGACTGCACTCGCGGGATACCCGGCGACTGATCAGTGTTTTAAAGGAATTGCGCGATCTGGGCAATACGGTTGTTGTTGTAGAACATGATGAGATGATGATGCGTGAAGCGGATTATATTATTGACATGGGTCCGCTAGCCAGCCACCTCGGAGGGGAAGTGGTGGCGGCGGGGAATTATGATACGATCATAAAAAGTGAAAACAGCCTTACAGGAAAATACCTGCGCGGTGATCTGAAAATCGAGCCTCCTAAAACGATCCGGAAACCCCGTCATTTTATCGTAGTCAACGGTGCACGACAGCATAACCTGAAAAATATCAATGTATCTTTTCCATTGAATGTTCTTTGCGTGGTAAGTGGTGTTAGTGGAAGTGGAAAAACAACCCTGGTTAAGCAGATACTTTATCCGGCCCTTCAAAAAATGAAAGGTGAGTTTGCCGATAAGGTTGGGATGCATTTGTCTGTTACAGGCGATATTGATTCTATAAGCCAGATTGAACTGGTAGATCAAAACCCCATTGGCAAATCTTCCCGTAGCAACCCGGTTACATATGTGAAAGCTTATGATGAGATAAGGGAATTATTTTCGAAACAGCCACTAAGCAAATTGCGCGGTTTTCTACCCAAACATTTTTCCTTTAATGTGGATGGCGGCCGTTGTGACACCTGTAAGGGCGAAGGCGAGCAGGTCGTGGAGATGCAATTTCTGGCCGATGTGCACCTGACCTGTGAGGTGTGCGGCGGAAAAAGATTTAAAGAAGAGGTTCTGGAAGTGCATTACCATAACAAAAGCATACATGATGTTTTGGAAATGAGCGTGGATGAAGCATTGGAATTTTTTAAAGAGGAGAAAGATATCCTGCAGAAATTGAAACCACTCAGTAATGTTGGTCTCGGATATATAAAGTTGGGTCAGTCTTCGGATACCTTATCCGGAGGAGAGGCACAGCGTGTAAAACTGGCTTCATTCCTCGGTAAGGGAAAGAGCCTGGGACATATCCTTTTTATTTTTGATGAACCGACCACCGGACTTCATTTCCATGATATCAAAAAGCTGCTTACTTCTTTCAGCGCATTAATTGATCAGGGACATTCTGTACTTGTTGTAGAACATAATACCGACGTGATACATTCTGCCGACTGGGTCATTGACCTGGGTCCGGAAGCCGGTGATGCCGGTGGAAACCTCGTATACGAAGGCATACCGGCCGGACTAAAGAAAGTGAAAGAGAGCTATACCGGAATGTATTTGTAGGAATTTAAGAATTTGAAAATTTAATATATTTATTGTCCCGGTTAAGCGTGTTTGCAATAACGAAATAACACGTTGTTGAATTCAAAAATGAAACTTATGCAATAGCAATCCAACAATTTCCGGCGAACCCTCCCTCAATTAATCAGATAATAATTCTCATCCACCCTGCAGGTTATTTTTCTCCACCAGTTGCGGATTGAATCGATCAGAATGCTTGCCCAGTCAGGCTTTGTATTAATAGTATTAATTCCATGTACCATAACTCTATTTTTTTAACGCGTCAAAAATAGAGTTACTGGTACAGGTTCACAAAGGCTGTTAGGTAAGATTCCCGAACTAACCGGCGAATAGCTCATTTACAACGGTAAAAATTTTACCGTTGCCGGGATAAATAATGATTGGAAATTTTAACAGGAATGTTATTTCACATGCTTATTTAGTGCGCCTGCCATTTCGAACATTGAAATCTGATCCTTTACGAAAATTGGTTTCAGATTCGCATCTGCATTGATCATGCGTTTGTTTACTTTGTCCTGAAGATTGTTCTTCTTGATGTATACCCAGATCTTCTTTATTATTTCTGTTCTGGGCAGGGATTTGCTTCCAACTACTTTTGCCAGTGCATCGCTCAATGTGAGTGGTGCCATAAATGCAGCGTTTGGTTTACGTGCTGATTTTTTCTTGGCTGCTTTTTTCGGAGCGGCTTTTTTCTTAGCTGCTTTTTTAGGTGCTGCCTTTTTAGCGGCTTTCTTTGCAGGTTTCTTTGCAACTTTTTTTGCAACTTTTTTAGCGGCTTTCTTTGCAGGTTTCTTTGCTGACTTTGCCATATAGCATTTTATTTAATGGGTTAACAAAAGGTTAGTCTTTCAAATTTAGGATTTTTATATAAGTATAACCTAAAGATCAGGATTTAGTAACAGAAAAGATTATTATTCAAAATCCCCCTTTTGCCAAATGGCAGACTGATTTCTCAGACTATCTCAGACGGTCCAGGCTCTTAACCAGTTTCTGATCCCTGTATATTCCCCTGAAAGCAAGAAAAAACAACACCGGGATCAGGATGGCGAGAACGGCCGTCAGGTCATAATTGCCAACAGTGAATTTCTGGGTCTGCTTATAATAGAGGAAAATATTCAGCAAAGACAACAAAATACCCAGGAGGGCCAGGCGACCCTGGAGTTTCCTGTTTTTATAAAGGAAAATATCGATTGCAGCAATACAAACGAGGGCGACGGTGAGTACCAGGATCCAGATGTTGAAACCGGCGTTTAAAAATTGAAAACTAGCGGGTTGGCCCGGGGTTTCTATATTTCCACTGTAAAAGGATAAGCGGATAGTCAGGAAAGCACAGATGGCAGCAAGCAGGAGCCAAATGGATTGTATTCTTTGCAGCATAAGATCATTTTTTTGTCAGTCAATGATAAATACCATGCTAAAAAATCCGGTTAAATATACCAGTATACGACCGGGTCATCTACCATTCAGGGTAAAGAGGAAAATCTTTCATTTTGGAATTGACTTTTTTGCGGATTTCTTCTAAAACCGCTTCATCATCCGCATGCCGGATGGCTTCATCTATGAAATCCACTATAATGCTCATGTGTTCTGCTGCCATGCCCCGGGTCGTTATGGCTGGTACACCGATACGGATTCCGGAGGTTACAAAAGCGCTTTTGTCATCGAAGGGAACCATATTTTTATTCACCGTAATATCAGCCTTTCCCAGGGCGATTTCTGCTTTCTTACCACTGATATTCTTATTTCGAAGATCGATCAGCAAAAGATGGTTATCTGTTCCTCCTGAAACGATATGATATCCCTTTTTGGTGAAGCAGGCGCTCATGGCCTGGGCATTCACAATGATCTGCTTTGCATAAACGGTAAATTCATCCGAAAGTATTTCACCAAAAGCGATCGCTTTGGCAGCGATTACATGTTCCAGAGGACCACCCTGAGTGCCGGGAAAGACTCCCATATCCATCAGGTTGCTCATAGGCCTGATATTGCCCTTGTTATCTTTTAGTCCAAACGGGTTATCAAAGTCCTTTTTCATCATAATGATGCCTCCCCTCGGACCACGCAGGGTTTTATGTGTTGTAGAAGTTACAATATGGCAATCTTCAAATGGTGAATTTAAAAGCTTTTTTGCGATGAGGCCGGCCGGATGGGCCATATCACACATTACCAGCGCGCCCACCTGATCTGCAATCTGCCGGATGCGCGGATAGTCCCAGTCACGGCTATACGCAGAAGCTCCGCAAATGATGAGTTTGGGCTTTTCCTGTCTGGCGACTCTTTCCATGCTGTCATAATCCACGCGTTCATCTTCTTTCTTTACTCCATAAAAATGCGGCTGGTAAAGTTTTCCCGAAAAATTCACTGCTGAACCATGCGTAAGATGGCCTCCCATGCTCAGGTCCAGGCCGAGTATCTTGTCGCCGGGTTGCAGAACGGCCAGGCAGACTGCCGCGTTAGCCTGTGCACCGCTATGTGGCTGCACATTGGCATATTCACAATCAAATATTTTTTTCAAGCGGTCGATCGCGAGTTGTTCCGTCTGGTCGACGATCTCGCAGCCCCCATAATACCGGCGACCCGGATATCCTTCCGCGTATTTGTTGGTCATTACATTTCCCATGGCCTGCATAACCTGAATAGAAGTAAAATTTTCGGAAGCGATTAATTCAATACCATGTCTTTGGCGTTCAAGTTCCTTCTGAATAAGGTCGAAAACGAGCTGGTCTCTTTGCATGGCGCAAATTTAGGCCAACTATGAATAAAAGATTCAAGCGGTCCCGATTTGATTAAAGAATTATCGGGTATGTTGAGGATCTGATTTATACGGGAGACGAGATCTTCCAGGTCTATGTCTCCCCGGTTGGAAAAAATGCTGATGCAGTATTCCATTGAAGGAATCATAAAGACAACGGTGCGGAAGCCGCCGTTAAATCCGGTATGGTATACGGCTTTGGGCCCATCTGTCGTTTGCCGTACAAACCACCCGTTTCCATACCAGAGTCCACGCAGGCTGTCCACAGTTGTCTGACCTTCCCAGGCCTTGTGGATCATAGGCGTTTGGGAAAATTTACCGGATTCCAATGCTGTGCACCATTTCATGTAGTTGTTCATGGAAATATATATTCCGCCATCCGCTTCCGTAGAAAAGAAAATGGATTCCTCGGCATCAGCTTTGATATATTTTCCATCTTTTGAAAGTTCATATCCGATCACCCGATTGGCAATGGGCTGGTCGATGCGGAAAACTGTAGCATCTTTAATTCCCAGTGGTCCAAAGATTTTTTGACCAAGATATGTCGCGTAGGAGATGCCACTGAGTTTTTCTATCAGCATACCGAGCAGGCAATAGGCCGTATTGCTATAACGGTAATGGGTACCCGGAATAAAGTAAGTAGAATCTGCCATTCGGATAGCTGCCAGCACATCTTTATCAGTCGCATGCTTTATCTGGCTGGTATCTGTAAAGCCGTAGTGGTCGGGTATCCCGGAGGAATGATTCAACAGTTCCAGGATGCGGATCGAACCAAGGAGAACGGGCAGCCTGAAATATTTCCCTATTGAGTCAGTCAGGGAAATCCTTCCTTCGTAGTAAAGACCCAATACGGCATAAGCAGTAAATTGTTTGGTGAGGGACCCGATATTGAAATTCTCATCCGCCGTAACCGGTTGCCCGGAATGCAGATCCGCCAGCCCATAGCTTTTTTTAAAAATAGTTTTTTGGTTTTGCTGAATTGCGATAACGGCACCTGGCATGGAAGATGGAAAGGATGACGTCATAAGGGAGTCGATACGACTTGACGCTGACTGGCTCCATCCATTCATAAAGAAAAGATGAAATATCAAAAACAACAAGCCGGATTTCATATTTAAAAATTGACTAAGAACAGTTAATTTATGATGGAATATAGAATTTTCGTTAGTTTGATGGTTTTTTCCTGAACTTTACCGCAACAGGATCAGCCATAACAGCAAGACGGAAAAGTTATGTTTCAGCTGAGTGGCAAATACTGATTATGAAAGCAATCATCCCCGTAGCTGGTGCCGGTACGAAATTAAGGCCACATACTTATACCCAGCCTAAAGCGCTTATTCCGCTCGCCGGAAAGACCATTTTAAGCATTATCGTTGATCAGTTATCAGAAGGCGGTATTTCGGAATTTATTTTTATTGTCGGTTATCTCGGTACAAAGATTCAGGACTACGTAAAGGATAAATATCCGCACTTAAAAACAAGTTTTGTTTTTCAAACAGAAAGGCATGGGATCGGGCAGGCGATTTTGCTGACCAAAGAGATCGTTGAGCGGGATGAAATTTTCATCGTGCTGGGAGATACGATTTGCGAATATGATATCAAGCCCATTCTTGAAAATCCGGGTTCATCGCTGGGTGTGAAGAGAGTAGACGATCCACGGGATTTCGGTGTCGCCGAAATTGAGGATGACGGATTCATCAGCCGCGTGGTTGAAAAACCCCAGATCCCCAAATCAAATATGGCGCTTGTCGGCATCTACAAGATCCATGAAACCGAAGCCCTTTTTTCCTGTCTTGAAAATAATATCCGCAACCAGCTTACCAGTTATGGAGAATACAATTTGACGGACGCCATCGAATGCATGATCCGAAACGGGGTGAAATTTGAATCTTTCAAAGTCCAGAACTGGTTTGACTGCGGAAAGAAGGAAACCCTGCTGGAGTCCAATGCCAAACTACTGAAGAAATTCGGAAGCAATATTGCACCCGACCATGTACTGGAAAATACAATTGTAATCCATCCGGTTAATATAGCTTCCGGGTGTACCATTAAAAACTCAATCATCGGACCCAATGTCGCCATTGGGGAAAAAACGATGATCACCTACTCAATCCTGAAAGATTCCATCATTGGTTCTTTCGCAAACCTCTATGATATCGTTCTCACCCATTCGCTGATCGGCAGCGATACGGAAGTAAAGGGAGAGAGCAGGAGTCTTAACATAGGAGACAATACGGAGATAGATCTTGGAGAAAGTTAGTGTGGTAAATGGGGAATTGTGGAGATGAGGAAATGGGAGAATGGAATTTGGGAATGATAATGTGGAAATGCAAAAAACTGCCACCTGCTAACTGCCAACGAAAACTACTTCATCCCCAGAATACGCAGCAAGGGATATTCCGAATCGTCAGGCAGGAGTTCTGAACCACCGTCCGGTAAAACTTCCACATTAACCTTTACGGTTTTTTTATCCTGAATCTCGATCACTTCCTGGTACTTGAATTTCTGATAGCCTTTTTTTTCGAAGCGGAGGTTAACATGACAGGCTGGTAACTGTTTGAAATAATAGTAGCCATCCACGTCTGTTATGACTTCTTTAAAAGCAGGATCTCCGGGAACGACAGCAGAAACCACTACACCGGATACCGGTTTTTTCGTCACAGCATCAAGCACCTGTCCTTTGATCAAACAGGGGTCCGTATTTCCGTCGCTGGCATAAAGCCCGCAGGAAACCAGACAGGTAAAAACGAAAAATACCAGGTAAAAAGGGATTTTCATGTTATTAGCAGCTTACAAGGTAAAGGTTCGGCCCAGCTTTTCAAAAATTCTGACCATAAATTTTCTATAATATCAGCTGCCGGAAGTATGTTATGAATCAGGGCACTCACCTGGCCGACTTCCAATTCACCTTCTTCAAGGTCTCCTTCAAACATGCCCTTTCTTGCTCTTCCTCTTCCCAGCAACATTTTCAGACTTTCCGCTGAAGCGCCAGCCTGTTCCGCTGCAGCCACCTGGCGAAAAAAAGAATTCCTCAGCATCCGGACTGGCATCAGGGATTTCATAGCCAGCATCGTGTCACCCTCTCCCGCTTTCAATACGTAATTTTTAAAATCCTGATGTGAAGAAGCTTCCTCACTCAGCACAAAACGGGTTCCCGCCTGAATGCCCGCGGCACCAAGGGCCATGGCCGCAAACATTTGCCGTCCCGTCCCTATACCGCCAGCGGCTATTACCGGGATTTTAACTGCTTCCGCGACAGCGGGTATCAACACCATCGAAGTGGTTTCTTCCCGCCCGTTATGGCCACCTGCTTCAAAACCTTCCGCGACCACGGCATCGCAGCCGGCTTCTTCGGCCTTCCGTGCAAAACGACTGCTGCTCACTACATGGACAACTTTGATTCCTTTTTCCTTTAATAATCCGGTCCAGGTCTGCGGATTGCCAGCCGAAGTAAAAACAATGGAAACTTTTTCTTCCAAAACCACCTGAATATGCTTTTGTATATCAGGATAGATCAAAGGGATATTCACTCCAAACGCACGATCGGTGGCGGACCTGCACCGGCCGATATGCTCCCTTAATATTTCGGGGTTCATGCTGCCACTACCGATCAGACCGAGGCCGCCGGCATTACTAACAGCGGACGCTAAACGCCAGCCACTATTCCAAACCATGCCGGCCTGAATGATGGGATAGCGTATTCCGAACAAAGTGGTTATCGAATTGGAAAATTCCATCTGGTTAAAGTTAAGATGGGTGCGTAGTTTGTTTTTTTTAATTCTTCATAAAAAACTATATTTATGGAACAACTACAAGCCTTTGGCATGCAAAAACCTTTGCTGCTTCTTTTTGGTGCAGGTTGTTTAATTTCCTGCCATAAAGATGCTTCAAAACCGGTTAATAAGTGGACCTGGTTCGGTACACAGAACACAGCTGTTTACAATTATGTTTTGATCAACGCAAACCAGGTGCTCAGTAAATCTGACACGGAAGAATTACATGTCGGGGTGAGTGCTGCTTTTATAGACAGTAATAATAATCAGGTCACGATTGTCAGAGCCCTGTCGGTCAATAACCTCCTTATTGAACCGGGAAGGGATTTCACTTATAATTATGATTATTCCAACGGAGAAGCGAATAAAGGATTTCAACTTTTTGGGTCAAAAGTGCTCATAACTATTCGAGGGTCAGAGGAAGCAGATACGGTGAGCAATTCCATCTATGTGCCCAAACGCCTCACAACAGTAATTGAAAACTACCCCGACACTGTTTCACTAAGCAAAGGAATGCAGCTCCAGTGGACGCCGGATTCAGACAATGCCTGGGGAAATGTGATGATCCAGTTATTTTACTTCAGTGGATTGAGCAGGGAGGCCGACTCCACGATGCCTGAGAAAATTTCCACCGTTAATATTACAGCTCCGGATAACGGCGCCTATGTTCTTTCAAAAGCAGATTTGAAGGCTTTCCCTAAAAAAGCATTTATTGCAATTACCATTGCTCGGGGTACGCAGAATGAAGCTATCCTTCCACTTTCCCGCAAGAGAGTCTATTATTTCTCCAGTGCTTCCGTTAGCACGCCGCCTGTGCGATTAACCCAGTAAAAGCCTAAAGCCTAAAGCCTAAAGCCTAAAGCCTAAAGCCTAAAGCCTAAAATTATTAAGGCGTATTAAATTAAATGAATTTTACTAACGACGAATAAAAATGGCCGGTTTTTCCGTGCAGTAATCAATTTTCAAATTTAAAAATTTCCAAATTGCTTTGGGCTTTAAGTTTTGAGCTTTAAGCTTTAAACGCCCACTTCCACATTGTTTTCCAGGTTGGTTTTTTCCCATAGAGCAATATGCCTGTCCGGTATATTTTACCAGCCATCCATACAGAAAATAAAAATCCGCCAGCCAGCGATGCCATGCTTAACAGGAGCTGCCAAATGGGAACTGTGGTTGGCACTCCGTACGGGATTCTGGCCATCATAACGATTGGCGAACTGAATGGTATCATACTTGACCAAACCGCCAGCGATCCGCCCGGATCCTGTATGGCGATGGACATGATCAGGAAGGAAAAAATGATAGGCATGGTGATGGGCAATAAAAGTGATTGGGCTTCCTGCGGGTCTTCATTCACTACGGAACCTACGGCAGCAAACAGAGAGGCATAAAACAGATAGCCACCGATGAAATAATATACAAAGCATCCGATGATAAGCAGCCAGTTCGTGTTCTGAATAGACTGCTTTACGGCAAAGATCTGCCTCGCTGCCTCGCTGGATTGGGCTACCTGGGCATTCCCCATTGCATTGGCCTGCTGAATATTATTTACTTCCTGTAATAATTCGTGCGGAATGAATGCCTGAGCAATCATAAAAAGAATAACAATCAGTCCGATCCATAAAAGGAATTGAGTCAGACCAACAGCTCCGATACCGATAATTTTACCAAGCATCAGAGGGAAGGGTTTTACAGAACTTACGATCACTTCTGCAATGCGGCTGGTTTTTTCTTCCATTACCCCACGCATCACCATGGCTCCGTAGATAAATGTGAGCAGGTAGATGAGAAACCCACAGGCGTAACCAATCGCGTAGGAAAGTCCCTGGCTGGAAGCCTGCGCTTTTTTCCCTTCATCAGAATAGGTCTGCAGTTCACCGATGTCAGAAGCTGCCCTGATGGAATCGAGCCGGCTGCGCGAAATATTTGTTTTGGTATATATAAGATGATCCGTGATGGCTGAATTGATACGTTTTTCCAATAAATCTACATTGGCTAAACCCAGTTGTTTTTTGTATTTGAGCCGGTAGATTGTTTTCTGTCCTTCATTCAGCACCGGTATAATCAGGACCGCACTGCAGTTTTTTTCTGCGTAGTTGAGTGTATCGATACCCGGACTGAAATCAAATAAAATGGTAGAATCGCTTTTCAGATAGTCTTTGAAATAACCGTTCTGGTCTACCACCGCAATCCGGTGGCTGGTTCTGCCTTTCATCGCAAGAAAAACGGTTACTGCAATAAAAAGAACGATTACCAACGGCAGGAGAAAGGTCGAGATCAGGAAGGTTTTGTTTCTGATGCGGGTCAGGTATTCCCGGCGTATGATCAGTCCTATCTTATTCATAGATTAAGATTGAATGGGTTGAAACTGTCGGGAAAGCGATGTGCCTTCCACCAGTTTGATAAAAATTTCATTTAAAGAAGGAAGTAATTCTGAAAAAGCGGTTATGCCCGATTGCTGGTCAATGAAAAATTTCAACACGTCGTTGGGACCGAAACCGTTTTTGATCCGGATGGTGAGGGTCTGTTCATCTTTAGTGAGCACTTCAAAAAGGGCTTCCGGAAAATGTGACGGTAGAGGAGAGGCTGAGATCCGAAAAAGATTTTCCTTGAATTCCTGCTTTACATTTGAAACCGTTCCATCCAGGATTTTATTTCCTTTGTTGATCAGGATGATATGATTACAGATTTCTTCCACCTGTTCCATACGATGAGTACTAAAGATGATGGATGCGCCATCGGCTGCCAGGCGGAAGATTTCGTCCTTAATCAGGTTGGCATTTACGGGATCCAGTCCACTAAATGGTTCATCCAGGATGATGAGTTCAGGTCGGTGTAAAACCGTTGTGACGAATTGAAGTTTTTGTGCCATCCCCTTACTCAGGTCCTCAATTTTCTTATTCCACCAGGTCTGCATTTCAAATCGAACGAACCATTCCTTCACCT
>Ga0068871_100002753_pt1 | contig 12011 bp, 7 predicted proteins | sample KBSMisM72_FD_72750 | JGI IMG/M metagenome (GOLD analysis project Ga0068871, IMG submission 72750) | Miscanthus rhizosphere microbial communities from Kellogg Biological Station, Michigan, USA - KBS Miscanthus M7-2 | ecosystem: Host-associated > Plants > Roots > Rhizosphere > Soil ... | reverse complement strand
CAAGGCCCGATAGGTCCAGCCGGAGCGGATGGCGCTACAGGCGCAACTGGTGCTACCGGAGCTCAGGGTCCAATAGGCCCAACTGGCGCTGACGGCGCAACTGGTGCAACTGGTGCAACTGGTTCAACCGGAGCTCAGGGTCCGATAGGTTTAACCGGAGCAGACGGCGCAACTGGTCCGACAGGCGCTACAGGTGCAACCGGAAATGGAATAACTTCAACGACAGATAACGGTAACGGCACATTTACGATTACTTATAGTGACGGGACAACTTTTACTACTTCTAATTTGACTGGTGCTACGGGTGCAACTGGCGCAACCGGTCCTACTGGTGCCACCGGAGCCCAGGGCCCGATAGGCTTAACTGGTGTAGATGGTGCAACTGGTGCAACCGGAGCTCAAGGTCCGATAGGCTTAACCGGAGCAGATGGTGCAACGGGTGTTACTGGTGCAACCGGGGCTCAGGGTCCAGCCGGAGCAGATGGTGCAACGGGTGCAACGGGTGCAACGGGTGCAACTGGTGCAACCGGAGCCCAAGGTCCGATAGGTCCAACCGGTGCAGATGGTGCAACGGGTGCTACTGGTGCAACCGGAGCCCAAGGTCCGATAGGGTTAACCGGAGCAGATGGTGCAACGGGTGCAACAGGTGCAACCGGAGCTCAGGGTCCGATAGGTCCAACCGGTGCAGATGGCGCAACAGGTGCAACTGGAACAACTGGCGCTACCGGAGCAACAGGTCCGCAAGGTCCGGCAGGAGCAGACGGCGCAACGGGTGCTCAAGGAGGGATTGGCTTAATTGTAAATGGCACTAATACCACCGTTTCAGGTTCAGGAACGACAGGCGATCCATATAAAATAAATACACCAGCATCAGCTTTAACTCAAAATACATCTAGCGGTGTAATAACTTATACTAATGAGGCTGGTACGGTTGCAACTGCTAAAGTTGTAAGTACAGATGCAGGTAACCTCATAACCGTGGGTGCAGATGGTGGCGCAAAATTAAATGCAGCCGCGTTGCCAGCTACAACCGTTTCGAATACATCAACGGCAAACAATTTAACAACAACTGTAAATGGTGTGACCGGAGCGGCCGTACCGATAGTGAATACTAATGTCTTAAACAATACAAATGGTAATTTAATATCTACCGTAAATGGTATAGCATCGGCGTCTGTACCTGTATTAATTTCTGCGAATAACGGCCTGACGGCTACTAATGGCAACGCGCAGTTGGGCGGCGCATTAAACACTCCAACAACAATTTCAACCGATGCTACAAATACGCTTACTTTATCGGGTTTGCAAACAGGTGCGGGTACCGAAAATATAGTAGTTGCCGATGCAACCGGTGTTATCAAAACACTGCCGCAATCAAATTTAGCTATTGAACCATGGGATGTGCAGAGCACAACCACGAAGGCTACGCTAAACACCCAAAATATTTTTATGACCGGCGGAGTGGCAATAGGGCGAAACTCGTTTTTTGGCGGCGTGGGAACTGCCGGTACCCCTGGCGCAGGCAACGAAATGCTGTCTGTAAATGGCTCGATCGTTACTAATTCCAGTGTTTATGCGGACTATGTGTTCCAGGATTATTTTGATGGGGTCTCAAAAATCAATAAGGATTACAAATTTAAAAGCTTAAACGAGGTTGCTGAATTCATAAAAGTAAACAGGCATTTACCGGGTGTAACTCCTATTAAAGATCTGAAAAAAATGCCTGATGGCGGCTATGCAGTTGATATGACCAGGTTGTCGGTGCAGTCACTGGAGAAACTGGAAGAACTCTATCTCCATGTGATTGATCAGCAAAAGGAAATAGACGCTAAAGACAAAGAAATTGAAGCCCTTAAAAAATCGCAGGAACAAATAAACGAACGCTTGGGAAAACTTGAAAAGCTATTGCTTGATAAGGATGATACGAAAGTTAAAGCCGAAAGATAATAGTAAAACTAACAATATGGAGTAAAATAATTGCCCCTGCTCTACATATGAACCATCACATGAAAACAGACCGGATTTACGAAGATTTTAAATGCTTTGTAAATCATTCTACTAAACAAGTTGAAAATTGACAAAAATGAAGGTTACTGAAATGAACAATAGGTTGGGCTGGGCATTATTGCAAATCCTGTTACTGCTGGGTGTTTCTGAACTTCATGCCCAAACAGGCAAGGGAAGCATGACGGTAGACAATTCATCAGTATACATCTCTGCCGGTACAACAGAAATGCGTTTTTCTGAAGGTAGTTACTTTGGCCCGAATGCTAATTGGGTGATTGACGGCACACTAGAGATATGGAGCAAGAATGTCTGGTTAGCGCCGGGGGCTGCCTTCAGTGGTAAAGGAAAGATCGTTATCCATAATCCCGGTACAAACCCGGTTTATGCCAAAATGTCTTCAGGGCCAACATATATTGATGGCAACAATGGGGCATTTATCAATTTGCTCATAGAGCATCAGAATAATCAGGATATAGTTTTAAATGACATCCAGGATCCTGGCTACGGTACTACGAATCCAAATGGTGAGTCATCGGCAGCACTAAATATAGGTGGGAGCCTCGACCTGGCTGTTGATCACGCTAACATAATCCTAAACGGAAATAATCTTTCATTTAATACCAGCGGCCAGTTATTAAACTATGAAAAGAATCGAATGATATCTACCAGTAATAGTATATCCGGGCATGTAGTTAAAGAATATGCAGACAGTTCAGCATTTGTTTTTCCGGTTGGTATTCAAGAAGGTGATTATACGCCAGCGACAATCGCCTCACCGGGTGCCGGCAAATTATTTGTAAGCGTGCAGGATTATGCTGCGTCTTTTACCAAAGGCTTTAATACAGAGCTCGGTATGGACAGAAGCTGGCACATTTATGCCTCAATACCACTAAAAGTTGGCATGACGCTGCAGCACAACTCAATCAGCAATGGTTCTTTATTCAAGGATGCTGATGCTGTAATATCTCAATACAATGGAGGCAATAACTGGGTTTATTTAAAGACAATAAATCCTGCGAACAGCATCCATACTACCTATGATGCCAAAGTGATACCGGATTTGCTCGGCAATGGTGTTTGGTTCACCAAATATTCGCTTGCCAGCTTATCAATTCCAAACCTCTTTTCACCAAACGGAGACGGCATTAATGATGCATTCGAGATTCGGGGTATTGATCAATTTGCAGAGAATGATCTCCTAATTCTTAATCGCTGGGGAGGTGAGGTGTATAAACAAGCGAATTATAAAAATAACTGGGGCGGAGAAGGGCTGAATGAGGGGACCTATTATTATATACTACGTGTGAAGCGAAATACAGGATCTGACTGGCAGGTTTATAAAGGTTATATCACATTAATAAGAGCATTTACAAAATAGTATATGGGGAGATATGTACCTGAATTATCAGGTTTATCCCATATCATACAGGCGGTGGTAAACATGAAAAAAATTCTATTTATTATTATTTTATTGGTAAACGTTCATATTGCCAAAGCTCAGCAGGATGCACAATTCAGCCAATACCTGTTCAACGGAATTTATGTAAACCCTGCTTATGCAGGGTATAAAGAGCAGTTGAATATCCAGGGGTTTTACCGTGATCAGTGGACAGGGTTCCCCGGAGCCCCCCAAACGATGTCTATCGCCATAGATGCTATAGCCAATGACAATAAGGTTGGGCTGGCTTTCCAGGTATCGGGTGACCGGCTTGGAGCGCAAAGCAATCTTGGGGCTTATGCGAGTTACGCGTATCGTTTGCGAATGAACTCAGAAGGCAGCGCACGTTTAGCGTTCGGATTGAGTTTTGGATTTGTTCAATTAGGTGTTGACGGATCAAAATTGAACCCGGATGACCCTGAGCCATATCAACCTTCAGGTTTCCAGGGCAAAGTGATGCCGGATGCACGTACAGGGGTATATTATGCCGATGACAATTTTTTTGTTGGTTTGTCTGCAGATAACCTGGTGTCTCAATTCTTTAAGGTAGGCAGTTATTCCTTTATCCCACAGCCAAAACCTCATTATTATTTAACAGCCGGGACACTTGTGCCTTTGTCAGAAGATATTTTGTTAAAGCCATCGTTCCTTTTAAAGGATGACAGGGCGGGCCCAACAAGCCTGGATCTGACAACTTTTTTAATATGGCATGAAAATTTTTGGATAGGATGCTCCTATCGTACTGATGTAAAGCTATATAACAAGCGTAATTTACAAAAGGGCTTAACTCAAAATAACTCCATTGTAGGAACTATTCAATTATTTTCATTTAAAAACTTTCGTATTGGTTACTCTTATGACATGGCTATCGGTGCTTTGCAAGGATATACGGGCGGAACACATGAAATATCGCTAGGATACTTTTTCCCGTCGAAGAGCTCAAGGATGTTCACTCCAAGATACTTTTAAAAGAAAAGACTTTTATACAGATGAGAAAAATCTTAACCATATCATTTTTTGTGCCTTTTTTGCTGTGTTTATGGATACCGGCAAAAGCTCAGTATATTATAAAACAGGCAGATACGCGGTATGAGCTATTCGATTATGCAAAGGCCATCGACTTATATGAACAGGCTTACCGTCAAAAGCAAACGCTGCATGCCGCAGAACGCTTAGCATCATGCTATTCCCTAGTACAAAATTATAAGGAAGCTGAAAGTTGGTATGCAATAGCTTCTGCTATGCAGGGTAGTGATCCGGCTGATCTGTTGAATTATGCCAGGGCGTTGCAAAACAATTCGAAATACCTGGAAGCTAAGGTTGCATACGATAAATATGCGGCAATGAACAAGAATATTAGCCAGGCACAAAGAAATACCTGGCTTTTGTCGTGCGACTCGGCAATGATATGGATGAAAAATCCCGGACATGTCAGTATAGATAACCAAAAAACTTTAAACAGCGGGCAATCTGACTGGGGTGCAATAGTTTATAATGATCGGGTTGTTTTTGCCTCTGACAGAGCCGGAAGCCTTTCGGAACATCAAAATGGAACCAGACCATTTTTGAAATTTGACGGAGGCCGTAAACCGGATAAAAAGATTTATGGCTGGACGGGAAACGGCTATTTGCGATTGTACTATCAAAAAGGAAATTCAGGAAATGTACAGATATTCCCTGTTACAATAGGTTCGGATTATCATAATGGGCCTGCAAGTTTTACAGCAAACGGGGATGAAATGTATTTTACATTAACACGAATACCCAAAAAGCTCGAATATGATAAAGGGAGGATAGCTACCATTAATGTAGAAATTTATAGCTGTAAAAAAGATAGTACGGGTAATTGGTCGGCTCCGGTGCCATTTAAATATAATAACGTAAATAGCTATTCAGTTGGCGATCCCTATATTACTAAAGACGGCAACTTATTATTTTTTGTATCAAATATGCCTGGCGGTAAGGGCGGCACAGATATATATTATTGTCGCAAAGATTCTGCTGGTCAATGGGAAAAACCGGTCAATATTGAATCAATCAATACATCAGGTAATGAGCGAACGCCAAGCATTTGTAATGACCGTAATTTCTATTTCAGCAGTGATGGCCGCATTGGTATGGGGGGCCTCGATATCTATAAATCTGAGTGGATTAATGGCAAACTGACCCCGCCTGTGAATTTGCATTATCCCGTTAATTCGCCTCAGGATGACTTTGCCTACCATGTTGCTACGGAAGGAAGCGGCTATTTTTCATCCAATCGTCAGGGCGGCCTTGGAAGCGATGATATTTATAAGTACGCAGAACAAAAAGCGATCATATTTGCGCTTGAAGGGACAGCTTATGATAAAGAAACGAAAGAGCCGATTTCAAACGCGATTATTTCATTAACATCAGCTAACGGTGCAACTGTAAAGGTTCAGACCGATATTGATGGAAGCTATAGGTTTAGACTTGATACCAATTCAAATTATAACCTGGCCGGCGAAAAGACCGGTTATCGCAGTGATGGCAATGCGGCAGTTACAACTGTCGGCCTCACGAAGTCTGCTACAATCAGGAAAGACCTTTATTTTGAAAAAATTAAACTGAACGTAGAGATAGTTTTAAAAGATATCTATTACGATTTTGATAAGGCGAATATCCGGCCTGATGCAGCTAAGGAACTCGATAAACTTGTTAAAATAATGCAGGATAATCCTACTATATGGATTGAACTCGGTTCTCATACGGATAGTCGCGGAAGTGACGTGTACAACCAATGGCTGTCTCAGAAGCGGGCAAATTCGGCGGTGCAATATATTATTGACCGGGGTATCGGTAAAAACCGTATCACAGCAAAAGGATACGGAGAAACCCGGCTGGTAAATGGTTGCAGTAATGGCGTGCCGTGTTCCCCGGTTGAACACCAGGCCAACAGGAGAACGGAATTTCATATAGTTAAATATTAATGTAAATATCACCCGCAGGCACTCGAATAGCAGCCGGCAATTTTATGAGGGGGTGCCTGAATGTTATTTACAAATGATTGTAATATACAGCGAAAAAAAACTTAGTCTGAATTGAACAAGACTACTATGAAACTATAAAAAAAATGAAAAGGCAAAACATATACAAAACAGCGGTCACCTTAACCGTATTCTTCCTTACCTGCGGTAGTCTTTATGCACAAACCGGCAACACCGGCGTCGGCACCACCACACCGGGCAGTAAGCTTACAGTAAATGGATCGTTTGCCGCTACATACAATAATATTACCGCCACAACTTATACCTTGCTGGCCAGCGACTATTACCTGGCGTGGAACGGAAGTTCTGCCGGTACCATTACATTACCTGCTGCTATCTCAGGATCAGGCAATTTTAGTGGCCGGGTGTATCATATTAAGAACACCAGCACAGGCAGTTCGCTCACTGTTGCGGCCAACGGCAGTGAACTTATAGACGACCAGAGCGGTGCGGGTATTGCCAGTACAATACTCCCGGCAGGCTATTACGCCATGTTCGTTTCCAAAGGCACTACCAGCAGTACTACATGGGAAGTTGCCATCGTAGGAAGCAGTAGCACCAGCACACCAACGGGTGCAGATAACGGCCTCACTATGGGGTATAACAGCGCGGGCAAGACAGGCCTCGGCGGCACACTTGCCAAAACGACAGATGTGGCCTTAAATGGCTTTAACCTTACTTATAGTGGTACAGGTAATGTAGGCATTGGTACCACTTCGCCAGGTGTAAAATTCGACGTTGTCAGCACTGTCAATAATGTGGCCGATTTTGATTCATACCTATCCAACGCATTAGGCTCTGTTGTCAGGGCCCGCAGCGCAAGAGGCACTGCCGCTTCACCAACGGCTACCTTGGCCGGCGACGTCCTGGGAAGCTTCCGTGGGGCTGGTTACACCGGGAGTGGCTTTGCAACTGCATCTGCTTATATGAACGCCTTTGCCACTGAAAACTTCAGCCCTACTGGCAATGGCACGGGGCTGGCATTTTTTAATACACCCAATACCACAGTGGTCCCCGTCGAACGCATGCGTATTACTGCTGCCGGTTATGTTGGTATTAATACGGCCGCCCCACGTACAACGCTCGACGTTAACGGTCCCGTGGCTGTCGGAGCCGGCAATATTCCCAATAGCATTAACATGACCTACATCGCTTTCAATTCGCTTCGTGCAGGCATTGGCGAATCAGAATTTGTGAATTATAGCGGTACCGGCACCGGCGGATTTCGTTTTTATTACCAACCCAATACCGGCGCACCGGCATATTCAGGTGATGCCATTGCTTTTATTAATTCTGTGGGCACTTATTCGGCAACGTCAGATGCGCGCGCCAAGAGTAATATCCGGACGTTGGGTGACGGCCTGAATAAAATAATGGCCATACGCCCTGTAAGCTATAATATGCATACCAGTAAATCGCTGAAAAACGGAGTAGTAAGCTTTGGCAAAGATGACAGGACCGTTCCGTGTTTAGGATTCCTGGCACAGGAACTTTACAAGGTTGTGCCCGAGGCCGTAAACAAACCAAAGGATGAAGCTAATGAATTTTATACAGTTTCCTATTCAACCATTATCCCTGTGCTTACCAAAGCTATACAGGAGCAGCAGGCTGAAATAGCAGCGTTGAAGAAGGAGAACGCCGATGCCGCTCAACAGGCTACAGCCGCAGCTACTAAATACGCCCAATTGGCCGAACGTGTAACCCAGTTGGAGCAAATGCTGAACATCGATAAAAAAGCTAAAGCCGAAAGGCTGGCAGTTAAGTAATTGCAGTAAATTATTGCTTCTGAACAATTAATACCCGCAGGCGCAGGAATAGCTGCCGGCAATTTTATGAGGCGTGCCTGAATGTTATTTACAAATGCTTGTAACATACAGCGAAAAAAACTTAGTCTGAAGTGAACAAGATTATTATGAAACTATAAAAGGAAAAAAAATGAAAAAGCAAAACATATACAAAACAGCGATCACTTTAACCGTATTTTTCCTTGCTTGCAGTAACGTGTATGCACAAACCGGCAACACTGGCGTCGGCACCACCACGCCGGGGAGTAAACTTACCGTGAATGGATCGTTTGCCGCCACATACAAAAACATTACCGCCACTACTTATACCTTGCTGGCCAGCGACTATTACCTGGCATGGAACGGAAGTTCTGCCGGTACTGTTACCTTACCTGCCGCTATCTCAGGAGCAGGCAATTTTAGTGGCCGGATATACCATATTAAGAACACCAGCGCGAGCAGTTCGCTCACTATTGCAGCAAATGGCAGTGAACTTATGGACGACCAGAGCGGGCCTGGTGTTGCCAGTATAACACTACCTGCGGGTTATTACGGTATGTTTATTTCCAAGGGCACTGCCAGCGGCGTTACCTGGGAAGTTGCCATCGTAGGCAGCAGTGTTACAGCATTTGCAAATAACTGGACCTCTTATACAGGAACATTAATTAATCCTTTTACAGGATCTTCAGGTGGTGGAGGCTTCGCTACAGGGATTTCAGTAACGGTCCCGGCAAAAGGCTGGTATTTTTTCCGTTGTGGAATTACAATTCAATCCGATTGTAATGATTATGCCTTTTATATTAACGGAATTGGAGATGTATGGAGAAGCTACTGCGGGTCTGCTACCACAGCTATGTTTATTCCCCGGGATCAAAATCGCGTATTATATTTCGCAGCAGCAGGAACCTACACCGTGTTAGCCGGCAAAACTAATGGTGTAGTTCCAGCTGGTTTTAACATCGGTAATCCCGCTTTTTATTTAGATTTTGTAAAGTTCCAAAATTAATAAGGTGCTGTTCTATTTACTGTCTTAAAAAAAGTAAACAATCCCATCATAAAAAATAATCCCAACAAAAATGAAAGTGCAACGCATCTGCAAAACAGTTATTATTTTAACAGGATGCTTACTTACTTGCAGTAGCCTGCGTGCGCAAACCGGCAACACTGGTATCGGCACCGTCACGCCGGGTAGCAAACTTACTGTAAATGGGTCGTTTGCAGCACCGTATAAAAATATTATCGCCAGCGGCACGGTAGGCGCTGGTGATTTTTATGTCGCTTATAATGGCAGCAGTAATGGCACACTCACATTGCCCGCAGCCGTAAGCGGAACAGGTAATTTCTCGGGGCGGATGTATCATTTCAAGAATACCGGCACAGCAATATTGACCGTGGCGGCAAACGGTGCCGAACTGATCGATAACCAAAGCGGTGCTGGTGTAGCTTCAGTCGACGTACCCGCGGGATACTATGCATTTTTTATAAACAAGGGCACCACCACAGGAACAACCTGGGAACTGGTACTGTTATCAAGCTCTAACAGTGTTCCTGCAGCGGCGTCCACTTATCCGTTTTCAGCGGTGCCTACCAGTACGCGACAGTCATGCACCGCTTCTCCAACTCTTTCAATTAAAAACGAAATCACTTATCCACAGGGAACCGTAATTAATACAGGCAACGCATTAAATACATCCAACGGACGATTCACTGCCCCTACCAACGGCTTCTACATGTTCTACGGATGTACACAATTTGACAATAGTTCTGTGGCTGGTAGTCCCAGTTTTGGGTCTGTTACTTTGTATTTGGTAAAAAACTTTGGAGGATCCGCTGCTGTACTCGTTCAAAACTTTCAATCCAATCCGGTAACTTTCGAAGGTTTGAATACGTCATGCGTCACCTATCTGAATGCAGGTGAAACTGTCAGTATGGCCGCTACCGCCGCAGTGAGTAGCGGTAGCACTTTTCAGGTGGTTGTCAGCTCGCTCTATGGTTACAAAATTGCCAATTGACCTTGCCCCATAGCATTAATGCAGTAATATTGGTTCGCAAATCTGTCCCAAGGCTGGGCTCGAACCGCTCATTAATCTTCCCGAATTTATTTATTTCATAATAAAGTCCCCACACTTTCGAGTGTGGGGACTTAGCAGATCATTTAAAGTCCAGTCCTGTCGCTAATGATCAGGGACTGCTTGAATTAAGGATGTGTATTTCCCGGTATCTGTGCGTAAATGGAAGTGCGCATTTGATCCAGGTCCTTTAAGCGTTGCTGCTGTTTTCTTAAATCATTGGTAAGCTTCCTGATCTTTTCATTTTGTTTACCCACATTGTCATTGGCTGACCGGGCATCTTTGGCCTTGTCATAGGCATCATCGGCGCTCTTTTTTGCATCCTTTGAATCTTGCAAATTACCACTGGTGGCTTTAGATGAACTCGCATTACTAGCTGTAGCGGTCGTTTGAGCGTCATTTCCAGCATTTACGGCTGTATTCTGATAGCCGGGCAAGCCGCTTTGCGCTGTAGCAAGCTTAGAAGTAAGATCGGAAATTTTGTTTTGCACCGTCACATACTCAGCGTTTAGCTTACCTGTATCGGCCGGTGTCTTATATTTTTGCGCGTAAGTAGAAGCACTAATGGTTAACAGTACCGCAGTACCTAATAGATAATTAAAAAACTTCATGATTTTTTGATTAATAGACGCGGGTGTTGCTGAATGCAAGCCGCATAGTTATAAAACCTTGCGGATGTTTAATAGTTTTACTTATAATTAAGTATGACTTAATTACTACATTTCTTTATTTTTGAGATAAACTTTGAATTCAGACCCTTTACCCGGCTCGCTTTTTAAAACGATCTTTCCTCCGGAGCTCTTTACAGTTTCATTTACTAAATATAAGCCAATGCCCGAACCTTCGATAGCATGTTGCGCACGGAAATATTTTGAAAATACCGCGTCTTGCTTATCGGCATTTATCCCTATACCATTATCTTTAACTGAAATAATGATATACGGACTCGCTTTTTCCGTTTTGATAAAAATTTCTGGGCTATGATCAGGCGATCTGAATTTTATTGCATTGTTTACCAAATTATAAATTACGCTTCTTAATTTTCGCCTGGAATAATAGATTTCAGATACATTGATTTCGCTTTTTATAGCTGCGCCTGATTCTTTTATATTAATAGAAAGGGTAAGGCGCACATCTTCCAAAATATTTTCGAAGCTCAATAATTCTTCTTCTGCTTCATATTTATGCTGCTGTTTTCCAACATCGGTTAATTCATTAATAATGCTTTGCATTTTTCCGATAGACCGCTCTAAAATATTAAAAAGCGCTTCAAACTCCTTTGGCTTTTCGGGTGGAACTTTTTTTAGCTGTTTAATGGAAAGCGCCACGCTTGTAAGCGGGCTTTTAATATCATGGGAAATAGTATCCAGCAATATTTCATGGTCGGCAATAAGCTTTTCCTGCTCTTTCAAATCCTTGATACGCATAGTGATTTCTACAAATGTTATGATCACCCCGTTCGTTTTGTTGCTTTTGAAAGATATATAGGGTATTATATTCATTTGGTACCACCTGAAATCGGTAGTTTGAATTTCCTTTTCCAGGATCCCATTACTGTCAATTACTTGCTGAATATTCTCGACAATGCTTGGGAAGCGAAAATTATCCTTGACATCATTGATCGACCTCCCCAAATGATCCGCCGATAGTTTGAACTGTTTCATCGCAGGCGGGGTGAATTTTCGCAACACCAGATTTGCATCTA
>Ga0068871_100002745_pt1 | contig 12025 bp, 16 predicted proteins | sample KBSMisM72_FD_72750 | JGI IMG/M metagenome (GOLD analysis project Ga0068871, IMG submission 72750) | Miscanthus rhizosphere microbial communities from Kellogg Biological Station, Michigan, USA - KBS Miscanthus M7-2 | ecosystem: Host-associated > Plants > Roots > Rhizosphere > Soil ... | reverse complement strand
GGTCGTCGGCCGCGGCTACGGCATCCTGCCGCGGCTCGAGGGCGAGGCGCACGGTGTCGTCGGCGCTGTTGCCAAAGGCGCGGCACAGCTTCTCGTTCGGGCTAATGCCATCGGCGCGTGCGGCCAGGCCGGCCACGCAGCGGTCACTCTCAAGGGCATGACGGTCGGGGGCAAGGGGGCCGTTGGCGCCCGCGGCGTTGGTTCGGGCGTGATCATGAAATTCAGCGGCAGCGCGACCGGGCAACTCGACGAAGATGAAGCGGCCGTGATCGCATTCCTGCTGGCGGCATAAGAGGCAGCGATGATCCCTGCTCCACAATATACATTGCATGAGGCGATCGGCGTCTGTCTTGCCATGTGCCAGCGGGCGCTCTCCGAGGTTCGGGCATTGGCGCCCGTACCGGGACCACGGGGCGAGCGCGGAGAACAAGGCAAGCAAGGGCCGCCCGGCGACCGCGGGGTCAAGGGCGAGACCGGCCGCAACGCCAGCGACCTGACATTCCTGCAGGACTACGTCGTCGAGCAGGTTGGCCGCGCCATCAAGACCGCGTCGGTCACGACGGCAGACGGTGGCCGCACCTTGCGCTGGGCCATTGGCGAGACCGTCCACGAAATCAAGACCGCCATTGTGCTCGACGCCGGCGTCTGGCGCGAGGGTACCGCCTATGTCGCCGGCGACGGCGTCACCATGGGCGGATCATTCTTCATCGCGCAGGCCGACACGTCAGCCAAGCCAGGCAAGTCGGATGAATGGCGCCTCGCCGTCAAGCGCGGCAGCGACGGCCGCGACGCCAAGATCGAACGCGCGCTCGAGCCGGTCAGGTTCAAGTAATGCACTCCATCCTCGAGATCATCAGCGAAGACCCCGACAGCGCCGGCCCGGACCTGGTCAGCCTCGACGACCTCAAGCTCGCGCTTGGCATTGAGGGCACGACCGAGGATGCCACCTTGGCCGCTGCCATCACGTTTCAATCACGCATCATTGCAGAGTATTGCGAGCGCCGTTTCGGCCTGGCGCAGGCGGTCGAGACATTCACCTTCAATCGTTACGAGGACATGCTGCAACGGCAGGCGCTGACGCTGTCGCTTTATCCGGTGGTTGAGGTGACCGAGGTTCTGTCTGCCGGCACCGGGGCGACCGACTACAGTTTCGATCCGGCCAGCGGCCGGCTGTGGATGAGCACCGGCTATTGCTGGGTGGATACCGTCACCGTCAGCTATAGCGGCGGCTACGATCTGCCCGAGGAATGCCCCGCCCGATTGCAGCGCGCGGTGATCGACGCGGTCAACGCCGGTCGCACATCCAGCTACCGCGATCCCACCATCCGCGAACTACAGCACGGCGACCGCCGGGTGAGCTACTTCACGCCATCGGTGTCGTCCACGACCGGGTCATCGGATTTCCTGTCGGCGGCTGCGGCCGAACTCATCAAGCCGTACCGGCGCCTGCACGTCGCCTAGGGAGGCCATTATGTCACTAGCCGGGGTTCTGCTGGGACTGATCAATATCTGCATCGTGGTCGCGATCCTTATCCTCATCGGCTATGTCGCGATGTGGTTGCTCGGTCTGCTCGGGTTCCCAATCCCGGCGCCGGTGCAGAAAATCTTCATGGTGATCGTGGCGCTGATCGCGCTTTACATGATCGTGGCGCTGTTGCTCGGCATCCCCTCGGTTCGCATCATCGGCGCGGCGGGGCCGCTGCTGGCATGATCGACTACAGCACGGACCTTTATGATCCGCTCTACGCCGAGTTCGGCGTGCCCGCCACGATGACCACGGCGACAGCCGAAGCAATGCTGCTCGTGATCGACGAGACGCGGTCAAAGACCAACACACAAGGCGGCGTCGAGGTGAGCAGCGTCGGCCCTGGTGCCTTTGTCCGCATTCCAGAGCTGACCGAGAAGGGGATCGCGCGCAGCGATTGGATCGGTTCGACGCTGGCCTTCAACGGGCGAACTTGGATCGTGCGCGAGGCGCCGGTACAGGGCAATCCCAACGGCGAGGATTTAGGCGAGGTTCTGTTCCTGTTGCAGGAGGCGGCCGTTGGCTGATGTTCGCGAGGATATCCTGGCGAGGTTGGTTGAGGTGCTTGCCACCATTCCAAACATTCGCTCGGTCTATCGTAACAACGTGAACGTCGACGAGACCCAACTGCCATCCGCGGTCGTGCTGGATGGCGACGAGGAAACCAACGACGCGCAGAACCGTCCGTCGAATGTGCCGATGATCGCGCAGATGACGCCCGATGTCATCATCATCCATCAAGACCCGAATGTGGGGGCAGAGCTTGATGCGTTTCGGCGCGATCTGATCAAACTGGTGCTGGCCGATACCGAGCTAAATAACATCGTCGCCAAGTCTAGCCCGCGCGGCAACGGCGCCATCCGCTATCTCGGATGCCAGGTCGGCAACTGCGCATGGTTGCGCACCCTGCACGGGGGACTGAAAGCGCAGTTTATGTTCAAGTACACGCTGCGGCCGGAACAACTCTAGAAGGAGAACAGCAATGCCTGCGTCACCGGATGTCCAGAACTATCATATTGGGAAAGGGATCGTCAGCTTTCAGGAAGCCGGCGGGTCTGCCTTTACCGACCTCGGCAACTGCCCGAGTTTTGTGTACTCGCCGGCGGTCGAGAAGAAAGAGCATTTCAGTTCCAGAGAGGGCATCAAGACTAAGGACTTCACCGCCATCACGCAGGTAGGTGCCACCGTCAAGTTCACGCTCGACGAGATCACTGCCACCAATCTTGCGTTCTTCGCACTCGGTGATGTGGATACAACCGTACCCGGCGCCATCACCATCAACGGTCTTTCCAAGGCCGAGTTCACCGGCGATATCAAAGTCGAGGGTACCAACGACATCGGCCAGAAGGTGGACTTTATCGCCACCGTCTCGTTCGTCCCGTCCGGCGATTTCAGTTTCATCACCGACTCGGATGACTTCTCCACCATCGAGATCGAGGCCGAGGTCCAGAAGGACACCGATGGGTTCTTTGGGGTGTGGACGATTCACGACACAGTCACGCCGTAGGAACAATCATGGCAGACCTTCTGGACATTGCGCCATCGACGGCAGCCGAAGTCGTCAAGATCAACGGCCAGCGGCTGACGGTGCGCAGCCTGGGTGCTGATGCAATTGCATCGCTTGCAGTACGATTTCCAAATGTAATCGATGTTTTACTGGGGGGATTCAACGCGGACGACAAGTCTAAACTCATTCAGCAGTTTGGCTCTGCGGTTGGCCCCATCATTGCCGCAGGCTGTGGCCACCTCGCGGATGAAAAGGCGGAACACCACGCCGGCACGGCATTTCTTCTGGAAGACCAGTTGAAGCTGGTGATTACAATTATCGGGATCACATTCCCAAATGGTCTTGGCTTCTTCGAAGGTCTGGTGAAGCGGTTCGAGCAAATGGCGAATCGGCTCGCCGGCACAGCGGACGAAGAAGCCAAGAAGAAATACAAGCTCCGCTGGAATCCCTCGCAATCGCCATCACCACCCTCATCCGCCGAGGCTTCCCGCCCGAATATGCAATGACGTTGTCGCCGCGGCAGATCGCGGCCTATCTCGAATTTAGTGACAAGCTCGATCGCATAGAGCGTGCAAACAATCTGATGATTGCCGCCATCGGCGCGCAGGGCGACGGCAAGGCGATCGAAAAGACAATCAAGGAATTGAATGGCTTTTAAGCTCACGGTTAAGACCGATCCGTTTGGCCTGTATGAGCTTCTGCGCGACAAGCAGCGGGCGGTTGCCACGGCCTCGGTTGCAGCGTTGCGCGAGGCGGCCGACGACGCGGTCGAGGATGGACGCAGCGATATCGCCGGTGCGGGCCGGTTCGGGCCGAGCTGGCAGCAAGGATTGAAACGGCGGATTGTTGGTGCAAGGGAAGATGGCGAACCGTCGCTGCAGGCCAAGGCCATCATCTTCCATAAGTTCGGATATGCCGGTGTGTTCGAACACGGCGCCGTCATTCAGGGCAAGCCGTTGCTGTGGATACCGACACTGGAAGGTGGCCCGGCGCCCAGCCGGTCGGGCAAAAAACTGGTGTCGGCCACCGTGCGCGGGCAACCGATGCTGTTCGATGCCAACGACAAGGACCGCCAGCGCAAGCCGCTCTACATCGGCGTGCCATCGGTTCGCATCCCAAAGAAATTCCGCATTACCGAGATCGTCAAGGAAAACGCGGCGCGGCTCGGCGAACTGTTCGTCAAATACTTCAAAGGATAGCCAATCGTGGTCGACAAGATATCAGTAGAAATTGGTCTTGAGGGCGGCGAGCAAGTCAGCCAGCAGCTCGAGCAGATCGGCAAGTCTGGCGAGAAGGCATTCAGCGACATTCAGGGCGCCGCTGATCAGATCAACCTTAATTCAGCGGCGGGGCAATTCGACGACCTCGGCAATACCGGGCAGGCGGCATTCCAGAAGATTCAGACGGCCGCGTCCGGTGCGGTGGCATTCGAACAGGTTATTCAAGGCGTCAAGAAAGTTGAGGGATCGTTCGAGGCATTGGGCACGGCCGCTACCAAGATGGCAACCCGGATGACAAGGTCGCTCGGGGTGTTTGGTGTTCTTGCCCGATCGCTGGGTCCTGTAGGTATTGCGGTGGGCGTTCTGGGAGGATTGATCGTAAAGTTCGGAAATGATTCGGCCGAGGCACTCGGTAAACTCACGACCGAGGGGGCAAAACTAGGTTTGACTGCGCAGCAGTTCGACCAACTGGGACAGACTTTCGCAAAGCTTGGCGTTGCGCCCGAGGCGTTCACAGCTGGCTTGGATAAGTTGAAAAATCTACTCGGCGGTGGCGGCTTGTTAAGGCTTGGCGATATTGTTCCTCCTGATGCCACCGATGGAATAAAGCAGTTTATCGCTCAACTCGAAGCCATGCCGGACAGTGTCCAACGCACTCAACTGGCAATGCAAACACTGGGTAATGAGCTTGGCGGCGCGGTGATCGCGGGATTGCAAACGGGCACTATCAGTGCGCAAAATTTTGCGACGGCTCTTGGTCAGGTCTCGCCGGCAACACAACAGCAGATCAAAGACGCAAATCAGTATAATCAGACGCTCAATCTATTAAGCGCGGCATGGACCGAACTCAAGCGGACCTTCGCCCCGATAACAACGTCAGTGTTTAGTTTTTTGACGACGGAAATAAAGAATTTCCAAAAAGATATCGAGAATCTTATTAACCAGATTCGGTTTCTTAAAGCGATCTGGGACGTATTTGCGGCTGCAATGAGCGGTAAGGATATTGGTGTAGCGGCGAGAAAAGCCGCCGAAGAATACAAGAAAGCGACGGAGGCAGCGAAGGAGGCAAACCAGGGGTTCGGCCAAGCGGTGGCCCCCATTCAGGACACAGCGAATGCTGCGAACACAGCAACCGCGGCCTTGGATCAGACAGGACAAGCGGGAGAAACCGCAGGGCAAAAGATAAAAAGGGGAATGGAGGAAGCTGCGGAAGCCTCAAGACTCGCGGCAGCAGAAGCCGCGCGGCTTGCGGCTCTGTTCTTTTCACCCGGCTATAACGTAGCGGGCGCCCAGCAAACTGCAGGGGCGTTGAGATACTTTAACGCTCAAGGCATGGCGCAGGGCGGTCTGCTTGGTGGCCACGGCACCGGCACGTCCGACAGTAATCTCGCGTGGGTGTCGCGCGGGGAATACATCACACCGGCGCGAGCAGTGGCGCAGCCGGGCGTGCTCGGCTTCCTCGAGGCACTGCGGCGCTCGGGCGGCAACCTGAGCCGGGTGCTCGACGGCATGGGCCGGTTCGCGCTCGGGGGCCTGGTTCCGCGAATGCCGTCATTCGCCACGGGCGGCCTCGCTGGCGGCAGCAACGTCACCATTCAATTCCCTGGTCTGCCGGCAATCGGCGGTCTGCGCGCTTCGGCCACCGTGGTCGACCAGTTGCATCGGGCGGCGGCGTTGGCGCAAGTGCGTTCCGGCGGGCGCAAGCCGAGCCGGTATTCCTGATGCCTGCCTATACCCTGCTCGCGATCGACGGCATCGACTTCTCGCAATACGCCGTGCGCGGCATCACCATGACGCTTGAGCCGATCGACCAGGCGGCGGCGCTCGCGCGCGACTGTCGCGGTGATCTGGCCGATATCTCGCTGGCGCAGTTCCGGCAGTACAAGATCAGCGTTACCTGCACCGACCATGAGGCGCCGGAGCTCGTCGGTATCTGGCCGGGCGTGGATATCACCGTCACCTGCATCCCCGGCCTCGGCGGCGGCGATCCCGCAGACGTGCTGACCATCCTCGCCAAGGTCACGGCTTGGAATACGTCACGGGACGAGTGGGCGGCCGAGATCGCCTGGCAGCTTGAAGCCGAACAGCGGACGATCTGATGCCTGCGGGCCAGCCGTATTTTGCCTGGATCGATGCGACCGAGACGGTGTTCGGGTCTGAACACATGCGCTGGGACGAGCCGGTATTCTCGTTCACGCTGAAACAGGACGAGGGCGACCCGGCGAGCCTCACGGTCGTCGTTCGCCGTCCGGTCAACGATGCTGGCGAGGCGATCGGGCTGCTCGGTCCCGGCCGCAAGATATGGGCGTGGTTTGCATTTGACTGCGGCCCGGCGCTGATCAGGTTCCGCGGCCGGCTCGTCGGTATTCCGACCAGCATCTTCGAGGAGCTGGTGACGCTGGAATTCGTCGCGCGGCCGCTCGATGTCGTGGCGCAGAAGGAAGCCCTGGCCGAAACGCTGAAGGTGCTGCCGTATTACGACGAGGTGGTGATCGACAAGGCGCGGCGCAGCGATCCCGATGTCGTGCTCGAGGGCTACAGCGCAGTTTGGCATTACGACCGCGAGAGCCATGTCATCAGTGTTTCATCCGAGACGGATGGGGAAGACGGCCTGGTCGAGTTCCTGTGCGCAAACGGGGACGTGCTCTATGACGGCCTCGGCCTCACGCTCACCAGCGGGCCGTTGTCGCGCGTCGATGTCAGTGCAGAGTACACATGGACGCAGCAGGGATTTGGCACCGTCGATCTGACTAATTATCTAGTTTCAGGCTGGCCGGATTCCGTCAACGGCGAGATATCATCTTACACCATGTCGGCCGGGGATTGGCCCAAGACCGGAGCAGGGATTGGTGATGGCTGGGTGGCCGCGTTTGGGGACGCGCATGATCTTGTTGACCTGACCGTCAAGACGAAGAATTCGGGCTTTGGAACCATCGTCAAGAATTTCGACGGCAGCGGCGTTCAGACCACAATCTCGAAATCGGAAAGTTACATTGCTTCATCCACAACGCATGGGACCAACCTGATCTTGGGGTGGAGAACCAACGCCGATACAAGTTATTCCTCCACCACATCTCAAGATGGGGATGGTTTGCTTTATACATCTTCGTCCAATTACAGCACGTCGTGGACCGAATCATATTTCGCCCAGCAGGCATTCAAGCCGATATTGATTGCGGGTTGGAAAGCCAATCGGCAATGCACCGAGCGAGTATCGTTCTCGTTGTTCGCCGACGTGCAATCCATCCTGACCGATCCCGAGGACGGCGAGGCGTTGCGGATCGATGATGTTCGTTCGGTTAATTTGAGCGACGCCACAGAAGGCACGCCGATTGGTGATCCGCGGCGACGGTCCTACATCACGACCGCGCGCGGCAATCAGAGCCTCGAGCATCTGATCGCGCTGGCGCGGGCGAAGCTGATGTTACGGGCGCGGGTGGTCGAGATCACATTTGCGCCCAAGCTTGCGCGCATGGCGGAAGTAACGTTGCGCAAGAATGCCTTTCTGGCCGAGCCTCGGGTCGGCGAGGCGACGGGAAAAATCATTGGCTATTCGCTCGGCCTCGACGGTTCGGATGGCCACATCAATTGCGAGGTTCGCATCGGCTGCACCATCGGCCGCGGTGGTGTGGTGGCGGCAGCGGACGGGACACCGACCTATTGCAGCATCGATTATGTCGGTGCTGATTATCAGCAGTTTATCAATCAGGTGGTTCTATTCCCGCTCGATACATCGGTGGGCTATTCGCCACCGCTGGCGGCGCCGAACGATGATGGTCTTAACTTGCTGGGCGCCCTGCGGGTCGAGGACGTGATCGAGGTGCCGCTTTCCGTTGTGTTTGGGCCGCTGGAGCAGAAAGGGAACCTGGAGAATGACGCCGCGCCCTGGGGAAACGTCGGTGCGCAGGAAGCCGGCACCGATTTTGTGAAAGCAGACGAGGCACAAGCCGAGGCCGCCAAGAACATGCTGAAACAATACGAAACAAAGGCGACCTTCAAGCTCAAGAGCATGACCCGCGAATTTTCCAGCGACTACGAGATCGAACTAACCGAGTTGAAAATCCCGACCGGCTATGATCTGGAGGCGGTATAATGGCGGGCTTTGAGGTTGTCGTCAGGCCAGCCGTCTTCCCCAATATCCGGCCCGCACCAGCGCGCTCGCTGCCGCCTGCGGACGATCCGACGAAAGGCTTCTGTGAAATTACGGGCGGCGGCAGTTTCCCCGTTCAACTCTCATTCAGCCATAGTGTCAGCACATCGAAATCAAAGCCGGTCGAGATGGAACGCCGCAGCGACGAAGTGCGGGTTTATCAGGAGAATGATGACGGCACGGTCAACCGGGACAATTATGTGGATATGAAAGTCGCCAACCGAATCAAGATGAAACGTCAGGAAGGCGATCCGGTCCCGCCGTCTGCTGGTGATACCGGCGGTGTAGGTGGTGGGCCTCTGCCGCGGCCAAAGCGGGTCGACATTGACGAGGTGTCTTATTATCAGCGCCTCAAAGAATCCAACAATGTCGAGATACGCAAGACTGACATAATAGACAAAAGCAGTTTGCCGGGGACGAGCGAATGACCGTCGTCTATGTTACCACCGGAGCATGGGGTGCTGGTACTGGTGCGCCGAATAGCGCGGCCCAGGTCGACGGCAACTTTTATGATGTTGATCAGCGCATTGTAACTCTCAACGCCGACCTGGCCGAGGGCAAGCGTATTGACACCGTTACCTATGCTTCGAACAGCATGACGTTTCACTATACCGACAGTACGAGCCAAGTCATTCCGCTGCCGGTCGCCACGCTGCAATATGTGGGGAACTGGACGAACGACACGCCGTACATGCGCGGCCACATGATCACCGCGGACAACGGCTTCTATCAGGTGCTGGAGGGTCATACGACGCCAGCGGCACCGGCGCCGTTCAATCCGAATGCTACAACCGGGGCACCCGATAACCTTCCGCTCTATGGACTCTTTCTGCCGCTGAACGATGTCAATTACGATGCCGCGATCTTCGTGCCCGGCAGCGTCCAGCGTGCGGCGGGCGAGCTGCTGTTCCAGGGCATCGCCAATCGAGCCATGGGATTGGCGGCAGGCGATGAGGGGGCCTATGCCCGGCTCGATGTTGCCAACCCGGTTGGGGCGGCCAGCATCATCTTGTCGATCCAGAAGAACGGCACCGAGATCGGCACCATCACGATTGCGGCCAACGCGCAGGTAGGCACGTTCAATATTCCTGCCGCGACCAACTTCGCCGAGGGCGACCGCTATGCGTTGCGGGTCACGGCATCCACCAGCGCGGTGCCGGCCGGACTGTCGGTGACATTGCCGTTCGTGCGGACGGATATTTGATGGCGGCCGTTCCGCTCGATTTCCTCAAGCAAATTACTAATGTGCATTGGGGCGGCGGCGGCGGCGTGTTCATTGCGGGTGACAACGACAGCAACATCTACTATCTGAAACTGGACGCGGTCGCCGATCCCGACAAGCCGCCAGCCTGGGAAAGTCTCGGCACGCTCGATTTCACCAAGGATGAAGGGGCATATTTTACCGGATACGTCCAGGGCAGCACCTTTGCAATGGTTGGTGCAGTAGAGGACAAGAAGCCGGTGTTTATCCTGGTCGGCGGCGGCGGGCCACGCAGGGCGATCGGGATCATCATGGCGTCCAGGGACGGGAAAGAATGGTCGCGCGTGTTCAGCTATGGGCAGGACAGCGACACCTACAGAGGTGTCAATATCTTCGGTGTAGTCTGGGACGAGGAAGCCCAGATGTTCTACGCCGGTGGGCATCAGTTCGACAGTTTTTTCGATAGTACGATACTATATGCGTGGCAGACTGAGATCGATTTACTATTTGCCTCGGCCGATGGGTTTACCTGGAGCGAGATCGGTCGCAATGAAAGGAAGGTCGAGGCCCATGGTGCGGACCCATTTCCGCCCTGGCCGGACTATCCATCCGGTTTGCTGGCGGCGCATTGCAGCAAGAGGGTCGTCGATAGCAACGGCAATGGCGTCCCCGGTGGAAACTACGGGTATGACAAGGATAAGGAATTGTTGATTGCGCCAAATAAGCCCGTTGTTATAAGTTATGATGTGGGCTTCCTTCAAATACCCACAACAGGCTCCGATGTTACCGTGACGTTTTCCGGTGAGGGCGATCCTGCGTCCTACCCTTCCAATCCCGGCCTGCCAGCAATTTGTGTTGCTACGGCCGGCGGCAAATGGGTAGTCGCGGGTGGAGATGACGGCGATTCCCAAGCTGCAATCGCAGTTGCTTCCGACGAAGCATATATTTGGCAGAGCCTCAACCCAGAGGGAACCAGCAAGGTCATCACCCTGACCGCCGGGGACCTGGATAATGCTGGTCTGTAATGTCAGCCTGCGGCCGCCGCGGTCGGCAATCGCGGCCGACGTTGCGGAGATCACCGCCGCAGTCGATGCGTTGACAACCGGCAATGTTGTCTTTGCCACGCTGGTCGATGACCCGGCCTCGGTGGGTGACATCGTCGACGCCTATCTCGGCGAGATCATGCTCGAGGCCGCGAGCTCCAGTGCTGCCGTCGATGGTGCAATTTCCTATAGCTATGGCGTTGGAATTGATGAAGCGATGACCGCTCTCGATGTCTTAGACGGTTCCATTGGAGCGCCGATGAGTGCCGAGGCCGCGGCCTTCCTGGCGCGTACGAGCGGATTGGATACGACACACACTAATGCCTATATCGCGTTGATTGACGGCCTGGTGACGGATGGCATCTGGGCCAAGCTCGACATGCTGCACATCTACGCGACACAGAATGCCACAACCGCAAACCTGAATTTGGTTGGCAATATCTACAACGCAACACCCGTCAACTCGCCTGCGTTCACGACTGACAGGAGTTATACCGGAGCACTAACCGGCACAAAATACATTGCTACCGGCTTCACGGCGAGCACGGCAGTCTCGCCCAAGTTCACGCGGAATTCCGGGCATGTGTCGGTGTGGTCGCTGAATGATTACGTCAGCTCTACTGCATTCATCATGGGCAGCACCGCTGGCAGTTCTCATATCGGAATGCAGGCGAGATATTCTGGCAACCAGTCTTATTGGTTCCTCAATGACGCCGTTGGCATGTCATCAATCAGCTCGTCGTCAATCGGGCATTTCATGTGCAATCGCCTTCTGAGCACTACGGGCGAGGGGTGGAAGAATGGTGTTCTGGTCGCCTCTAACAGTTCTGTCGCTTCGCAGCCGGTCAACGCGCGCGAGCTATTCGTATCTGGGGAAAACCAAAACGGCACCCCCACCGCTGTGCCTTATGAAGTCGCAATGGCCAGCATTGGTGCGGGCCTGACTCCGACGGAATCACTTGCATTTTATAACCGGCTGCGAACTTACATGACGGCAGTCGGCGTTCCATAACTAAAGGAGAAAATCAATGACGGAAGAACGCGCACCCGCGCGCGAATGCGCCGACGCATCCATTGTCCGCGGCAACGGCATCAGCGAAGGTGCCGAGGCGCATGGCCGCTACGAGGTCGAATGCATCGGTGTCGACGGCAAACTGAAATGGCGCGATGTCATCGAGAACGTGGTGGCAACGGTCGGCAAGAACCTGGCGCTGGATACGTTCCTCGGAGGTGCCGCCTATACCGTGACCGGGCCGTTCATGGGCCTGATCTCATCGACCTCCTATTCGGCGGTTGCTGCCGGCGACACCATGGCCTCACATGCCGGATGGCTTGAGGCCGGCGGTGCCAATGCGCCGACCTATTCGGGCAACCGCAAG
>Ga0068871_100002742_pt1 | contig 12029 bp, 10 predicted proteins | sample KBSMisM72_FD_72750 | JGI IMG/M metagenome (GOLD analysis project Ga0068871, IMG submission 72750) | Miscanthus rhizosphere microbial communities from Kellogg Biological Station, Michigan, USA - KBS Miscanthus M7-2 | ecosystem: Host-associated > Plants > Roots > Rhizosphere > Soil ... | reverse complement strand
CAAACTGTCCTTGTGCGATCAGCTTGCCGAACTTGCCTCGCGCCGCGGACTGCCGCGCCACGACGCACAAGCCTATTGTGGACTCGGCGCCGGCGGCCCGGCTGGTGGCAACGGCGTGCGCAAGGGGGTCGAGCATCGCCGATGTGTGATCGGTTTCGATCTGAAGCACCACGTCGAGCAGGCCAGGCGACCTCCATTGGCCGTGCGAGTTTGGATCGTCAGCCGATCCTTCGTACTCACCGAACGTGATCGCGAACTGCAGCACACGGCCGATGACGACGATCAGGTCTTGAAGGACGCGATGGTGCTGCTCGCCGACGGACCTCTGGCATTCGTCGATGAGCGCCTGAATCGTGGGAAGGTGAGTGGCGCGTTCGAGCACGAACCGGCGAAATCGTTCTCTCGGCGTGTCGAATCCTGGCGCGTCGTCGAGGCGCCCGACGAGCTGGAGCAACTCGGCGAGCGAGATGCTCATTGGGCGCGGAACAACACGGTTTGGTCGGACGGGGTGTCGCGGCCCGGCGCCGGCTCGAGCGTCACGCGAGCGCCGACAATCGGGCGAGGCACGTCTGGCGGATGGTCCGTCGCAAGCGTGACGCGGCCCGCCTCGTCCGGTGCGAAGGTGCCCGCGTTGACCGGGTCGGTCGTCGTCCAAATCCACACTTGATAGACGTTTCCCGCGCCGGGCGACAACAACCGCGAGCCGCTGAACACCATTCCACGCGAACGGCTGAACAACAACTGCGCCGAACCGCGGGCGGCCCCCTCGCCACCGATCAGATTGATTCGTACCAGATCGGGGGCGGCAAGAACGTCACTCGTGATTTGCGCCCGCGACGCGGCGTTGCGCGCGAGCTCTATCTGCGTCGCCGCATCGCGTCGAGCGCTTTCTATGCGCTGGTTGGCGTCATTGGCAATGATTTCGGTACGGAGCCGCGCCGCCGCCGCCTGGTCGGACGCGATTTTGGCCCGGTTGTAGAACAATGCGCTGACGCCACCCGCAATCGCCACCGCGAGTGCGACCCCGGCAACCGGCGCAAGCCATTTCCGCTCGGAGACGTCGGCCGGGTCCAGTTCGACCGTCGGCGCGGGTTCATCGGACTTGCCTCGCCGCACCTCATCAGCTGATTGAGTTGCGCCTGATGCGGTCCGCAGCGCAAGAGCCGACGTGAGATTCTTTCCGGCTCCCTCGCTATCGCGGATCTCGTGGTGCAGCCGTGTCACCTCGTCGAGCGCCCACGAACTGGCCGGGCTACGAAGGGCGCTCGCGTTTTGCTGCCGAAGTTCGGCGAGCACGGCGTGGACGTCTCGCGACAGGTCGTCCATTCGCCGGTGAAGGTCCTTCTCCAGTGTGGCGAGCCGTGCCTCGGCGCGTTCGATTCCTGTCTGCGTCGACCCGGCCGTGCTGACGCAGATTTCGGCCAGGCTCTCCGCCTGATCCCGCAGCTGGCGTACTGGCTCCTCGTGCAGGCGGCGAAGCGACGCCCACTCGTGTTCGATGAGGCGTTCGAGGTCCTGAAAGCGCCAGCTCGCGTCGCGCTGAAGGCGAGCGGCGACGTCGTTCCAGTCGTTGAGCTTGGTCTCGAGCTCGGTGACCGCGTGCGCGTGGCGTTCGCTCGTCGTGGACCACTGCTTCAGGATGTCGGCGCAGCGCTCGGCGAGATGGGCGAGATGTTGTTCTACCGGATGAGGCGGTTCTCCGGATTTTCCCCATTGCTGGAGCGTCGTGTTGAGGCGATTGAGGTTCGCCTCGAGATCCGCCAGCCGTAGCTCCAAACTTCCCGCGTGCGGAAGCATGTGTCTCTTGGAGAGTCGATTCTAGTACAAGCGCGGCGCGGACGAACACCTCTTTTGATTGGATCTTGTACTCGGCAGACGAACGCGGTACGATGAAATTCCGCACGACGTCCCAAATCGCATTCACGTTGGGGGCTGCGATGGGTTTCAAAAAGATCGGCTGCTCCGTCGTCCTGGTTCTCAGCGCCTTTGCCGGCATCGCTTCGGCTGCCGACGACAGTCTCGACAATCTCGATCGGGCCAAGTCTCTCTACGCGTCGGCCGCGTACGACGAGGCGCTCACGATCCTCGATCAGATTTCGGGGACGCCTGCGCCAGGCGATCGCATGTCGGTTGCCGCGTACCGCGTCTATTGTCTGCTTGCGCTCGATCGCCAGGACGAAGCGCGCGCGCTGATCGATCGCATCCTTCACCAGAGTCCTCTCTTCGTGCCGTCGGACAACGAGGCGTCGCCCCGCATCCAGACGATCTTTCGCGACGTACGCCGCGCCGAGCTGCCCAAGATCGCGAGGGAACGCTACGCGGAGGCGAAAACGGCGTTCGACCGCAAAGATCCCACCACCGTGCGGCAGTTCGACGATCTGCTGACGCTGCTGGACGACCCTGATCTGCACGACTGGTCGGCGGCGGCCGATCTGCGGGCCGTTGCGTCGGCGTTTCGCGATCTCGCCAAGGCGGTGGCGGCGCCCGCCTCGCCGGTGGCCGACTTCAAGGCGACAGCGCCGGCCTCACAGCCGCTCACGCCGCCTGACATCACTTACACAGCAGCCGACTCGGACATCACGCCTCCGGTGCCGCTGGTGCAGAGAACGCCTCAATGGCGTCCGTCTCCATCCGAAGCGGCGCAAGACTACAGGGGCGTGCTTCGGCTGCTGATCGACCGAGCAGGGACAGTGGTATCGGCGACGATGCCGACAGGCACGCGGCCCGCCTACGATCAGGCACTCGTGCGCGCGGCGCGCGACTGGAAGTTTCAACCCGCGCTGAAGCAGGGTCGGCCGGTGAGCTATCTGAAGATCATCGAGATCCACCTGACGATGAGTGCGCCGTAGAACGGTGCCGCTTCCTGCCGACGGACTGCTCGTCGACGTCTACAAGCTGGCTCGCCGGATAGGCCGTTCGGGAGCAATCGACGCCGTTTGTCAGCACGTCGTCGAACAGGCCGCTCGAACGGTGGCGGCCGAGCGGGTTTCCATCGCTCTTTACCGTGCCGACGAACACCAGCTCGTGCTCACGGCCGCGTGCGGCTACGCGTTGACGGACCTCGACGACGTGCGAATCCAACCGGGCGAGTGGGTGATGGGTCATGTGTTCGCGTGCCGGCGCGCGGTCGTCGTTCGCGACGTGCGTCGTCTTCGTGCGGTGTCCGCGGTGACGCGACGCTATCGCAGTGTGTCCTTCGCGGCCGTCCCAATCGTCGCCGAGGGCTGCGTCCTTGGCGTGCTGAGCGCCACCGAGAAGGCCGAGGACGAACCCTTCACGCAGAGGGACGTCGCCGCGCTGCGCACCATCGGTGGAGTTGCCGCTTTGGGCCTGGCTGCCGCGCGCAACGAGGCCGAAGTCCTTCGGCTCACTCATGCGGCGACGATTGATGCGCTCACTGGTCTCTTCAACCGTCGCTCGTTCGATGCGCGTCTGCGGCAGGAGATCGAACGCGCGAAACGCTCGTCGGGCACGCTGGCGGTATTGATGATCGACATCGACGACTTCAAGGACGTCAACGACACACAGGGCCACCCTGCCGGCGATGCCGTGCTGCAGGCCGTGTCGGACGTCCTTCGGTCCGTCGTCCGCGTGTTCGACTTCTGCGCGCGATATGGCGGCGACGAGTTCGCGATCGTCATGCCGAACAGCGATCGCGCGAGTGCTGCGGCCGCCGCGGAGCGGATTCGGGAACGCATCGCGACCAGCCGGGTGACGGTGAGCGTTGGCGCCGCGACGCTGCGAGACGACGACACCGCCGAAGAGATCGTCCAGCGCGCCGACGACAGCCTGTATCGGGCGAAGGCCGCCGGCAAGAATTGCGTCCGGGTCGCGCCATCGGGAACCGTCGCCCAGTTGCGGCCGACGACGGCCCGCTTCAAGGAACGTCCGTCGAGGCGATGACGTTGGACCGCGAGTACGTCCTGATCGTCGACGACGACGCCGATCGCATCGCTGCCGCGGTCCGCGGGTGTGGCGAGGCGTGCCCAGTGCCGACGATCGTCGCGCGCAGCGGAGCCGATGCGACTCGGCTCCTCGAACAACTCGGACCGCCGGCGGTCTTGATGACCTCACTCGCGCTGCCCGACCGGGACGGCCTGTCGGTGATCGAGTCGCTGCGTCGTATCGATGCAGCCGCGCCGGTGGTGGCATGGTCGGCCGATCGCGAGCTGCGCGAGTACGCAGCAAGCCGCCTCGCACAGACCCGGTCTAAAGTGCTCGGTCGCGGACTGTCATCCGAGTTGTGTCGGCGCTGCGTCGAGGCGTTGCTGCAGCGCGCGGACACCCCGGGGGCCGTGATGGCCGCAGTCGCGGACGACGGCGAGGAGAATTGGGTGGATCTGGCGGAAAGGGCACGACAACGCCTCGGCGTTGTCGGCGCGGCGGCGTACACGAAGGCGCGCGGCGCCGGCGAATACGCGATGTCGGTGTCGTGGATGCCGGATGCGCCGATGCTGAATTTTCCGTCCATCCTGCCGTCCGCGATCGAAGAGGTCCTGGCGAGCGGGGCCGCGAGGACGTGGACGGAGCGCGCCGGAGAAAACGCGGCGTCGCATGCGGCGTTGCGGAGCCTGGCGATCGCGCCAATCGTGCGCGACGGCGAGACGGCGGGCGTGCTCTGCGTCTTCGATGCAGAGTCGCAGGCGTTTCGCCAGGACGATCTCGATGCGCTGAGCGCGATCGCCGGGGGGGCGACGACGCCGCGTCGGGGAGTCCCGGCAGTGCCGATGGACCGCGATGACGGCGAAGCGATCATCAAGCGAGAGCTCGCCCGCGTCGGACGCGATCAGCGGCCGCTGAGTGCCTTGCTATTTACGATGACGCCGCGCCGCCCGGACGACGTGCCTGCGGTCGACGACATCCTCGCGACTGTGGTCCGAGGCAACGATTTGGTCGTTCGATGGACGACGTCCGAGGTGGTGGTGGTCCTCACGGGCGTCGACAACGGCGTCGCCCAGCGCGTGGCCGAGCGGATCAGTGACGTCGTCCAGACGAAGGCGGCCGTCGCAGAGCTTGCGGGCACTGAATCGTTCGAGGACACCATCGCGAGGGCGGCAGCCTCGATTCGAACTTTCCCTTCAAGCAGCCCATCCGCAGAAGATCCGCGACGGTCAGCGCCGTCGCGTGGATATCGGGCGAGCACGAGCGGTGCTCGACGTAGCAGACCTCCGGCCTGAGCCGTTCGTTCCGATCACCCGTTTACGGAGGATAAGAATCTGGGATAATCGCGGCTCGCGAGAGGGGGGTCTATGCACAAGACATCCATGCTGTTTTCGTCCGTGGCACTACTCGCACTCGGCGCGCTGGCGTTCGCTCAACCGCCAGGTATCACGCGCGAGATGATCGAAAGATCGCTTCCGGTCGAAGGCGCGCCGCTCGCGGTGCCGGGGCCGTATGCGATCACATCCGAAGCGGCCTTCGGTTCGCCGGGCCTTTTGGTGTTTCGTCCGACGAATCTCGACGCGTTCCCCAAGAAAGACACGCTTCCCGTGATGGTCTGGGGCAATGGCGGCTGCGCCATCGAGGGCAAGCGCTACTCGGGTTTCTTGACCACCATCGCCTCGCACGGTTTCCTCGTCATGACCACCACCGCTCAGGAAGGCGGGGCGCGCCAGCAGACAGCCGACCATTTGCGCGCGGCCGTCGATTGGGCAGAGAAGGAAAACGCGCGTGACGGCGCTCCGTTGAAGGGCAAGATCGCGATGGACAAGGTTGCGGTCATGGGTCAGTCGTGCGGCGGCTTCCTGTCGGTCGCTCTCGGAGTCGACCCGCGCGTGAAGACGATTGGCGTGTTCAACTCAGGCGTTCAAGCGCCGAATCCGAATGCACCGGCCTCTCCATTCCCGACGACGGACGCGCTGCCCAAATTGCATGGGCCGGTGCTGCTCATCAACGGCCATGAGCCCGACTTCATGATGGCCACGTCGAAAGCGACGTATGACGCCATCGACAAGGTGCCGGCGTTCTACGGCGCGCGCCACAACGCAGGACACACCGCCACGGTTTTTCATCCTGGCGGCGGCGAGTATGCGAACGTCGCGTCGAATTGGCTGCTGTGGAATTTCAAGAACGACAAGAAGGCCGCCGCGATGTTCGTGGGCAAGAACTGCAGCCTCTGCGCGAATGTGAACTGGGATGTGCAATCGAAAGGGCTGAAGGGATGAGATCGTAAGGAGGAAAGCATGATCCGCAAGGGTTTGTTTGGCGGATTCGCGTTGCTCGCGTCGCTCATGATGTCGCCACTCGCGGCTCAAACCAAGCCGGTTCCGGCGAGGACGTCTGACGGCAAGCCGAACCTGGCCGGCATCTACTCGTTCAGCACCATCACGCCGCTTCAACGGCCGGAAGGGCTCGCGGGAAAGGCGACGCTGAGCGAGGACGAGGCGACGGCGTTCGAAGCGTCGGAGAACACGCGGCTGAATCGCGATCTGTTCGATCCGGAGAAAGGGCAGCCGAGCGCCGGATATGCGCCGCGAGCGCAGGGCGGCGTGCTGTCGTACAACGAGTTCTGGTACGAGCGCGGCAGCAAGCTCACCAACGACAAACGCACCTCGCTCATCGTCGATCCGCCGAGCGGCACGATTCCATTGACCGACACTGCACGCCGCCGGGTTGCGGCCATGCGCCAGCTTTCGGATTCGGGGCTTGGCGACTCGTATGCCGATCGGCCGCTTGCCGATCGCTGTCTGCAGGGATTCAACTCGGGTCCGCCGATGACGCCTGGCGCCTACAACAACAACGTGCAGATCGTGCAGTCGCCGGGATACGTCGTGATCGTGAACGAGATGGTGCACAACGCTCGAATCATTCCGACGGACGGACGTCCGCACACGAAGCTGCGTCAATGGTCTGGAGACTCGCGCGGACACTGGGAAGGCGACACCCTCGTGGTGGACACCGTCAACTTCCGCCGCGAGACGAGCCTGCAAGGCTCGACAGCGGAGACGCACGTGATCGAACGCTTCACGCGCGTCGATTCCGACACGCTCAAGTACGAATTCACGGTGTCTGACGCGGGTTCCTACACGCAGCCGTGGAGCGCGATGGTGCCGCTGATGAGGATTCCAGGGCCGATCTTCGAGTACGCGTGCCACGAAGGCAACTACGCGCTGCCAAACATTCTGGCGGGTGCGCGCGCGCAGGAGAAGCAAAAGGCAGACTAGGGCAGTTTGAACGGCAGGCGGGTCTTTTCGTCGCCGGCGCTGATCTGAAGCGTCACGTCTTTTGCGCCACGCGGCAGCTCGAACACGACTTCTCCTTCCTTCGCGCTGTCGGCGCCGACGACTTCGTTGAGTGAATTCGTCGGCTCCCGCGGCACGTCCGCCACGATCAGCCGATAGGACCTGCCCCAGAAGTTCGCCGGATAGCGGCCGGCGTTTGTGTAGCGCACGTCGAACGTCAACGTCCGTCGCTCGGCGTCGATCGGCGCGACTTGCGCGGACAGAATCGTAACGACGGCGGCGCCGGCGGCGAGCTTCACCTCGTGAAGTGGAGGAAGCGGAATCGCGCCAGGCGACGGTGATTCCGCCGTCGTTGCGGGTTGCGCATCACGCGACACCGTCGGAGGCGACGACGATGACGCCGGCGAAGCGGGCTCGCTGCGGCTGCCCGTGCGATTGAACGCGACGATGAGGCCGGTGGCTGCCGTGACAATCGCGGCGAGTCCAGTCAGAATGCCCGGAAGCGTCTGCCACCAGCTCGGGCCGTTGGCGGATTTGTTGTCAGACATCGGTGAGCACGACCTTCCCGATATTAGCCCGCGATTGCAAATACCGATGCGCATCACTAGCGCGGTCGAGCGGAAATGTCCTCGCGACGACGGGTCGCAGCCGGCCGGCGGAAACTTCCCGCAGGATCATGTCCATCGCGGCGCGGATCTGACGGCCTTCGCCCCACAAGTGCCCGAGGTTCAGTCCGAGCACGCCGCGGTTGCGATTCATCAGCGAGAGGGGCCGGAATGCCGGCATGCCAATCAGCGTGCGGACGGCGCGCCACAGGCTGCGGCGCTCGCCGGCGGCGAGGCTCGAGACGCCGTACACGACGAGACGGCCGAGCGGCGCCAGCAAGTTGTAGCTGATTGTGAACTGGCGGCCGCCGATCGGATCCAGGATGACGTCCGCTCCGCGTCCGGACGTGAGCCTGCGCACTTCCGCCGCGATGTCCTGCCGTTGGTGATCGACTGCGTGATCGACGCCGAGCGCGCGAATCGCGTCGATCTTCGACGTCGACGCCGTGCCGATGACGATGGCCTGCCGCAGCTTCGCGAGTTGTGTTGCCGCGATGCCGACACCGCCGCCGGCGCCGTAGACGAGGACCGTATCGCCTGCGTCGACGTTCGCCAGGCGATAGAGCGCAATCGACGCCGTCAGGTAATTGACCGGCACGGCCGCGGCTTCGATGTCGGTGAGTTGAGGAGGAATGGCGAAGGCCTGCGTCGCCGGAACCACGACGGAAGTTGCATACCCGCCGAAGCGGGTCAGCGCCAGCACGCGATCGCCGGCGCGAAATCCCGTGACAGCCGCGCCAACGGCGTCGACTACTCCGGCCACTTCGTAACCGACGACGGCCGGCAGGGGAGGCGCATCGGGATAGAGACCGAGCCGCGCCATGACGTCGGCGAAATTCACACCTGCCGCGCGAACGGCGATCCGCACTTCGCCGGGCCCAGGCACTGGATCCGGCGCTTCGCGAATCTGAATGACGTCCGGAGGGCCCCGATGGACGATTACGGCCTGACGCACGCCAGCGAGTGTACAGTTTGTCCGGTCACGCACCGCCGTCAGCGCGTCGGGCGTCAAAGATTGAGCAAATGCCGGGATGTTGTGGGGCTGAGGTGGCCGCCTCCGATGAAAGCAGTACAATCCGCATTCCCTTAGAAGGAGGAATTGCCGTGGTAAGAAAACTGGCGCTCGTCGCAATCAGCGTCGCGTCTCTTGGTGGGACCGCGATCGCTCAAGACGCAAAGGCCGTGATCGCCAACGCGCAGAAGGCGCTCGGCGACGTGAAGTCGATCACATATTCGGGCTCGGCGAAGGATGTCGCGTTCCAGCAGTGCGGCGCGAACTCGACCCAGATGAGCTGCCAAGGGACGCACGATCCGATGCGGCCGATCGCGAACTACGTCCGCGTGGTCGATCTCGCGGCCCCGGCGTCGCGCGCCACGGGAGCGACAAACAACATCGGAGCCGGAGGCTCGACGGCGCTGGCGCCGGGAACGTTCTCCCAGCAGATTACGGCGCAGCAGGCCGATGTGTCGCAACCATGGGCCGGGTCGCTCGAGTTCTACCTGACCCCGTGGGGATTTCTGAAAGGCGCGGCCGACAACAACGCGACGGCGAGTCGCAAGAGCGGCCACACGGTCCTGACCTGGAGCCCGACGGTTAAAGCGCCGTCAGGCAAGAGCTACACGATCAACGGCTACGTGAACGACAAGAACCTCATCGATCGCGTCGAGACGTGGTCGGCCGACAACATCATGGGCGACATGCAGATTGTCGCGACGTATTCGGGCTGGAAGGATTTCGGCGGCGCGATGGCGCCGACGAAGATCGTGCAGACGCGCGGCGGCTGGCCGTTCTTCGAAGTCGACGTGACGTCGGCGAAGGCGAACCCCCCCGATCTGGCGACGCTCGCGCTGCCGCCCGCACCGCCCGCCGGACGCGGCGGCCCTGGAGGTCCTGGCCGCGGACCGGCGCCGGCGTTGACCGTCACGACCGAGAAGCTTGGCGACGGCCTCTGGAAACTCACCACCGGCGCGGGCAGCTACGATTCGATCATCGTCGAGTTCAAGGACTACGTGATGATGCTCGAGGCGGGGCAGTCCGAAGCGCGCGCGCTCGCGTACGTCGCCGAAATCAAGAAGCTCGTGCCGAACAAGCCGATTCGATACGTGATGAACACGCATCCGCACTCGGACCATACGGGCGGACTGCCGGTGCTCGTGGCCGAAGGCGCGACGATCGTCACGCAGAAGAACAACGCGGCGTTTCTCGACAAGGCACTCAACACGCCGCGCACGCTGATGACCGACACGCTCGCGAAGAACCCGAAGAAAGCGAAGATCGAAGCGGTCGACGAGAAGAAGGTGTACTCGGACGGGACGCGGACCGTGGAGCTGTACCACGTCGCGCCGGTGCCGCATTCGAACGGGCTGATGATCGCCTACATCCCGAAGGAGAAGATCCTCTTTCAGGGCGACTTCACGGTCACGCCGGGCGAGCCGGCCAACGATCACGTGAAGGCGCTCGGCCCGATCGTGCTCGACAAGCTCAAGCTGGATTTCGACAAGTACATTCCGGTGCACGCCGGCGCCGCTCCACAGACCAAGGCGGATTTCCTGAAGGCGTTAGGGAGGTCGTAGCTACTTCACGTCCTTCGCTTCCAGCGCGCCGAGCTTTTTCAGCAGCGCGACGGTCGTCGGCTTCGGCACCGGCAGCTGCAGCAGGCTGGATTTGCCCATCGCGACGTCGAGCGGCGTGAAGCCCTGCTTGCTCTTCACGTTCAGCTCGGCGCCGTGGTCGACGAGATACTGCACGATGGTATCGGCGCCGCGGTCCGCGGCGCCGTGCAGTGCGGTCTCCTCGCGGCTGTTTCGCTGACGCACGTCGAAGCCGGCGCTCACGAAAATCTTCACTGACTCCAGCGCGTCGCGCTCGGCGCCGCGCGTGTTCTTGTCTCGATACCCCACGCCGGCGGCGAACATCAACGCCGTGTTTCCGTCCTTCGTCGTCCGTTTGGCGTCGGCGCCCGCGTCGAGCAGGAGACGGATGGCCGCCGTGTCGCCGGCCCGCGCCGCGCGCATGAGCGGGGTTGTCCCCTCGCCGAGCGTCGCGTCGCCGAAGTCCATGCCGCTGCGGCCGGGAAGAAACGCCGTCAGCGTCGCGTCGACATTCGCGTGGCGGTCGAGCAGAGCCTTCAACACATCGATCGTCGGCAGCGGATCCTCGGTCTTCCGATTCGGCAGCGCCGAATAATCCTCGTTGCGCATGTCGGCGATCGCGTAGAGCGGCGTGCGTCCGTAGCTGCCCGCGATGTTCACGTCGGCGCCGCGCTCGATGAGGAACTTCGCGAACGTGTACTGCTTGTTCATGATCGCCACGACAAGGGCGGTCGTGTTGTCGACGTCGCCGTAGTTGATGTCGACGCCCTTTTCGAGCATCACGCGCGCGGACTCGATGTCGCCTTCGCGCGCGGCAAACGCGAGCGCGGGGAATCCGCCGCGTGGAATGGGTGTGATCGACGAGGCGGCGCTCAGCTTCGGAATCTTCGTCTCGCGGTCGAACGACCGGACTTTCCAGTCTGCGCCGCGCTCGAGGAGCAGCTTCACGACGGCGGGATGCCGCTCGGCCGCGGCCCACATCAGCGCGGTCTGTCCTTTGTACTGCTCGCGCGCGTTGACGTCGGCGCCGCGCTCCAGCAGGAGCCGGACGACGTCGACGTTCCCGGCGCGCGCGGCGGTCATCAGCACGGTCTCGCCGTCGGCGGTCGTCAGCGTCTTGGCGTCCGCGCCGGCGTTGAGCAGCGCGTCCACCATCGACGCACTGCCGGCCGTGACGGCTTCAGACAGCGGCGTCGCGCCGTAGCGGTTCGTCGCCTTGACGTTCGCGCCCGCGCGAAGCAAGAGCGAGACCGCCTCGTCGTTGTTCCACATGACGGCCCAATGCAGCGCCGTCGTGCCGTCGGGCTGCGCCGTATTCACATCGGCCTTGTGCTGAACGAGCGCGCGCAGCGCGCTGAGATCCTTCTTTTGAGCGGCGTCGGCGGCATCCGTCGCGCCCGCGTGAGCGAGCGCCGGCGTCAGCAGCAGAAGACCGGTGGCGAGAAGCGTTCGTGCATTCATGCGAGTCCTCACAGATGTAGTGCAGACCTTCAGGTCTGCCCACTGCAGGCCTAAAGGCCTGCACTACACATCGGTCAACAATCCCGTGCTGTCGCCGACGCTGTCCTGCTCGATGCCGGCCTTGTGGAGGACGGTCAGCAGCAGGTTCGCCATCGGCGTGTTCTCCGCGTACTTGAGATGCCGTCCGCCC
>Ga0068871_100002738_pt1 | contig 12038 bp, 5 predicted proteins | sample KBSMisM72_FD_72750 | JGI IMG/M metagenome (GOLD analysis project Ga0068871, IMG submission 72750) | Miscanthus rhizosphere microbial communities from Kellogg Biological Station, Michigan, USA - KBS Miscanthus M7-2 | ecosystem: Host-associated > Plants > Roots > Rhizosphere > Soil ... | reverse complement strand
TATTGGTTTCGATCTCCTGTTGAATGATGCGGTAGTTGATAGCTGCTTCGTTCTGCGAAAGAGTCTGCGCGCGTTGTTGTTCGAAGGCCTTGCGCAACGACTGCTCGCGCTCGAGTGTCTGTTGATAGCGCGTGTGCAGGTTCGTTAACAACGTCGCCGACTTACGAGTGCGGAAGTCTTTTAACTGTCGATCGAGTTCGGCGATTTGCTGATCGACTTCCTTAACTTCGGGCGCCTCTTCGGTGGCATCAACGAGCAGTAAAGATCGCTTTTGACGAAGCTCGACTAGTTTGCCTTCGATATCGCTTGTTTGTTTGGTGGCTTCGTCGACCATCGCTGTCGCTGCATCTGGAACTTTCGCTGCGTTGTAGGCGGCCTCGGCAGTCTTCCGGTCGTTTTCTGCCTGAAGAAGTTGCTGGTTTAGACCGGCAAGTCGTTCGACGACTGTGTTCTGATTCGGATCGAGCGAGATGATCTGGTTGTTTTTAGCGTAGTTTACGAGTCGTTCTTCGGCCGTCCGGATCTGTTGCTGGAGTTCGGCGATTCGTTTCTGCAGGAAGTCGCCGGTGGTACTGTTGGCTTCAGTTCGCTTTTCGAGATTCGAGAAGACGTAAGTCTCAGCGATTGCGTTTACGACTTTTGAAGCGACGAGGGGATCGATGTGTGTGAATCTGATGTCGATCAGACGTGTTTCCTTGTAGTAGCCACGTGTTTCTTTCACGGGGTCAACTTTCAGACCGGCGAGAATCGTGTTGACGTACGGCTCCAGGCGTTTCGCTTCATTGAGATCTTCGCGCGCCGTTGCCTGTGCGACAGTCGTCGTAAGCGGCAACTGGTCCGGAGGTTTGGGACCAGTGTCCTGCGGCTTGCTTCCGAGCCCGACCATTCGCCGCAACGTAGCCCACGTTGATTGTCGCTGCGAAGCACTGCCTTTGAAAAAATCAGGATTGTGCTCGAGATCGAGAGTTCGAACAACGCGCCGCATCAAGCCAGGACTGACAAGGATTTGAAGCTGAGTGTTGAAATAGATCGGATCGTCTGCTGGTCCATAAAGGGGGCGAGCGTTGTTCGTCAGTGAGCCAGTGTCTTCGAGATCGACCTGGACGCGTGCCTGTGCCTCGTAGAAATCGGGTTTGCGCGCGACATAAACGAGTGCCAGCATCGTGATCAGCGCGACGATGCCTAAGACGAGCCAAAGACGTTTGCGGATAGCACGCCAGTAGTCGAGCAGGTGGACTTCGTTATCCGCGTTGGGATCGACGCCGTAGTTATACGATTGCGGCGGCTCGATTGGCTTCGCTAGAGCTTCATTTGGAATCTCGTGTTTGACGAGCTCGGTTGGTTTCATACGTCGAATATGTCCTATAGGTCCTATAGGCCTATTACGGCACAACGCGCACGGGCAATTGTCCGACGCTGGGAACGACGCCCTGAACCAGGCTGCGGAAAAAGCTCTTTCCGGCTGACGTTGGTACGTCGACTATGTCGTTCGGCAGAAGCGCCAGATCCTCGGAGCTCTTTTTCTCGATCGCGGAAAGATCGACCGTGATCTCTTTTCTGATCGTCGTTCCCGGTTCCTGACGTAAGACGCGAATTTTGTCTTTCTTTGTGTCCTGCCTGAGTCCGCCCGCCATCGCGATGGCACGCGTCAACGTGATCGGTTCTTTTAACGCAATCGTAATCGGTGAGAAGACGTTGCCGACGACGTAAACCTGATCCGCTTCGGGAAGAGTGACGATGTCACCGGCTTCGAGATATGGGTTTGATTTCGGATCGCCCTGCAGAACGTCGCTCAGCTTGTAACTGGAGAACGCTGATGAAGCATCCGTATCGTCGACCTTCTTGCATGGTGAAGAAGTGTTTGAATGGACGATGTTGATTGTTTGGCCCGCGCGCGGCGAAGGTCCTTTGGCGTAGGTCAGCAGCTCGAGTAGCCGGACGCGTCGTTGCAGCTCGAAACGGCTCTGATCGTTGACAGCGCCGATGATGGCGACCTGGCGCGAGTGATACTCCTTGATGAAGACATCCACCTGCAGGTTCTTGTAATACTTCGCGTAACGGGTCGAGATTTCCTTCGCGAGCTCGCCTTCGGTCTGACACGCTGCCTGAATCTCCGCCTCGATGAGCGGCATTCGAATCATCCCACTTCCCTCGACGCGAACCGCTTCGCGTGAAAGCTGTGGCCGGTTAAAGACACGTATATCGAGCACATCCCCCGGGCCGATTCGATAACGATCGTCCTGCGCCTGGACAGGCACAAGAAAAAGTACGAGAACAATGATTGCCTTCATATAGTTTAAGCCGCGGATTACACGGATAAATACGGATCGATCCGTGAAAATCGGTTTTCAAAAATCCGTCTCATCTGTGGCCCATTCCAATCCGCCGTGACATGAGCGCTTCCCGCATATGATTCGGGTGCGCCAAATTCAATACGGTGTTACTCAACAACACGAGCAACTCTTCATGCTCGCGTTTGAATAGACCGGTGAGCGGTTGGTCGCCAGTCTTGACCACCACACCGTCGCGCACCCATTGCCAGAACTGGGTCTGTGTTGTCCAAAACTGTTTCCGATCTTTGCAGATGACGAGCGCTGTCTTTTTCTTTCGTTTCTTCTTCGTGCTCACTGTGAATACACCTCGGCCCTTGCGTATTGTAGACACACACAGAAACCCCTTGGGGAAGCCTCTCTTGCGAGGCAGCATTAAATTTTCAAACTACTAAAAACAGAATTCCCCGCGCCCTCGGCTACGATCTTGCTCCGTAATCGACGGGTGTTTGACTCAGCGCTTCTGATGGAAGTGAGTGGGCGGAGTAGAATTCTGTCGTGACGTTAGGTAACGCGTTTAAAGACATCAATGGCTCAATGAATCACATGCGGCGACGGTAGTTGTCGGGAAGCTCCGCGCAATTCAATGGACCCAAATTGAAGTGCATCGAGAGACTAATTATTAAGATCCCCACTGTCAAGAAATAATCTGTGTAATCTGTGATTACGAAAGCTGATCGACCATCTCACACCAAAGATGACCGATGGTAATGTGTGCTTCCTGCACGCGCGCCGTGCGACGCGACGGGACTGCCATCACAACATCGCAGAGCGCGCCCAATGGTTCCGATGTTGCTCCCGTCAATGCGATCGTTTTGCAACCCAATTCCCTTGCCCGTTCTGCTGCTCGCAACACGTTCGGTGATTTTCCACTTGTGCTAATCGCGATTAGCACGTCGCCTGCTTGTGCGAGACCCGCCACCTGACGCGCAAACACTTGCTCGTAACCGAGATCGTTACTGACAGCGGTCAGCGCTGACGTGTCTGTTGTTAGAGCCATTGCCGGCCACGAACGTCGCTGCTTTTCGTAACAACCGACGAGCTCAGCCGCGATGTGTTGCGCATCAGCAGCGCTGCCGCCGTTTCCGCAAAGCAGTATTTTCCGGCCACTCGTCAACGCATCGCAGATCATTTGACCCGATCGTTCGATCGCTGGCACTGACGACTCAAGTAAGTTTTGGATTGTGGCCAGGTGTTCCTGTAGAGACTTGGTCAGAAATTCCACGCGGGGAACTTAACATAGTTTTACATGGATTCACACGGCTAATCCCCGCTGTTTGTGTTAATCTGTGCGACTCACGCAACAGAATGAATAATTCAAATCAAACGCCGATGCTGCGCCAGTACCAGGAACTGAAGCAGCAACATCCCGGGACGCTTCTGTTTTTTCGTCTCGGCGATTTTTACGAACTCTTTTTTGACGATGCGTTGACCGGTTCGCGCGAACTGCAAATCACTCTCACAGCGCGTCATAAAGAGAGCGGCAATCCCGTACCGATGTGTGGCGTGCCGCATCACTCCGCCGCGAACTACATCGCGCGTCTGGTGCGCAAAGGCTATCGCGTCGCAATTTGCGAACAGACTGAAGAAGCCGGCAAGACGAAGAAACTCGTGCGGCGCGAGGTCGTGCGCATCGTCACGCCCGGCACGCCGATCGATCCGCAGTTGCTGGAAGCGCGTGAGCCCGTGTTTCTGTCGGCGATTTGCAGTGCAGGTGAAACGATTGGCGCCGCGTTTCTGGATATTTCGACGGGTGAGTTTCGTGTTACGCAGGAAAGCGGACGTGATTCCTGGACGCGGATTCGGGCGGCGCTCGAGTCGTATGCGCCGCGTGAGTTGTTGTTTCCGGCGTCGCTTGGTGCGCTGATCAAGAGCAGTCTTTCGGGAAAGGTGCAGACAGAGCCGCTGCCGTTGCAGGAGAGTAACGGCACTGAGTCGAGTATCTCTGCAATTGAATATGGCTTCACCGCGACGTTGACGCCGATCGAGGATTGGCTGTGGCAAAAAGAAGATTGCGAGACACTGCTGCTCGAACATTTCAAAGTTAAGACGCTCGATGGCTACGGGCTTGTGCGAAAGGATGAAGCGACTCGGGCAGCCGGTGCGTGTTTGCGATATGCGCGTGAGACGCAACGCGCTGCTGCCGAACACATTACGGATCTCGTTTACTTCGAGCCTCAGGATCACCTCGTGCTCGATAGCGTTACGGTTCGGAACCTCGAGTTGGTCGAGTCACTCGCCGGTGGAAGTGGTCGTTCGCTGTTGCAGGTGATCGATGAAACGGTGACGGGCATGGGTGCTCGTCTGTTGCGCGCCTGGCTGCTGCGTCCATGCGTCAAACGTGGTGAAGTCGAAGCAAGATTGGCGGCAGTCGAAGAGCTTTTCCGATCGCAGGTTCGCAGAGATAAGCTTCGTGCTCTACTGAAGGAAGTTTCCGATCTTGAGCGGCTGATTGGCCGAATCAGTCTCGGATCAGCAACTCCGAGAGATCTCTGCGCGATTCTCAAATCACTGAATCAGGTGCCGGCCATTCGAGCCGTGTTGCAAGACGCAGATGCCTCGCTTTTGGAAGTGCTTCTCGAAAACACGGACGAACTTCCAGACATCCGATCTCTAATCGAGCGCGCGATCAACGACGATCCGCCGATCAAACTCAGCGACGGCGATACGATTCGTGAAGGCTATTCAGCAGAACTCGACGAACTCCGCTCGACTAGTCGCAACGCAAAGCAGATCATCGCCACGCTCGAAGCCACTGAACGCACGCGCAGCGGCATAAACAATCTACGCATTCGTTTCAACGGCGTCTTCGGATACTTCATCGAGGTTTCCAAAGCGAACGCCGCAAGAGTTCCGGTGGAATACGAACGCCGGCAGACACTCGCAAACGCCGAACGTTTCACCACACCCGAGCTGCGCGACTGGGAAAAGAAAGTCCTCGGCGCCGAAGAACGTATCGTTCAGTTGGAAACGGAACTCTTCACGGACGTCTGCCGTCAAATTGCAGCTGAGACCAAACGCATTCAGATGACCGCACGCGCCCTCGCGGCGCTCGACGTGCTCGCATCATCCGCCGAAGTTGCTGCGCGTCGCCGTTACACGAGGCCAACGCTGCACGACGGCGATGAGCTCGAGATCATTCAGGGACGACATCCTGTGATCGAAGCGTTCATCGACGAGCCTTTCGTGCCGAATAACACCTATCTCAACAACTCGACCGATCGTCTGCTAATCATCACCGGTCCAAACATGGGCGGCAAGAGCACGGTCCTGCGGCAGACTGCAATCATCTGCATCCTCGCGCAGACCGGTTGCTTTGTTCCGGCTGAGCGCGCGCGATTGCCGTTGCTGGATCGTGTCTGGACTAGAGTCGGCGCGTCGGACGATCTCACTCGCGGCCGCTCGACATTCATGGTTGAAATGACGGAGACAGCCGCAATCCTGCACAGTGCCACACCGCGTTCGCTCGTGTTGCTCGACGAAATCGGGCGTGGCACTGCGACTTTCGATGGTCTCTCGATCGCATGGGCCGTTGCTGAGTACCTGCACAATTCGGCAGACCACGCGGCCAAGACCTTATTTGCCACTCACTATCACGAGCTAACAGAACTGGCGGAACGCCTGCCAGGCGCGCAGAATTATCAGATCACTGCAACCGAGCGTGAAGGCGAAGTTGTCTTTTTGCATCGACTCGAACGCGGGCGTGCGTCGAAGTCTTACGGCATCGAGGTGGCGCGCCTGGCTGGTCTGCCGCCGGTAGTCCTGGACACTGCACGCGACGTGCTGGCACGACTTGAGCGTTATGAGTTGGAAGTCTTTGCAGACGAGGATGGAGCGCTCAAGCGCGCCGGTCGTCGTAGAGCAGCGGCGCAAACAACACTCTTCGATCTAGCCGCGGATAACACGGAATAAAATCCGGATTTTAAATCCGTGTTATCTGTGGACTGGTGTGTCGCTCACTTTAACTAACATTCGCAGCATTTCGGGCAGCGTGAATGGCCTTGCTCCTCTTCTCCCAAACACCGAGATCTGATTTCCGCTCTCATCAACGGCGCGGTCGCGATCGAGTGGTTTCGAGATTGCGAGCGCTTCGCCTTTCGTCTTGAACGTTGCGATCAGGACTGGCCGCGGCCGTGGGCTGAAGCCTGCATACTCCGGCATTGTCTCCGGTGAGGTCAGTTGCACGATGCGCATGCCGTTTTTTCCGTCGGCGACGTACGCAAACAAGCTTGCATTCGTCATCGCAACCTTTACTTGATGCACGTCGTTGAGCGCTCCGCCGGCATTGAACATCTGATCGAGTCGTGGATGCTCAGGCTGTTCGACGTCGACGATCGCGACTCCCTCTGGACCATTGGCAACATACGCATAGGTCCGCGCGACGTAGACATCGTGCGCGTGGGCGAGAGGCACAAACGCTCCGTCAGCAATCCGCGGCTGCTCGGGAGTAGTTATGTCGATAACCTTCAATCCTTCATCGTCCACAACAAACGCATAACGAAACTGAATCGCTACGGATTTCGCATTCTTCAGACTGATACGTGTGACGAGCCGTGGCTTTAGCGGATCGTTGAGGTTCACCACCGCCAGGCTTTGAGCAGTCGTGATGTAGGCATAGTTGCCGGCGATCGTGATGTTGTTCGCATCGTTGAGTGCGCCGTCCGGATTGAACGTGACCGCCCGTTTCAGATAGTTATTTAGCGGATCGCCATCGAGCAAGGTCGCCGCGTTGACGAGTATCAAACCCTCGTATTTGTCCACGACGTAGAGATAGGCGTAAAGCGGATGAATGGGTTGTTCTTCATTCTCGGCTCGTCTCGTGCGCGCCGGATCGACAGCCAGTGTTGTGGGCGCAGCGACTGCCGTCGCATACTTCGTCTTCACCCAGAACTTCTGACCAAAGCGCGACACCGGCGCAGTCGTGATGCGCTCTGAGAATCCCTTCTGATCGATCTGCGCGACGTCGTAAACACGCAATCCGCCCTCGCCTGCGGCAACGTATGCATACTCGCCACGCAATTGCACCTGCAACACGCGCGGATTCCCGACGTGCTCATAAAACGTCTTCAATTCATTGCCGCCGCGCGTGAACTGTTCGTAGTTTGATGGATACGCGATCTTGTGAAGCGTGCTGCCGAATACAGCCTGCGGTTCCGTCTGCTCGGTAGCTACCACGACTTCGAGGGCATCGTCCGCAGCGACGTAAACATACCGCCCCATGAAGTTGACGAAGTTTGTTCCCTGCAACAGTAGCTGCGCCAGCCAGGCGTTGTTGTCGTTCTTCTCAGACACATGACAATCGCTACACGTCTTGGTTTCGGTCGCACGAACGGTGTGCGGAATGTGCGTGTTGAAAGTCTGGCCTGCGAAGCCTTCCGCCGATGTTGTCTGCTGTTGCGAATATATCCACTCACGATTCTGATTCTGCGAGCTGACTAACACCGCCGACGAAGAACGCACCGGGGCGACGCGATTTCCCGTCACAGTTCCATCGCGACCGAGCATGAAGATGTCGTCGCGCAGAACCTGAAAATTGTATTGCGTGAAATTGCGTGTGTTGCCGCCTTCGTTGTGCCTGTTTGGCATCTTGCGATTGGCCTGCATCGACAAGTGGCAGCCGAAACAACTCGTCACCCACGAGGAGTGACAGGCCACGCACGTCATGTTCGCGTCGCGATGGGCCAGTTGATCGGAGTCAGCAGGAACGCTGCCCCAGGTCGCGTTGTCTTTTTGAATCGTTTTCGCGTATTGCGACTGCTGGTTGTAATCGCGAGTTCCGGGTGTAACTGTGTCGACCGTCTGCGGCACGCGCCACCAGCGACCGGGTACGACCATCGAGTTCTGCATGATGTCGCCGGTTTTCAGATCGACGTCTACACCCTTTTCGGTTTTGCGTTTCCGATCGCGAGTGACGCGCTGGAATAGTGGGATACGCGTGCCTTCCGCATCGCGAACACGGATGCGCGTGAGATCCTGTCCGGCCAGCGGTTGATTTTGTGACTTACGACGCTCAACGGCCGTTCCCGTCGCAACCGCAGCAGCCGGACCAGAGGTAAAGAGCGATGCCTTCTGCTTGATCGTGCCGTGGCAATCTTCACAGGCAATCTCGATGGCCGCACGCGGCTCGTTGTAGAGATTGCCGTCGCCGTGTGCGTCCTGACGGAAATGACAGTCGACACAGTGCATGCCTCGTTCGAGATGAATGTCGTTGAGATGAACAGCCTTCTCGAACTTTGCCGGGTCATCCGGTGAGACAATCTCACCTTTCGCGTCCAGAAGATTTCCCTTGCGATCGCGTTTGTAGACTTTCCGGAACAACCAGCCATGACCATGAAAGTCTGCAAACTGTGTGTTGCGCAGCAGTGAGTTGAACGATGCGGTGCCGGTGTCTTTCAGGAAATCGAAGTCTGACCACAAGCCGCGCAGGCTCGCACCCTCGGGATTGCGATCGAGTTTTTCCTGCTCCTCATCCTGACTCGGGTTGTGCTGCATCGACGGATACATCTTCGCGCCGTCGCTTTCGTTGTCCCACCACGTCAGGCCGAGATAACTCGCAACCATGTTCGTGCCGGGGTGCATGTGACAGACCATGCACTGTGACGTCGGAATCTGACTCGTGAACTGGTGCTCGATCGGGTGTCCCGAGTCGCTCTTTGAAATTGATTGGTCGGCTGTTTGTGAACGCCCGAGATTTCCGGCCTGCTGGTAGAAAGCGGAATGAGATGGATCGCGATCATTTGCGTAGATCACGTGACAGGCGGAACAACCCGACGAGCGGTAATCACCGGGATGATCGTTGGTGCCGAGAAAGTTGAGCGTCGGATCGAGCAGACGTGTTTTCTGTATTCCGAGAAAAACCGGATCGGTGCGTTGTGCGGTGCCAAAACCACGCGCGCTGAGTCCCTTGTCAGGCTTGCCCGGATCTTCCTCCTTATCAGGTAGACCAACTTCAAGTCGTCGCTTCCCGCCGCGTTCAAAGACGCGGAGAATGTTTCCCGGTTGCGAGATCTCCCAGCGTGGGAGGGGATCAAGCAGACTCAGAAAACCCTTCGTGCGTCGCTCTTCTTCCGTGGTGGTTTGCAGCAGGGTTTGCGGCGCGCCCGATTCGCTGTAACTCTCGCCGAAACGCGGATCTTTGAGATGAAAACTGCCGTTGTTGTAAAGCGCCGCGCCCCAGAGCATCGCCCCGTGCGTCATCATGCTGCGCGCCACATTCTTCGATTCGATATCGTGACACGCCGACCCCGCACACGTCTTTCCCACGACACGCAAATCACCCGGATTAATAAAACGAACAAACTCCCAACTCTCGCGCACCAGCAATGTATTCGTCCGCTCCGGATTCGCGCCCGTGTATCTTCCATCCCGTCGCCACTCCCCTGGAAACTTCGCCTCAACGTGTGCCTCCTCCTTGATCTCCGAAGCCGGATTTCCCCCATGACACGCCGTACAACTCAACCCCACCGCATCCTTCCCATCCTTAATCTTCTCGAGCGTCTCCGTCGTTCCATACCTATGCATCGGCTCAATCTGCCCATGGCATTTCACACACCCCTCAACCTTCATTGGAGCAGTTTGCATCGACACAGTCGCCGGCCAAGTCACGACAACAACCGCGACAATCAAACCCGCAATCAGTGTTATTAAAATCCGTGTCATCTGTGGCTAAAAGACAAACTTCGCCTGCGCAAACAATGAATACAGCATCTTCTTCGGACTGATCACATTCGGCTGACAGAAATCTTGGACGCCTGGCGGGCAGTTGCGCGACGCGTCGGTGAAGATGTCACGAAAACCACGGCCCGTCTGCAACGAGTTAGCACCAAACGTGAGCGTGAAGTTATTGATCAGAAACGGCCGGTAAGCGACGCCTAAACTGTAATCAAACCCGATGTCGTGCCGGATGCGATTCTGAAAAAGTATCAACTCCAACGGCTCTGTCCGGTGAAACCGCAGATAGTTTATATTGACCACGGCTTTGATCCGTTGCGTTAGTTCAACATCAACGCCGCCGTTGTAAATGAAGATTCCCGGATTTACGAAATTCGCCTGTCCCTGAGTTTTGCTGCTTCGCAAACTGGGCAACAGACTATTCGGCTGGACCAGGCCGACACCAGTCTGCGTCAAACGTATTCCATTCCTTACCCAGAACGAAAACTGTCCACCTACGAAATTCGGATCGTCGAAGATCGCGTCAAACCCAGTTCCACGATCGTCAGTGGGATTGCTGTCACCCTGCGCAAAGAAGAAAGAGCTCTTAAAGCGCAGATAGTCCTTATCGAACGAGAGCTCCGCCGCAGCCATGTTCGAACGCACCTGCACTCTGCGGCCCGCAATCTGATTCCGCTCATCGTGACCGAAGGCGAAGTAATACGAGTGCGACAGATTCACCCTGCCGAGATGACCATCACCGCTAAACCCCAGATAGCCAACCTTGATCGCATGCGGCCGAACATCGCCAATCAATGCCGGCCGAACCAGAAATCCATTGCGGTCGAATTCGACGCTGCGCCGGTCGTCGTTGTAGTGAAAGCTTCCCTGAATTGTATAGCCTTTGCGAATGAAGTCCTGCCGAAAGATGTTTGCAATGTAGACGTTTTGATGCCGCGTGTCGAAACGATTGAGACCGCTGTTCGTGTCCTTCTCGAGCATCGAGAAGTAAGCGCCGTTGAACTGAACGCGATTGTTATCAAGCGCGCCGAACACGCGCCCGCCCAGGTTGTTATCGGAAAAGATGAAGCCGCGGAAGTCTGAAACAAAAGGCTGTATACCGGCGCGCACCGAAACAAAATCGTAGTTGGCATTGATGTCGGCGAGCTTCACTTCGCCAAACGCTTCTTCGAGCGAGGCGTGCCAGTCAGTGCGGTTCGTACCGCGCCGCACGTCGATATTCACAACACCATTCTCACGCGCATTCAGATAATTCGGCACGCTGAACGTCGGTGAAAACTTGATCGCCCAATCGCGCGGCTTGAAGGTCGTATCGCCGTGAAAGAGCTCAAAGCTGAACTGCAACGTCTCACTCGCGGCAAACTGTTCCGGACGCCCAAAGAACTCTGCGCTCAGTGGATCGACGGTGCTGACGTCAGACGGAGTGGGCGCGCGACGCTGTTCGACATTCGTGCTGCTGACCGCAGTCAGAATCATGAACAGCTTATCCCTTTTGATCGGGTAATCGCCTTTGAGAACGTTTTGATTGTACGGATCCCACCAGCGACCACGTTTGAAAGGGATGTCGCGGCCACGCGCGCCGCGGTCGCCATAGCGATCGTATTCGGGAAATTCGATGCGCCAGCGATCGGGTGTCTCACGCCGCTGTGGCGCAGGCGCGGGACCGGCGGGCGGTGGCGCGATTGGAATATCGACGACCGTCTCCTTGCGGCCTTCAATCACGACATTCTCGAGCGTATCGCCGCGAACGATCGCAAAGTCGCCGTAGTTTTTATCTTTATCGAACTGTGCGGTACTTGGCTGGTCCAAACTGAGGCGGTAAGCGCCCGCGGGAAGTGATAGTGAATAACTACCGTCGCCATCGCTTCGTGTGCGGTGCACTTTCCGTGTCACCTGGTTTGTAGCGACAACGACAACGCCTGCTGCCGGCGCGCCCGCGGAAGTACGGACCACGCCTTTGAGTCGTCCCGATTGCTGCGCGCACACAACAACCCAACTCATCATGACCAGCAACGTCAGCACTGTTGTTTGGACCGA
>Ga0068871_100002735_pt1 | contig 12043 bp, 8 predicted proteins | sample KBSMisM72_FD_72750 | JGI IMG/M metagenome (GOLD analysis project Ga0068871, IMG submission 72750) | Miscanthus rhizosphere microbial communities from Kellogg Biological Station, Michigan, USA - KBS Miscanthus M7-2 | ecosystem: Host-associated > Plants > Roots > Rhizosphere > Soil ... | reverse complement strand
GGCGGGTACGGCAGCACCCAGGTCCTGCCGTTTCTCGACCCGGACGAGGCCCGCCGCGCGCGGAAGCCGTTCATCGGGTGCAGCGACCTGACGGCTCTGCTGACGTTTCTCACGATCTCGAGCGATCAGGTCGCCTTCCACGGCCCGATGCTGGCGGGAGGGTCGAGCCTGGGTTCAGGCGCGTACGACCGCGCGTCCTTCCTGGCGGCGCTCACGCAGCGCGAGCCCCTCGGAGAGCTGCCCGCTCCGGGCGTCGAGGTCCTGCGGCCCGGCGAGGCCGCCGGCGTGCTGCTCGGCGGGACGCTGACGCAGTTGCTGGCCTCGCAGGGTACGCCGTTCGCCTTTGCGCCGCCGGCGGGGCACGTGCTGTTCATCGACGAAGTGGGGGAGCGGCCGTACCGGCTGGACCGGATGATCACGCAGATGCGGCAGATCGGACTGCTCGCGCGCGCCGCGGCGGTCGTCATCGGCGAGCTCCCGCAGTGCGACGAGCCGGGCGGCGGCCTGACGGGCCGCGCGGTGATGGCCGACCTGTTTGCCGATTTCCCGGGCCCCGTGCTCATCGGGTTTCCGTCGGGGCACACGACCGGTCCGGCGTTCACGCTTCCGCTCGGGGTGTCGTGCCGGGTAATCGCGGGCGCGCGGCCGTGCCTGGTCATCGACGAAGCGGCAGTGGACTAAGAAAAACTAGATGCAGCGAATCCACCTCATCGGCATCTGCGGCACCGCGATGGCCACGCTGGCGGCAATGCTCAAACGCAAGGGCCACGACGTGCGCGGCTCCGATCAGGACGTCTACCCCCCGATGAGCGACTTTCTCGAGGGCGAAGGCATCCCCGTGCTGAGCGGTTACCGCGCCGAGCACATCACGAGCGACATCGATTTCGTCGTGGTCGGCAACGCCATCTCGCGCGGCAACCCGGAGCTCGAGGAAGTCCTCGATCGCAAAATCCGGTACGGGTCGCTGCCCGAAGCCATTCGTGATCACTTTCTCTGGGGCGCCCGCTCGATTGTGATCGCGGGCACGCACGGCAAGACCACCACCACGTCGCTGACGGGGTGGGTGCTCACGAGCGGGGGCGTGGACCCCAGCGTGCTCGTTGGCGGCGTGGCGAAGAACTTCGGCGAACACGGGTCGAGCTATCGCCTCGGCGGCGGACGCGAGTTCGTCATCGAAGGCGACGAGTACGACAGCGCGTTCTTCGACAAGACGGCGAAGTTCCTCAAGTACGTCCCCGACATCGCCGTCGTCAACAACATCGAGTTCGACCACGCCGACATCTACCCAGACTTCGCGGCGGTCGCGCTGGCGTTCCGGCGGCTCGCGAACCTGGTCCCGCGCAAGGGCCTCCTGCTGATCGGTGCCGACGACCCCGGCGCGCGCGCGCTGACGTCGTCCGCCGTGTCCCGGGTCGAGACGTTCGGCCTGGGCCTCCGGGGGGACGGGCCCGCCGCGGTGGGCGACGTCCTCGACTGGCAGGCCCATGATCTCGTTCCCGGAAGCGACCGTACCGGATTCAAGGTCCGGCGCCGCGGCTCACCGTTCGGCCAGTTCGAAGTACCGATGGTGGGCGCGCACAACGTGCGCAATGCGCTGGCGGCGATCGCCGTGGCGACGGAGGTCGGCATCTCGCCTGAACGCATCGGCGAGGGCCTCGCGACGTTTGCGGGGATCAAGCGGCGTCTCGAAGTGGTGGGGACTGCGGGCGGCGTGACGGTGTACGACGATTTTGCCCATCACCCGACCGCCGTCGCCGAGACGCTCGCCGGGCTGCGCGCATCGCATCCGTCGGCGCGGATCTGGGCCGTGTTCGAGCCGCGGTCGGCGTCTTCGTGCCGGCGCGTCTTCCAGGACGATTTCGCGCGGGCATTCGCGGGCGCCGACGAAGTCCTCCTCGCGCCGGTCTTCCGGTCGAAGCTGCCTGAATCGGAGCGGCTGTCCGTGCCGGAACTCGTTCGCGACCTGCGGGCGCGCGGACAGTCGGCCCGCGAGGCGGACTCGCTCGACGGAATCGTCGCCACGATAGCGGGCGAGCGGCGCGCGGGCGATCTGGTGATCGTCATGTCGAACGGCGCCTTCGGCGGCATTCACGGCAAGCTGCTGCGGGCGCTCAGCGTGGCTTCGTGAGCGCATTCCGGATCGTTGCCGCGGGCGACTCGGCGCTGATCGTCGAATTCGAGGAACGGATCGATCCAGAGGTCAATGCGCGCGCGGTGGCGCTGGCCGAACGCCTGCACGTCGATCCCGTCGCCGGCGTTCGGGACGTCGTCCCGACCTATCGGTCTGTGGCCGTTTATTTCGATCCGCTGCGGACGGCGCACGACGCCCTGATGGCCCGACTCGAGCGCGAGGCCGCGGCGCCTCTGCCGGCGGCTCGTCCGGCGCACGACGTGCTCCGGCTGCCGGTCTGCTATGGGGGCGAGTTCGGCCCCGACCTCGCGGCCGTGGCAGGGTTTGGCGGCATCAGCGAAACCGCCGCCATCGACTTGCACACGAAGCCCACCTATCACGTGTTCATGCTCGGGTTCGCCCCCGGCCTTGCGTACCTGGGCATCGTCGACGAGCGAATTGCCGCGCCGAGGCGCGATACGCCGCGCGTGCGCGTGCCTCGGGGATCGGTGGGAATCGCCGGCGGGCAGACCGGCGTATATCCGTCTGAGACGCCAGGCGGCTGGCAAATCATCGGGCGTACGCCGTTGCTGCCGTTCGACCTGACGCGCCCGAACCCGTTTCTCATGAGAGCCGGCGACGCCGTGCGGTTCGACGCGATCGATCGCGTGGAGTTCGACCGGCTCGAACGAGAGGTGCGCTGAGTGGCGTCGGTGCACGTGGTGAAGCCGGGTCTCCTGACAACGGTCCAGGATCGCGGACGGTGGGGCTTTCAGGCGCTCGGCGTGTCGGTGGCCGGGCCGATGGACCCGGTGTCGCATCGGATTGCGAACGCCATGGCCGGCAATGCGGTTGACGCCGCGGCGCTGGAGGTGACGCTCGTCGGCCCCGAACTGGTGTTCGACGACGAACGGATCGTGGCCGTGGCAGGCGCGGAGTTCGAGATCACGATCGATCGCGATCCGGTCGACGCCACCGGATGCTTCGTGGTTCCAACGGGAGCGGCGCTGCGGTTCGGCCGCCGGGTCCGCGGCACGCGCGCCTACATTGCCGTCGCCGGGGGCATCGATACGCCGCCGGTGCTCGGCAGCCGCGCGACACACCTGCCGAGCGCGATGGGTGGATTTGGAGGGCGAGCGCTCACGGTGGGCGATCGCCTGTCGTGCGGCGCAGCCCGCCCGCGGCCCCATGCGGCCGCGCACGCGCGTCTGGCAGGCGTCCCGCACAGCGTGCCCGACGGACGGGCGACCCTCCGCATCCTCCCGGGACCCCAATCCGATCGCTTTGCCGCAGGCGCGCTCGAGGCACTCCAGTCGGCGCCGTACCGGATCGCGTCGAGCTCGAATCGCATGGGATTCAGGCTGAGCGGCCCTCCGCTGGCGCACACACGTGGCGCCGACGTGATTTCGGATGCGACGCCGCTCGGTGTGGTGCAGGTGCCGGCGTCAGGCCAGCCGATTCTGCTCATGGCCGACCGGCAGACCTCTGGCGGCTATCCGAAGATCGCGACCGTCATCACCGCGGACATCGGCCTCGCGGGACAACTCGGTCCGGGCGACACGATCGCGTTCGCGGTGTGCTCGCCGGGTGAGGCGATGACGGCGTTGATTGGGCAGGAACAGCACCTGATGTCGGTCGAGGCGGGGCGGCGATGACGTCCTCTTCATTCGCGACCGCGATGCGCGCGGCGTTTGGCGATCGCGCCCGGGAGAACTGTCCGCTGGGGCCGTTCACCACCTTCAGAGTCGGCGGACCGGCAGACTGGCTGCTGGACGTTCGCACGAGCGACGAGCTCGGCACGGCGCTCGCGCTGGCCGCCCGCGAAGGCGTTCCCGTGACGATGCTCGGTGGCGGTTCGAACGTGCTCGTCGCGGATGCCGGCGTGCGCGGACTCGTCATCCGTGCGCGCGGCGGAGACATTCGCCGGACGGGCGCCGGCAGTATTCGCGCGGACGCCTCGGTGACGATCAACGGTCTGGTCCGCTGGACGATCAACCATGGCTGCGCCGGCCTCGAGGCCTGGGCGGGGACGCCCGGCACGGTCGGCGGCGCTGTTTTCGGCAACGCGCATTTTGCCGGCCGCCTGATTGGCGACCTGGTGACGCACGTGCGGCTGGTGAGCCGGGCCGGCGTCGTGTTCGAGGTGCCTCGCGCGGAGCTGGCGTTCGACCACGAGGGCAGCCGGCTGCGCCGGACCGGAGAGATCCTGCTCTGGGCGGAGTTCACGGCGGCTGACGGCGACCCGGCGTCGCTTCGGAAGGTCGCGCGGGAGTCGCTGGCCTTCAGGAAGCGGACGCAGCCGCTCGATACCCCGAGCGCGGGCTGTATTTTCAGGAATCCTCAACCCGGCCGCGATGCCGTGCCCGAAGGTATTCCCTGGTCGGCCGGCGCGCTGGTCGATCGGGCTGGCCTCAAAAGCGCGGCGGTGGGCGGAGCACGTGTCTCGCCGACACACGGCAACTTCATCGTCAACGAGGGCCAGGCCAGCGCGCGCGACATCCGCGAGCTCATCGGCCGCTGCCGCGCGCGCGTGCGCGAGCAGTTCGGTGTCGAGCTTCACGAGGAAATCGTGTACCTTGGCGACTTCGACTAAAGACGCGGCCCTGAAAGGGCGGCGCGACACGCGACTGCCGACGCTGACTGCCGACTGCTGACTGCTGACTGACTATGTCCACTCTTCTCATCGAAGGCGGCCGCCGCCTCTCAGGTTCCGTCGAGGTCGAAGGCAACAAGAACTCCGCGCTGCCGCTGCTGGCGGCGTGCGTGCTGACGACCGAGGAGTGCGTGCTGACGAACGTGCCCCGGATCGCCGACGTCGAGGCGATGGCGCGCCTTCTCGTGAATCTCGGCGCCACGGTCGAGGGCCTCGGCACGACCACGCTTCGCGTCCGCTGCGAGACGATCGTCAGCGACGAGCCCGACGCGGCGCTCGTCGGCCGGATCCGCGGATCGGTCCTGCTCCTCGGGCCGCTGCTCGCGCGGCGGGGAAGCGCCCGCCTCGCGCTGCCCGGGGGTGATTTTCCGGCCCGGCGATCGATTGCTACGCACCTCGACGCCCTCGCGTTGATGGGCGCACGGATATTGCCTGGCCCGGGCCACCAGCTCGAGGTGCCCGAGGGCATCAAGCCCGCGTCGATCTACCTGTACGAGGCGTCGGTCACCGGCACCGAGACGGCGTTGCTGGCGGCGGCGGCGGCGCCCGGGACGTCCGAAATCCGTCACGCGGCGTGCGAACCGCATGTCGTGGAACTCTGCCAGTTCCTCCGCAAGATGGGCGCCGGTATCACCGGCGAGGGGTCGTCGACCATTCGCATCGAGGGCGCGGCCAGGCTCGGCGGCGCGCAGCACCAGTTGTGGGGCGACTACATCGAGGCGGGGAGCTGGGCCGTCGTCGCCGCGATTACGGGCGGCGAGATCGACGTGCGCGGCGCGCGCGCGACCGATCTGGAGGGCCTCGGCGCCGTCATGCACCGGATGAACATCGATCACGAGATGGTCGGCGACGTGTTTCGCGTTCACCAGTCGAAGCTGCATGCGGCCGGCCGCATCACAACCGGCCTCTGGCCGGGGTTCCCGAGCGATCTCGTGAGCCTGCTGACCGTGCTGGCGACGCAGTGCGAGGGCCAGACGCTGGTCCACGACTGGCTGTACGAACTGCGTCTGTTTGCGCTGGAGCAGCTGAGCGGGATGGGCGCCGACCTGTTCCTCTGCGATCCGCACCGCATCATCGTGACGGGCCCGAAGCGGCTGCGCGGCCGCCCGCTCGACAGCCGCGACCTGCGGTCGGGAATGGCGCTGATTGCGGCAGCCCTGGCCGCCGACGGCGAGAGCCGGCTCGTGCCGCTCGAAACGGTCGAACGCGGTTACGGACGGCTCGTGGAGCGCCTGAAGGGCCTCGGGGCGAAAGTAGAAAAAGTGTAGCGTCCGGGAGCGGTCTTCGACAGGCGTTCGTACTGATTCGGACGCTTGCCAATCACGAAGACACGAAGCGCACGAAAAGAGGATCTCTTAAGAAGCCTTCGTGGTCTTCGGGCCTTCGTGAATTGCAGGCGTCCGAAGGCGTACGCTACGGACGAACTTATCGCGGCGGCAGAATCGGGCCGGGCGTCGTCGCGGTCGGCGGAGTGGCCGGCGGCGGAGCAGGCGCCGGCGCGGGTGCCGCGGGTTCCGCAGACTGCGGAGGCTGCGGGGGGATCGCGACCGGAAGGTCGATCAGCGTCACGGTTTCGCGACCGACCTTGAACGGCCGGAGATCGGACTCGTTCAGATCGAGCACCCGGACGATGTGCGGCGTCAGCGTGAGCACGATGTCGGTCTGCTCGGTCTGCCGCTGGGAGTGCGAGAACATCTTGCCGACGAGCGGCAGGTCGCTCAGCCCGGGAATCCCGTCCATGATGCGGCGCTCGTCGTCGCGGATGAGGCCCGCCAGCAGACTGGTCTCGCCGTCGCGCAGCCGGATCACCGTCTTGATCTCGCGATTGCCGAACGTCGGCAGCCCGCCGTATCCCGTTCCCGAAATGCTCGTGATCGCGATGCTCAGCTGCAGCGTGACGTCGTCGTCGTGATGCGTGCGCGGCATGATGTCGATGTTCACGCCGACGTTCTCGTACTGATACGACGTGATGGGCTGCTGTGGCGTGCCGCCGGTGGCAATCGGCGCAAACGTCGTGACGGGCACCGGCACCCGGTCGCCGAACCGCGCCGACGCGGTGACGCCTTCGGACGTGCGAAGCTGCGGGTTCGCCAGCGCGCGGGTGTTCGTGTCGGTCTTGAGCAGGCGGTAGTAGATGCCCGGCAGGTTCGTCAGCAGGATGTCCGACTGCGACAGGTTTTTGAGCGCCTGCAGCGTGATCGTCTGGTTCCCGTTGCCGTCCGGTGCGATCGTCGCCGATCCGTTGAGCCCGGGCGACCCTGGCGACGCGATCTGCAAGCCGTACTCGAGCAGCTTCGTCCGATCGATCTCGAGCAACTCGACGTCGATCACGACTTCCGGCCGCGCCTTGTCGATGGCCGAAATGACTTTCGCCGCGGCGGAGATGTGCTCGGGCGTGTCCTTGACCGTGATGGCGTTGGTGGCCGTGATGGGCGAGATCCGGCGCGCGTCCAGAATCAGCCGGAGCAGATCCATCGTCTCTTTGAGATCGGCGTTGCTCAGGTAGAACGTCCGGATGATCTCTTCTTCGTACTCGCGGCGCTTGGCCGGCGTATCGGGAACAATCACGACCGTCTGCGGCGACGTGACTCGGAAAAACGTGCGCGTCGCGCTCGTCACCGTCGTCAGCGCATCGGGAAGCGAGGTATTCCGGAGGTCCACGGTGACCGGCGTGTCGCGGAACGTCGCATCGAAGATCAGGCTGATGCCCGCGAAACGCGCGATGGCGGTGAACACGTCGCGGCTGCCGGCGTCGCGGAAGGTGAGCGAGGCAGGCATGCGGGCGTTCTGCGGAAGGTCGAGGCCCGGAGGCGGCAGGTCGCGCGTTCGATCGATGAGCGTCTGCAGCTCCGTCTTGCCCTCACGCGACACGGCGACCCGGAGCCGCAGCTTGTTGCGCGTCGTCCGCATTTCGTCGTCGATGGCGCTGCTCGTCGGGTTCAGTTCCGACGCCATGCTGTATTCGACGAGCGCTTCGTCGAGCTTGCCGGTGTTGGCGAGACGCCGGGCGCGCTGCAGATGATTCTCCGACGCCCGCACCTTGACGCGTTCGAGCCCGATGCGCGCGTCGGCGTCGTCGGGCTTCTGGCGGAGCGCCTTGGTGTATTCGACGACCGCGCGGTCGTAGTCCTGGTTGTACTCGGCTTCGCGTCCGAGGTGCGAGGCGGTCGATGCGCAGGCCGACAGGGCGAGGGCCAGGACGACCGGCAGGGCGCGAGCCGCGAAATTAGCGCGAGGAATCAGTAACAACATCAACTCCCCGGGGGATATTGAACGCGAACTCCTTATCGGCCAGTCCGGTGTTTTCCTTCAGATTTGTAAAGACGAATGCCGATTCGCCACCCTGGGCGTCCATGGTCAGGAGGCCCCGGATCGCGAGGGTGGCGGAGTCGACCGTGAACACCAGCCAATCGTAGTCGGGTTGGCGGGTTTTGGGCACCAGCTTGAGCGAGCGGCTCCCCGACGGCGTTCCGGCCGGGTTGTCCACCAGGGACGGGGTGAAATCACGGGTCAGATTGCCCTTCCCGGCGAGAAACAGGGCCGGGGTCGTGGTTTCCGCGTCGCGCGGCTGGGGGCTCACGACGACCTGTTTGTCCTGGGGAATGTAGGAGTAGATCCGCACGCCATCGGCCACGAACAGCTTCTTCTCGGGCGCGGAGTAGTCCCAGCGCATCCGCCCGGGCTTCTTGATGAGCACGTGGCCTCGCTCGGAGATGCCCTTGCGAAGGACGCCGCCCTGGTAGCGGTGTTCGAAGTCGGCTGAGAAGTCCTTGATCGAGTCGTATCGCTTCTGCAGTGCCTGAACGAGCTCGTCAGCGGTGGTTTCCGCACCCGCCGGCCGCGATGAGAAACAGGTCAGGAGGCCCGTCGCAACGGTCAACAGCGCGACGGCGCGAGCCAGCCTGGTCACGGATCAACGATACCACGTGCGATCTTGATGAGGTACCGGGGTTGGGCGGCGAAGATGTTGCCTTCGTATCCTGTCCGTAAGGGCCGGCCCGAGCCGTCGAAGGCGACGAAGCTCGCGCCGCGTTCGACGATCAACGTGTGCCGGCGCGCGGCGACGACGTGACCGAAGCCCATGCGCCTGATGGTGTCGGCGGCGAGCCAGGACTCCATGCGTACCTGCGTGGGCACCCCCGACAAGTCCAGTGAACGCGTGAAGGGATCGTCTGACGCCTCGAGCAGCGCCGGCCTCTCGCCGGCGAGTCCGGCCACGACGGCGTACTGGCCCGGCGGCATGCGGTCGGCGGAGCCGCCGCTCAGGATCCGGATGGATTCGTTCACATCATCTGTTTTGACGTCGAACCCGCGGATTGGTTTGAGAACGCACAGCACGTACCGAGTGCCCCGGGGAAGCCCGCTCACGACGTCTCGAACGCCGGGCGCGGGCGCGCGCGGGTCGCGTTCGGTCGACACCAGTGGGCCGTACGCCGCGACGATCTCCTCGCGGGCGCGGGACGTCGCGACCACCTCGCGCCCGATGGCGAGGTTGTCGGCGATGAATGCCGGCGCGTGAAGGATCACGTCCGGCATTCGCGCGAACTGCAGCCCGGGCCGCACTTGTTCGGCGAAGTAGGACCGCCCGTTCTCGATCTGCCAGTGCATGTCGGTCAGGATGAGCCCGTGCCGGTCCGAGAGACCGGCGGTGAGGTTTGTCATCACGTCTGCCGGCCGCGAGTCACGGCTGCGATCGAGCGCCGGGTAGTCGTTGTGGATTCGGACGAGGCCGTAACAACCGATAGCCAGAGCCACCACGATCCTCACGCGGGAGACCGCCGATGCCGCGACGCCCGCCGCGAGCAGCAGCGCGACGCACAGGTGAGCCGGCAGATAGAAGACGTGCGTGTCTCCGACGTTGTAACCGTAGGCGAAGAGCGCCGAGCCCAGGTACGCGAGGAGCAGGAGGGCACCACGGCGCCAGTCTCTGCGAAACACCCAGGCGAGACCGATGACGGCGACGGCCGGCAGGACAGGCCCGAACTGCTGCCGGAGGTCGAACCAGTACATCCGCAGGTGATCGGGCAGCATCGATGCCGGCACGTTGAGCACCATCGTGTCGCGCCAGTCGGTCTTGGTCACGTCGAACCAGAAGCGCGCGGCCGCGTCAGCGAGCGAGGCAGGGGACTGCGGCGCCGACCAGATCGCGAGGAAGTCCCACGCATATTGCGCGGCTCCGAGGCACGCGAACAGCAGTGCGAGCAAAACGGTGCGGGGCGCGAACATCGAACGCCAGCCTCGCGGCGCGGCCGAGAGCAGGAAGACCACACACGCGGGGAAGAGGAGAACCATCGACAGATGATTCCCGAAGCCGAGCGCATACACGGCGAAGAACGCGCTCAACCTCCCGGCCGACGGCTGACGCTGCCATCGCAGCAGCAGAAGCAGGGTGGCGGCGACGAACACGAGGTGCAGCGCGTACACCTCCGCGATGACGGCCTGGCTCCAGAACGTGTAGGAGCCGGCGAAGACGATTGCCGCCGCGATGGCGGCCAGGAGCGACCCCGAGAGCTCCGCGGCCAGGAGAACGAAGAGCGCGCAGGCGAGCGCGGCCTGCACCGCGGAGGCAAGGTTCAGCGCGTGAGCGGGCCCGCCGGGCGCCAGCCGCAGAAAGATCCGTCCGATCGCGAAGTACAGCGGGTAGGCGTCCCGCGCCCGGATCAGCGGAGAGGCGGCCGACGTCTGAAAGGATCCGGTGTCGCCGAAATCGAAGCCCGGGAGGAGCGTCGCGTGATACAGGCAGAACGCCGCGGCGCCGACGAGAAGGGCGGCCGCAATGCGCCGCACGTCACTGGCCGCGCTTGCGCGCGAGAAGGGCGCGGACCTCGGAAAGCGGCCGCGAGTTGAGGACGTGGTGCGCCTCGACCCAGCCGCGCCGTGCCATGGTGACGCCGAGCTCCATCTGCCGGCCGAGGGCGTCGGCGCGGTGGCAGTCGCTGTCGATGACGACGGTGGCGCCGGCGCCGATGGCGCGGCGCGCGAGCGCGCCGTCGAGGTCGAGGTGCGACGGCGCGCCGTCAATTTCGACAATCGTGCCCGTCTCGGCTGCGGCCGTGAAGATCCGGTCGTAGTCGAGGTCGTAGCCGCGGCGGTGAGGGATGAGCCGATTGGTCGGATGTGTGATGACGGCGACCATCGGGTGCTTCATCGCGGCCAGATACCGGCGCTCGAGCGCCGCGGGCGCCTGGCCCGCATCGTCATGGAGCGACGCGAGGACGATGTCGAACTGCTGCAGGACGCGGTCCGGGAAATCGAGCCGGCCATCGGGAAGGATGTCCACCTCGCAGCCGTGCAGGATCTCGATGTGCGGATATCGTTCGCGGAGGCCCGCGATCTCTTCGGCCTGGCGCGCGACGCCGTCCAGCGTGAGGCTGCGCGACGCCATCGAGCCCTGCGAATGATCGGTGATGGCGATGTACTCGTAGCCGAGCTCGACGCACGCGCTGACCATCTGCTCGATGGAGTCGCGGCCGTCGCTCCACGACGAGTGCATGTGCAGATCGCCGCGGATGTCGGCGCGCGAGACGAGGCGGGGCAGCGTGCCGTCGCGCGCCGCCCGCAGCTCGTCGTCGCCGTTTCGAATTTCCGGCGGGATGAAGGGCAGGCCGAGCCTCGCGTAGACCTCGTCTTCGGTGGCCGCGGGCGCATAGAGGTCGACGTTCCGATCGCGCGCGAGGCCTTCGAGCCGCCGCAGGTGCTCGAGCGAGCCGGTCACACGAAGCAACGCCGCGCCGGCCTCGGATGGTCGGGAGAATCGGACGCCGAGCTTCACCCTCTCGAGCAGAAGGTAGAGGCGGCGCTCGCTCACATGGAGCACGCGGCTGGCTGCCGGCAGACGCGACAGATCGTCGATCGCGGCCGCCGGGTTCTCACAGGCCGCGAGGATTTCCAGGTCGCCCACCGAGTCCTCCCCGCGCCTAAGCGAGCCGGAGGGCATTGCCCAGTCGATGTCCGGGCGGCCCCGCAGCTCCGCGAGGATGGGATCGACCGTCCCGACCGCCCGTCCGAGCGGAATTCGGGGGATCCTCGCGCGCAGCGTCGGCAGCGCCGCGGCGACGGCGGCCTCTGTTGCGTCGTCGAGGCCGGGAATCGCGCGAATCGCCCGCCGCGCGACAGCGGCGCCGAACTCGGCGGCGGTCGTGGCGCCGAGGTGCTGATAGAGCACCGCCAGCTGCGGGATCGTCACCGCGCCCGACTCGAACAGCCAGCGCAGATCGGTCGGCAGATCGGCGATGGCCGACTCGAGGAGCACCCAGGCGCCGGCCTCGTACATGTGCTGG
>Ga0068871_100002734_pt1 | contig 12043 bp, 11 predicted proteins | sample KBSMisM72_FD_72750 | JGI IMG/M metagenome (GOLD analysis project Ga0068871, IMG submission 72750) | Miscanthus rhizosphere microbial communities from Kellogg Biological Station, Michigan, USA - KBS Miscanthus M7-2 | ecosystem: Host-associated > Plants > Roots > Rhizosphere > Soil ... | reverse complement strand
GGTCAGGGTATCGCCGCGGTGTTCGAGCGCCTGTAAGCACCGACAAGTGGAGGCGGCCTTCTTCAGCCGACGCTCGTTTTCTCGGTCAGCCAGCCAGCGAGCCGCTCGGAAGCAGTCTGTCGCCACAGGCCGGTTCCGGCCGTTCAGTGTCCCCCACGAGCAGCCGCTCTAAGGCACCGCGGCGTCAGCGGCCGCTTCGCGGAAGGCTGATCAAGCTGCTGGACAGGACCTCGCCGGCGCCGTCCGCGCCACCGCGGTTGGCCTCGACCCGAACGGCCCAGACCAGCGCGGGTAGGTTCTGTAGCCGCGTCCGAGATGCACTCGGACGATCCCTGCTGATCCGGCTGCCCAGCGGGAGTGCCGGTACCCTGGGAGTTGACTGCCTTGCTCTACGGTTAGCGCAGGACGACCGGTCAAGGTTTCTCCGCCACCGCCATGACGGCTGGCCAGGCCAGTCTTGTGACCTCTCCAGTCTTCAATCGAAGCATCTGATTCAGCACAGCTTGGTGGATCTGTGCAAGGGCGTCGGGTGATTGCAGCTCGAGCGTCATCGCCATTCGTACGGTGCTCTTGTAGAGAATATCGAGCGCTTCTTGCGGAGACTTAGCCTCCCAAACCAGCGGCAGCTCGGTGACTTGAACACGCTTGAAACCTGCTTTCGACAGCGCACGCTCGCTTTCCTTAGGATCACTGAAACGAAACATGGGAGGCGCTGGCGGTAGAGCCACGTCCAGCGTTCCGTACGTCTTGATCGCGCCCAGCACCAGAGTGAAGAATTCGTGCCTATCAGGCGTTGCCCAAACCGTGAAGGCATAGCGTCCGCCGGGCCGAAGCACCCGAAAGGCCTCTTGGATTGCCTTGTCGGGCTCCGTCAAATGCAAAAGGCCGAACGCGCACACGACAGCATCGAAGGTATCGCTGTCGAATGGAAGTGCTTCAGCGTCGCCCTCACGAAACTCGCATTGCGGAAAGTGGCTCTTGGCCTCACTGACCATCGTCGGAGAGAAGTCGATCCCCATTGATTTGGCGCCTTGCTCGAAGGCGGAGCCGGCGACGTATCCTGGTCCGCACGCGACGTCTAAGAGGCGAGCGCCAGATCTGATGCCCACGGCATCCAACAGCGGTTGGACCGCACTTCGCGTGATCGCACCGGCGTAGTCGTTGTAATGCTTAGCTTTCGCGCTCCACCCGGATAGCTCTTGCTGCCGGAACGTCGGCGCCTTGGAAGAATTCATACGACGGATCTCCATGAGCTGGCGCGCGGATATAGCACGGCTTGCGCCCAACGTGCGCCCGCGCGGGCCTGCCTTCCCTGCGTCGCTTCGAGACTAGTGCGTTGCAATGAACGTCAGAACTTCAGAGTTGAAACCCTGCGGGTTCATTCGCGGCATCGAATGCGATGAGTTGCCAATCACACCTCGCGTACTGCGAGGCAGACATGCCTGAATTCTGTCCAGTGTTGCTCCAAAGTGCTTCGGAGACTTCTCCCCTCCGAGGAGCAACACGGGAACGTTCAGCCCCTTCGCGTCTTCACAAGAGAACGGAGCCCAAGTGGCGGTGTCTTTTCCCTCGGCAGCAAGGGTCCAGGCGTTAGCGCGAAGCCAGTTCTTCGTTCCCTCAGCGGTACTCTTCCAAGCGCCGGGGCCGTTCACGTAGTCGATAAAGATCTCCAGGCCAGCGTCGGTTTCGCCGTGCTCGAGCTTCTCTGTCATCGCGCGCAATGCGATGTCGCGGCGTGCCGCCAACGCCGGCTCAGAGGGGAAGAATGCCGACATGCCCACGCCGCCCTCCGCGATGGCCAGCGTGCGAATGAGGTTCGGTGCCCTTCTCGCCGTTTAAAGCGCAACGGTACCTCCGCGCGAGTGCCCAACGAGATGTACCGGCCCGGCATTCAGGTGCCTGATGAATTCCGCCAGATCCGCGACCTGCTGATTGAGGCTGAAGTTGCCGTTGCCTGCCCAAGGCTCCGGGTAATAGTTCCGCAGGCTGACGGTGATGGCACGATAGTTCGCCGAAAACGCCTCGACTTGCTGCGACCAGAAGCGGTAGTCCACCCCAGCGTCATGAACAAAGATCACGGGGTCGCCGGAACCACGCTCGACGTAGGCCATTTGGTAGCCATTGACCTGAGCTGTCTTGACCTCCGGAGGCACGTCCCAGGTGCGCGCAGAGGGTGGAGATGTCGATTGACAGCCGATGAGCACAGCGAGCAGCGGAAGTAGCTTCAGGGCGTGCATGCGGCCTCCGTCAGAGGGCATCGTGAACAATGCTTGTCAGCAGCCAAGAGACTACTATTTTTTTCCTTGCGTTGGTGTCGGACACCGACAGACTGCTTCGCTGCGCCGCCTCGGTGGCGCCCGTCGATCAAGGCGCCTGGGCCCGCCGCTCATGTCGAACATTAGCCCCGTTGCGCAATGCCCCTATCAGTGAAAACCGTCGAGCTCCGACCGGCCGATAGAGACGCCTGTGAGGTGCTCGCTCGGGGATACAAGGAGTTCTATGCAACGCTAACCTGCGACGCCGATTACGCAGCCGCCTGGGAGCGCGTTCTCGCGCAAGACGCCCTCCGCGGACTAACACCCGCAGTCGACCCGTTGCAGTCATAGAGCCCGTTAGATTGGGGAGCCCTAAGCTGACCTTCGCAAGGTCGATTTCCGGCGGCGCAGCGCGCCCCGTGGACAAGTCGTAGATGTGGGCGCCTCACCCTGCTCCACTGCAGTGGGCCGATAACGTGCACGCACATTGTGTTCTCACGCATTCCCAACCAACGGGATAATTGCGTTTTGCTGCCCTGAGTCTGAGGATTGCGTCTACGCGCGACTACCCTCCGTAGGAGGGCATTTGCGAAGGCCGTCATCTGCGGAGGTCACAGCCGGGCACAGACATGCGAAAGTCCGCTCTCGCACAGTTTCGACAGTTGTGCTGCCTGGGATTGGGCGGGCCGGCCGTCATGCCAAGCCTGCTGAGCGTGACTCATCAACTTGTGTGTTGCGAGTCGAACGCTTTCTTTTGGTCCGACGAGCGAGGTGGCTTGGCGGGGTTCCTGCCGGAATACGTTGTTCCCGAAGTTGTGGACGCCGTGCTCGGACACTTCGAGGGGCTGGTCGAGCGGACGCTTCCGCTCAGCTTCGGTGCAACGATGCGACGGGGGAAGCCGGTCGGAAATCTACTGCCACTATTCGAGAAGAGATTTTACCGCGGTCCGGTCTACAACTTGATCTACCGACCATATGACCTGCACCATGCGATTGATGTGGTTGTCCGCGAGCGCGACGGTGGCATGGGACTCGGTGCGCTGGTCGTGGGCCGGTCGCGCAAGCAGCCCGAATTCAGTGCGACCGAGCTGGGCGAACTCCAGCGCCTGGTTCCCTATCTCGCCCACGCGTTATGTCCTCGGAACGAAGCAGCGATGACGGACTTTGTAGACAGCGGCGCGTGTGGTCTCGTGATTCTGACGCGATCTGCCAAGGCGGTGTTCGCCAGCGCTCGCGCGCGCGAGATCCTGCAGCTGGCAGCAGCTGGTGGAGGCGCTCGGGAGGGCTCACAAACCCCGGCCTTCAGATCAAGAGCGCTGCAACGCGTCTACGACAGACTCGTCTGTATTTTCGAGGAAGGTGATGCCGAGCCTCCGGTTGTGGAACAGCACACTCCGGCGGGCCGGTTCGTCTATCGGGCCCACTGGCTGGACCCAGAGAAGACTGGCGAGGGTGCGCTCGTTGGCGTAGTCGTTCAGTATCAGGAACCTACGTCTCTTGTTATGGTGCGTAGGATGCATACGCTTGGGCTTTCTGCGAAGCAGAAGGAGGTAGGTCTACTCCTTGCGCAGGACCAATCGTTCGAGTCGATCGCGGCCACCCTCCACATCAGCGTCACGACCGCAAAGGACTACGCGCAGCGCATCTATCGCAAGGTCAACGTGCATTCGAAGGATGAGCTGATGCGGGCGTTGCGTTGAGTCGATAGCTAGGTGGCGGCTTCGCGGAACGGCTCTCATGTTCTTATTGAGCGCCGCGACGCTCTTCGCCGCCGCTATCCGGGCCTGTCGCGCACCTCGCTCTCTATCCGGTGCTCGCGATTAGCCGGGAGTCGAGACCTCCATCGACGAACTTGTAAGTCCAAACGCGATACCTGACCCTTTGGTGGAGTGGAAACGCGCGGGCAGTGCTGAGGGCGTGAACGTCCCGGCCTAGCGGGGCGTCCCCAGATCGGGCCAGTCGTGCGTCCGACTAGTGAATAGGTCCGACTTAGCCCTCTAGCTGGCTCATGCCTCATGCGCTACAGCCTCAGTCAACCAGCCGTCATCGATCTTTGTTAACGGCCGTCAAGCTGGCCTCGGGATCCGTTCCGACGTTCCGAGCAGAGCCATCATGACTATCGGTCGAATTGCGGTCCTCTCGACTAGCCAAGCGTCACCATCGAAATGCCCTCCGGCGGAGGGCAGACACGCGCCATCGTGATTCTCATACTGCTCCTCGCGGAACGCGCTTCTCAACTCGGTTCGTCTTCGGTCCACAAGAGGGCCGCAGAGCGCGCGAACGTGCGCTCTGCATCCTACAAACCGGCGCGGGACGCCCCCGACGCGCCGGGCACCGTACGAGAGGCGGTCGAGCAAGTCACCGCAACGCAAAGTTCACCGAAGGAGATGACTATGACTGTATACATGCCCGCGATCCGACCCGACGCATTCAGATGGCTGCGCCTTCTGACGATGACCGTTTTCATGGGCCTGCTCTCTGCGCAGGTCGCAACGGCCGCCGACGGCGACGAGAAAAACTCGCTGACTGGAAACTGGCTGACCAGTGTTGTGAGACCCGCGCCGCTTCCCGTGCTCCTCAGCCTGCAAACCTATTTCGCCGACGGCAATGCCCTCGACGAAAGCAACAGCACGGTGATCAGAAGCCTCGGGCACGGTCATTGGCAAAGGGACGGACACGCGACGTTCACTCGCTTCACGTTGAACTTCACCTTCGACGCGGCCCGCAATTTCACCGGAACCACGGAGCGCACCACCCGGATCATGCTGAGTGCAGACGGGCAAACCTATTCCAGTCTGTCGACCGTGACGCGACGCTTCGATGCCGCTGGCAATCTGATCAGCACCGTCGCCGACCCGGCCGGAATCGAGACGGCAAGGCGGTTCTGAGCGAAGGACGCGGCAGCGTACTCGCCGCATCCCCGCCGTCACGCGTCGGGGATCGTCTCCACGCCCTCCAGCCACACCGTCGCTTCCGACTCGTTCGTCGCGCTTTAGCCGCCTGAGAGCGGACGACCGCCCGACCGCCTGCGCCCGGAACCGACCCGCCGCCGACATTGGTGCGTTTGCTTGGGTTTCCACAGAGCAGCCGTTCGCGCTCCACTCCTCGACAGCAGTAAGGTCGCGATGCTACGGAGCTGTGCGTGGGCTGGAACCCGCTGGCAACAACCGGCGCGTTCCAGCTATGGCTCGGCTCGAGCCCAGAGTTCCCGTAGCCGGTTCGACTGATGGTCTAGTTCAGGAAAGAGCGTTCCTTCGTGAATTCCCAACAACTCCAGCTCGCGTTTGATTCTGTCCTTCGAGGACTTCTTAACTTCGAACGCAACTAAGAACTTTTTCTTCGATTGCTCGTTGAGCGCCTCCAGGTGAACGGGGAGCGGTAGCGAATCAGGATTGGGGCCGTATTCCTTACGCAGCACCTTTCCGCCATGAACCGTGAACGTGCCCGCCTGCGCAATGAGGCGGCGGTTGGTCCGATTCGGGAAAACGGCAACTGGAGCCCTCACCACCTTAGCGATCCGTTTGCGGAGATCATCGTTGTTTTTGCTCGCGTTTCGCTCGAACAGTGCCGTGGCGTGAGCGCTCGCGTTGTAGGTGGCCGACCGCATTTCGCGGGTCCATTCCTCATGCGTGCGACAACGGGCGAGCCGCGCCCGAGCCACGGCCAGAAAACTCTCGGGGACGAAGATGGTCTTGCTCACGTTGCCTACGAGGTGATTCAACCGCTCTGCTCCCAGCAGAAAGACCTTGCCATTGTCGAATTGTCCCCCGTCCACGGCGAAGTACAGAGCCACCAGCAAGTTCTCCGTCCAGTCAACCAGGCGGGTAGGCAGCCGGTAATGTTGCATCAGACAGAGCCAATCGAAGTCGCTCCGATGCTGTTGGTGGTACTCCGGCGCCAGGAGTTGGAACTGATGGAACATGCTGGTTTCGGAATAGACGCCGTCGACCTTCTTTCCGCCCTTCACAAGGGTCGTTCGAAAGACACTCGGTATGATTGCCCAAGCCGCATTGCTCTGGCCGCGAAACCACACGCCATAAGACGGACGCACCTCGGCGTCGTCCGGGTCGAACAAGAGCTTCCTCCGGCGCGTCTGGTCCGTCGCCAAGGCCAGCGCCTCGGCAATCGATCCCACCGTCTCGATGCTTGCGACCCGGATCTCCGCGGAAGCTTTGGAAATCACCGCCTCAGCCTGCCTGCCGTTGCGTCTTCTGTCAATCCGCCTCGGCACCAGGGCGACTGCGGCTGCGTCGCCGGCCAGCGCCGTTCGTCGGTCCGCAACGCTCTCCAAGCGATCGCCTCAAAGCTGCCGGTCGCGTCCGCCCGCTTCTGGCCGAGCTTGTGTGAAAACGCCTCCTTCGCTAGATTGCCGCAACGCGACTAGCGAGATGCGTGATGAAGCGATTCATCGAGGGGGCGGACCGAACGCAGGTCACTTTGCTTCCGGAGTGCCTCGACGACTACATCGCTGAAGACAACCCGGTGCGGGTGGTCGACGCGTACGTCGAAGAGCTCGATCTGCAAGAGCTCGGGTTCGAAGGTGCGGAGCCGGCAGCGACCGGCCGGCCGGCGTACCACCCGGCGGTCCTGCTGAAGATCTACATCTACGGGTACCTGAACCGGATCCAGTCGAGTCGACGGCTGGAGCGCGAGGCACAGCGCAACGTCGAGCTCATGTGGCTGACCGGCAGCCCGGGCACCGGACTTCAAGACCATTGCCGACTTCCGGCGCGACAACGGCACCGGCATCCGCAACGTCTGCCGGCGCTTCGTCGTGCTGTGCCGAGACCTCAAGCTCTTCTCCGAGGCGCTCGTCGCCATTGACGGCAGCAAGTTCAAGGCCGTCAACAGCCGTGACCGCAACTTCACGCCCGGCAAGATCGACAAGCGCCAGCAGCAGATCGAAGAGAGCATCCAGCGCTACCTCGATGCGCTCGAGACTGCTGACCGCACCCAGCCGCCCGACCTGGAGGTCAAGACCGAGCGGCTGAAGGACAAGATCGATCGGCTGCGCCGGCAGATGCGCCAGCTCGACCAGACAAAGGAGCAGTTGCAGACGCAGCCCGACGGCCAGCTCTCGCTGACTGACCCGGACGCCCGCTCGATGACCTCGCACGGCAAGGGCACCGGGATCGTCGGCTACAACGTCCAGGCCGCGGTCGATGCCAAGCACCACCTGATCGTTGCCCACGAGGTCACCAACGTCGGCAGCGACCGGGGCAGCTCAGCCCCATGGCGCAGGCTGCACGAGACGCCATGGGCAAGACCACCCTGAAGGCAGTGGCCGACCGCGGCTACCACAACGCGCCGCAGATCAAGGCCTGCACGAGCCGGCATTGCGACGATCCTGCCCAAGCCGACGACCTCCCACGCCAAAGCCGAGGGCCGCTTCGACAAGGCCGACTTCGTCTACATCGCCGGCGACGACGAGTACGAATGCCCGGCTGGGCAACGCGCGATCTATCGCTTCAGCCGCGAGGAGAACGGCCTGCTGCTGCGACGCTACTGGAGCAGCGCCTGCCCTCAATGCCCGATGAAGGCGCAGTGCACGCCGAGCGACTACCGGCGGATCTCACGGTGGGAGCACGAGGCGGTGCTCGAGACGGTGCAGCGCCGGCTCGACAAGCAACCGCAGGCGATGACGATCCGCAGACGGACGGTCGAGCACGTGTTCGGAACGCTCAAGCACTGATGGGGTCGACGCACTTCCTGACCCACACGCTTGCCAACGTGAGTACCGAGATGAGCCTGCACGTGCTGGCGTACAACTTCAAGAGAGTGATCAGCATCCTGGCGATCACGAAGACGCTGAAGGCGATCAGGTTGGCAGGCGCCTGAGCGCCTTGCTAGCCTCACGCCAGTCCGCCAAGCAGCCGTTGACGCGAGCTACGCCGATCACCGTGCCGTCACGCCTCGTTGCTCGACGCGTTCTCACACAGCCTCGGCCATATGCGGACTGTCGTCAATGGCTGCTTCGGAGCTGTCCGGCGGATAACAGTTTGAGGTGCACCGTAGTACCTGCCCTCTGGTTGGCACCTCACGCAACGCGTCTCTGGAGACAGGTGTATCGTTTTCCACTCCGGGAGGTGCAGCTACTCCATGCATGTGCGATACGCGAGAGGCCTGGGAGGCAGGGCGCGCCCGGACCCCGGCGCTTGGAGCAGATGGCGATGCGTGTTGCTGAGCGGCTTGCTGGTGACCGCCGCGGCATCGAGCGAAGCCCAGCCCGCACCGAAGCAGGTCCTCATGCTGCATTCGCTGAATCGCGGAAATCTGGTCCTCGATCAGTTCACCGGTGACTTCCACGTTCGCCTTGATCAGCAAGCAGGCAAGCCGGTGAACGTCGTCCAAGTGGTCATCGGACCCACCGGTTTTGTCGGCGCGTCCAACCAGGCGCTGGTCGACTACGTCCAATCGATCTACGCCGATCGCGCGCCGCCGGACTTGGTCATGACGGTGGGCGGCCCTGCGGCTGCATTCGCCCGACGACATCGTGGCCAGCTGTTCCCCGAGGCACCGCTTCTGTTCGCCTCGGTGGACCAGCGATACCTGCGCGACGCGCCCCTGGGCGACAACGAGACCGCCGTCCCGGTGATCAACGACTTTCCTGGCCTGATCGACAACATCCTGCACTTACTGCCCGACACCAAGCAAGTCTTCATGGTGATCGGGTCCGGATCGCTCGGCCGCTTCTGGCGCGGCGTGCTCGAGGGCGAATTCACAAGGTTTCGGGGCCGAGTGACCTTCATCTGGTCGGACCAGCTGTCGCTGCCGGACATTCTGCGCCGCGTCGCGAGCCTTCCGAGCCACTCGGCCATCGTCTATCTCGCCTTCGGCACGGACGCACAAGGTGGGGCGTATGCCGACCACCAAGTGCTCGCCGACCTTCACGCGGCGGCCAACGCTCCCATGTTTTCAGCGTTCACCCCGCTGTTCGGACATGGAGTCGTCGGTGGGTCGATGATGTCCATCGGCGGCCTTGCCGGCCGCACGGCCGATGTCGCCGGTCGACTCCTGAACGGCGCGCCGCCGGCAAGCCTCCGCAGCGCTCCGCAATCGCGGGGTGACCCGATGTTTGATTGGCGCGAGCTGCAACGATGGGGCATTCCCGAGAGTCGGTTGCCGCCCGGCAGCGTCGTGCAGTTTCGTCGCCCGAGCCTGTGGGATGAATACAAGTGGACAGTGCTGGCGGCCATCACCGTGCTGCTGCTTCAAACGCTTTTGATCGCCCGGCTCCTGTACGAGCGCCGCGCGCGGCGACGGGCCGAGATCGACAGCCGCCAGAACCTTTCTCTCGCCGCCGACGCCGATCGGCGGGGAACCATGTCGGCGATGGCTTCTTCGATCGGACACGAGCTCGGGCAACCTCTCAGTGCGATCAGGTACAACGCCCAGGCGCTTCAGATGATGGTCACCACCAACCAGGCGGCACCCGACGAGACGGGCGAGATCCTGGCGGACATCCAGGCAGAAGCCATCCTGGCTACAAAGATCATCGACCGGCATCGGACATTGCTCCGCAGCCATCAGCTGCACAAGAAGCCGATCGAACTCCGCTCCGTGATCGACGAGAGCCTCGCCCTCGTGGCTCACGACATGAGGGGGGGCCAGGTCGAGGTGACCCTCGATTTGTCCTCAACTCCGTGTGTCGTCGAAGGCGATCAGGTGCTGCTGGTGCAGGTGCTCGTCAACTTATTAAGGAACGCTGTCGACGCACTGGCGGCGATGCCCGCCGAGAGGCGGCACGTCACGATACGAAGCGCCGCTACGGCGGCGGGCGTCGAAGTCTCCGTCAGCGACAGAGGAGCGGGCTTGCCTGCGGAAATCATCGGCACGCTGTTCACTCCATTCGTGACAACCAAGTCGCACGGCCTCGGGGTCGGCCTTGCGATCGCACAGCGGATCGTCGACGCTCATGGCGGAACCATCGGCGCCCACGAGAACCCCGGCGGCGGGGCGACATTCACTGTCACCCTGCCCCGAAGCGCCCCTGGAGCTGCTGTCGGGTCACTCGAGCCGAGCAGAAGCGTGTGAAGCATGCCGCTCAGGCGCAGTCCGGAACACAAGGCGTGAGCAAGTCGCTCAAAGGAGTAGCGTCAAGGACTTTGAAAGGCCACCACCTATGAAGACCGGTCCCTCCCTTCTGTCGATTGCATTGTTGTTGGCGCTGGCCGCCTGCTCCAAGCAGCCGCAGGACGCTGCTCCGTCCTCGACTCCGGCGCCTGTCAGCGCCTTGGCGACACCGGCATCGGATCCTTCGCTGCCCTCGGCGTCAGTTGTCGTGAATGCACCTGGGACGCCGCTCGACCCACCGGCATCCGCTCCGGCGGGGATGCTGTCACCCTCGGCAACGCTAGGCGCCGCGTCTGCCCCTAAAGCACCCTGAACCGAGCGCTTGCTCACTGCCGTTGTGCCGTGTCGCACCTCGGCGACTCATTCCGGTAACGAGCAGGGAACGTCGCCCAAGCCCCCCAGCAAGAGGGGGCGCGAGTAGGGGCGCACGGCTAAAGTGATCCGGCGTCGCGCGATGCGTGTTCATCGAGCTGCCTGCACGGACTTGGTCCCTCGGAGGCGAACTTCGCCTAGTCCGTGGAACCCCTCTGAGAATGTGTCTGCAGCTCACCAGAAGCTTCCCTGTGGAAGTCGACAAACAAATGGACTCGCAACCTGCGCTCCCGTCGTCGCCTTCTGCCGGGCAGGAGCATCTGCTTCGGCTGCTCTTCGAGCAAGCGCCAGGATTTATCGCCGTGCTGCAAGGGCCTCGGCATGTCTTCACGCTCGCCAACCCGGCTTACTACCAGCTGGTCGGTCGTAGAGACCTCATCGGGCGCCCGGCAAGCGAGGCGGTGCCGGAATCAGTCGAAGCCGGGTTCATCGACATCCTCGACGAGGTGTATCGCTCCGGCAAGCCGTTCGCGGGACGCCGGCTGTCCCTCCCCTTGTATCGAGCCGAAGGCGGCGAGGCCGAGCGGCGTTTCTTCAATCTCGTGTACCAGCCGTTGGTGGATGCAAAGGGCAGAGTGGCCGGCATCTTCTGTGAAGGCCACGATGTGACCGAGGAAGTCCGAGCCGAAGAGAGTCTCCGAAAGGAGGCCGAGCAACGTGCGGCTCAAGCGAAGCTGTTCGACACGGCGCTCTCGGCGATCGATGATTTCGCCTACACCTTCGACCGGACAGGACGCTTCACGTACGCAAACAAACCGCTCGTCGACCTTCTCGGGCTCGAACCGCACGAAGTCGTCGGCAAGACCTTTCCGGAGCTTCCGTATCCGCCGGACTTGGGCGCGCGGCTGCAATCAGAACTCGAAGAAGTCGTCGCTACCGGACACCAGGTCAAGGGCGAAACGTACTACCGGAGCCCGACAGGTATCGAGGGCTGGTACGAGTACATCTTCAATCCTGTGCTTGCCGCCGACGGCTCCGTGGCGTCGATCGCCGGCTCCACGCGCAATGTGACGGTTCGACAGCAACAGGAGCGTCGGCTCACCGCACTTCACGGGTCGGAGCGCCAGGCCCGGGAAGATGCCGAGCGGGCAGGGAAGATCAAGGACGAATTCCTTGCCACGCTGTCGCACGAGTTGCGAACGCCGCTTCAGGCGATTCAAGGATGGGCTGACTTGCTCAGGAGTGGACGCTTGCCTGCGGAGCAGATCCAGAAGGTCGGGGATCGCATCGCGCGAAACGCCCGCACCCAAGGTCAGCTCATCGCCGATCTGCTCGACATGAACCGCATCGTCTCCGGCAAGGTTCGGCTTGGCATCCAGCGGGTGCCGGTGGGCAAGCCCATC
>Ga0068871_100002731_pt1 | contig 12046 bp, 9 predicted proteins | sample KBSMisM72_FD_72750 | JGI IMG/M metagenome (GOLD analysis project Ga0068871, IMG submission 72750) | Miscanthus rhizosphere microbial communities from Kellogg Biological Station, Michigan, USA - KBS Miscanthus M7-2 | ecosystem: Host-associated > Plants > Roots > Rhizosphere > Soil ... | reverse complement strand
CCATGCGCTACAGCGTCTTCGCCGGCGGCAAGCGCCTGCGCCCGATGCTGACGCTCGCGGCGGCCGCGGCGATCGACGCCGGGCCGGCCGCCTTCGATCTCGCCCTGCCCGCCGCCTGCGCGATCGAGATGATTCACACCTACTCGCTCATCCACGACGATCTCCCGGCGATGGACGACGACACGTTGCGGCGGGGTCGGCCGACGCTGCACGTCGTCTACGGCGACGGCATCGCCATCCTGGCGGGCGACGGGCTCCACGCCGAGGCGTTCACGCTGCTGGCGCGCGAGCCGGCGCTCGACGATCCCGACGTTCAACGCCGTCAACTCCACGTCATCCGCGTCGTCGGCGAGGCGGCCGGCGCCGCCGGCATGGTCGGCGGGCAGGCGATCGATCTGCAGGCGGCCGGACAGGCGCCCGGCCACGCGATCACGCTCGACGCCGACAGCCTGCGCGGCATGCACGCGCTCAAGACCGGCGCGCTGATTCGCGCCGCCGCCGCCAGCGGCGCGATCATGGCCGGCGCCGATGCGGCGCGCCTGGCCGCGATCGACGCCTACGCCAGGGACGTCGGCCTCGCCTTTCAAATCGTCGACGACATCCTCGATGTCGAAGGCGATCCGGCGTCGCTCGGCAAGACCGCGGGCAAAGACGCGGCGTCCGCGAAACCGACCTACCCGGCGATCTTCGGGCTCGCCCGCTCCCGCACGCTCGCCGCCGAGTGCCTGCAGCGCGCCCACTCGGCGCTCGAGGGCGCGGGCATCACGAACAGCCTCCTCGGCGGGATCGCGGACTGGGTCGTCACCCGTAAGAGCTGATCCGACAGTGCCGGTTACAAAGACTCGCCTCGATATGGCGCTCGTCGATCGCGGGCTCGCACCGTCGCGGGAACGGGCCCGCGCGTTGATTCTCGGCGGCCACGTGACGATCGACGGTCAGGTCGTGTCCAAGGCCGGCGCGCCGGTCAAGCCCGACGCGCGGATCGAACTGGCGACTCCCGATCACCCGTACGTCGGGCGCGGCGGCGTGAAGCTCGCCGGCGCGCTCGACGCCTTTGCCATCGATCCCACCGGACGCCGCGCGCTCGACGTCGGCGCCTCGACCGGCGGCTTCACCGACGTGCTGCTGCAGCGCGGCGCCGCCAGCGTGATTGCCCTCGACGTCGGCCGGGGACAGCTCGATTGGCGCTTGCGCGGCGATCCGCGCGTGCTGGTGCGCGAAGGCGTCAACGCCCGCCTGCTCGCCGCCGACGATGTGCCGTACCGGGTGAGCCTGGTGGTGATCGACGTGGCGTTCATCTCGCTGCGGCACATCCTTCCCGCGCTGCCGCCTTTCCTCGATCCGGCCGCCGACGTCGTCGCGCTGGTCAAGCCGCAGTTCGAGGCCGGCCGCGACGAAGTCGGCAAGCACGGCATCGTCTCCGATCCGGCGGTCCACGCCGCGGTGATCGCGCGCGTGACCGAAGCGGCCGAGGCCTGCGGCCTCACGCACGTGGCGATGGCGCCTTCGGCGATCACCGGCGCCACCGGCAACCAGGAATTCTTCCTTCACCTCCATGCCGCGTCCTGAACCGGTCATCGTGCTCGGCGCCGGCGCGATCGGCAGCGTCTACGCGGTCAAGCTCTCGGAGCGGCACCCGGTAACGGTGGTGGGCCGGCGCGCGCATGTCGACGCCATCCGGGCGGAGGGGCTGCGCCTGATCGGGCTCGAAACACGGGCCGCGCGTGTCGAAGCCGTCACCACCATTGAGACGATTGCGCCGGACACGCTCATCCTGCTGACGACCAAGGTCAATGCCAGCGAGGACGCGCTCAGGCCGCTGGCGGATTTGGTCCGTGACGACACGGTGATCGTCTGCGTGCAGAACGGACTGGACAGCGAAGGGATCGCGCGGCGCGCCATCCGCGACCGCTGCCTGGTGCTGCGGGCGATCACGCAGTTCGGCGCGATCTTCCAGGCGCCGGGATTGATCAACTTCACGTCGTCCGGCTACACGCTCCTCGAGGACGGCCCGCGCACCGCGGCCATCGCCGCGCTGCTCACCGCCTGCGGGCTGGACGGGCGCATCTCTCCGGACATCAAGACCGAGATCTGGCGAAAGTTGATCTACAACTGCGTGATCAACCCGATCACCGCGATCGTCGGCACCGACGTCGGCGGCATCGCGGAACCGCGGCTGGATCCGCTGAAGCAGCTGGTCATCGACGAGTGCCTCGCGGTCGCACGGTCGGAGGGCGTGCACTTCGACATCGACTTCCTGTCGACCATCACCGAGGTGTTCAGCGCCGCCCGGACGATTGCCTCGATGCGCCAGGATCTGATGCGCGGCCGGCCGACCGAGATCGATCACATGAACGGCGCCGTCGCGGCGCTCGGCCGCCGGGCGGGCATCGACTGCCCGGTGAACGCCGCCCTGACCGCCATCATCACGGCGATGGATCGTTGTACGATGGCGTCATGACCCGCGTCGGAATTGTCGCCAAGTCGCACCTGCGCGAGGCGACGCCGCATCTGATCGACATTGAATCGTGGCTGGCGTCTCGAGGCCACGACGCCGTCTTCGAAACCGCGACCGCGGCGCTGATGCCCGCGTCGGCCGCCCGCAAGGTGGCCGACAAGCCGGCGCTGGTGGCGGCCGTCGATCTCCTCGTCGTGCTCGGGGGCGACGGCACGCTGCTGTCGGTCGCCGACTGCGCCGGCGCGGCCGACGTCGACGTGCCGATTCTGGGCGTCAACTTCGGCAGCCTGGGGTTCCTGACGGAGGCGACGCTCCCGGAGCTGTACCCGTCGCTCGAATCGGCGCTGAGCGGGGCCGCGCGCGTCGAAGCGCGCATGATGCTGCGCGCGACGACCATTCGCGGCGGCAAGGCGCTGCCGGATCACCTGGCGCTCAACGATGTCGTGATCACCAAGGCGGCGCGCGCGCGGATGACCGACCTGTCGGTGTTCGTCGGCGACGAGTTCGTGACGCGGGTCAAGGCCGACGGCCTGATTGTCGCGACCCCGACCGGATCGACCGCGTACAACCTCGCCGCCGGCGGCCCGATCGTGCAGCCGGTGGTCGACGCGATCGTGCTGACGCCGATTGCGCCGCACATGCTCACCAACCGGCCGATCGTGATCCCCGCGTCGTCGATGGTGCGGGTGCAGCCGACGATGGCGGAGCGTGACGAGCTGTATGTCACCTTCGACGGCCAGGCCGGCTACCAGCTCGAAGCCGGCGACGAGGTGAGGATCCGATGCGCCGAACGGCGCGTGCGGCTGCTTCGTCCGACCTCCCGCAGCTACTTCGAGGTGCTGCGGCAGAAGCTGAAATGGAACGAGCGGTAGGTCCAGCGAGCGCACCCGCCCGATTGACAGGCCACAGAGACACCGAGACACCGAGCTGGCGCGTCGCACATCGGCCGGCTACGCCGGCCGACCGTCCGCCGCAACGCGGCGGTGTGCGACGCGTCGGGATCTGCAGCGTGCGCCCTGAAACACCGTGACTCTGTGACCCGGTGGTTCAACCAAGACCTCTGTGTCCCTGTGTGCTCTGTGGCTGAAATCCGTGGACGCGATCGCAGCGTGATCCGTCTTACTTCAACGTCAGCAGCGCGGCCATCGAGTCGATGCCTTCCCAGAGGTTCTTGATCCGCAGGTTCTCGTTCGCCCCGTGCTGGTTGTTGTCGAAGTTGACGATCGAGAGTCCGAAGGTCGGCACGCCGAGGATGTCCGCGAAGAGGTAGAACGGCGTGCTGCCGCCGATCGTCGGCAGGCGCACCAGTTGGCCGCCGGCGGCATCCGACAGCGCCTTGGCGATCGACCCGGCCAGCGGCGTCTCCATCGACGTGCGTCCGGCGGGGTAGCCGCCCGTTCGCGTCACCCTTGCCAGCATCGGATGTGCGGCGCGGGTCGCCGCATCCGGCTCCGCCTCGACGACGAAGTAACCCTGCTTGCGGACGTGAGCGACGATCCGATCGAACTGCTTCGCCGGATCGATGGCCTTGACGAGGCGTACGTCGATCTTGGCGCTGGCAGAGCCCGGGATGATGGTCCGGCCCTGTCCGCCGACGCCGCCGCCCGCCTCGATCGCGTTGACGTTGATCGTCGGCTGGTTGTGCCGAAGCTCGAGCCGCTCGGCGGGATTCTCCCGCCGGGTGAAGCCATACGCCTGCATCAGCGTCGCCTCGACGTCCGGGATGTCGTCAATCGCCTGGCGTTCCGCCGGCGTCAGCGGCACGACATCGTCGTAGAACCCGTCGACCGTGACGCGGCCGTCGGGCTGCTTCATCGACGCGAGCAGCCGCGCCAGATCGAACGCGGCATTCGGCGCCCAGTTGCCGTAGTTGCCGCTGTGCAAGTCCCGAGAGGCCCCGTAGACCGTGATCGTGGCCCCCATCAGCCCGCGCGAGCCGAAGTTGAGCGTCGGGCGATCGCTCGCGTGACGCGGGCCGTCGACCAGGATGAGGGCGTCGGCGCGAACGCGATCGGCGTGCGCGCGGACGGCGGCTTCGAGGTTGGGCGATCCGGCTTCCTCTTCGCCTTCCATCAGGACGCGGATCGTCGAGGTGAGCGGGATGTTGCCGGCGTCGAGCGCGTCAATCGCCGCGAGGAACGCGATGATCGGCGACTTGTCGTCGGACGAGGAGCGGCCGAACACGCGCCATTGCGGATCGATCGCGCCGCTCACCTGATCCAGGTTGAGCGTCCGGGCAGTGGGTGTGAGATCGGTCACGAGGATCGGCGCGAACGGCGCGCCGTGGGTCCACTCGCGCGCATCGACCGGCTGGCCGTCATAGTGAAAATAGAACGTGATCGTCCGCCTGGCGCTCTGCACGCGCCGCTCGGCGACCACGAGCGGCGCGCCTGCGGTGGGGATCGTTTCCGGGAGGAACCGGCGCTTCTCGAACATCCGGGTGAGCGCCTCGACGTTGCGCGCGATGCCGGCCTTGTCGCTGGCCACGTTCGGGATCGCGACCAGATCGAACAGCTCGCGGAGAATCTGGGGCTCGTGCTGCGCCCGCCAGCCGCGGACCCTGGCAGCCGTCGTCTCCTGCGCGCTGCCGATCGCCAGCGCGCTAATGATGCTGACGACGATCGCGGAAATACTGAACCTGGTACTTCTGGACATTCCGGTTGTGCTCCTCGAGCGTGCGCGCGAACTCATGCGAGCCGTCGTTGCGGCTGACGAAGTACAGGAAGTCGGCGTCGGCCGGGTGGATCGCCGCCTCGATCGACGCGCGGCCGGGCGAGGCGATCGGGCCGGGCGGCAGGCCGGGATAGCGATAGGTGTTGTACGGCGAGTCGAACGACAGGTCGTCCTTGTGGATGTTCCCGTCGTAGCGGCCGGCCTTCACCAGCCCGTAAATCACCGTCGGATCGCATTGCAGCGGCATGCCGATGCGCAGCCGCGTCGTATAGACCGCGGCGACGAGCGGACGCTCGTCCGCCTTGGCGGTTTCCTTTTCGACGATTGCGGCAAGGGTGACCGCCTGACGCACGGTCAGCTTGCGCGCCGCGGCCGCCTGCCGCAGTTCCGGCGTGAAGACCTTCTCGAAGCGGGCGACCATCAGGCGCGTCAGCTTCGCCGCATCGGTATGGCGCGGCAGCGCGTAGGTTTCAGGGAACAGGTAGCCCTCGAGATCCTTCGCCGCCGGGTCGAGCTCATGGATCGGCGCCGGATCCCGTGCCGCCTGGACGAAGGACGCCGCGGTGCCGAGGCCGTGCGCCTCGAAGATCTTCGCCATCTCCGCGAACGTCAGCCCTTCGGGAAACGTCACGTTGATCACGAACACGTCGCCGCGCGCGAGCTTGTCGATGATCTCGAACGGCGTCATCGCGCGATCGAATCGGTACTCGCCCGCCTTCAGGTGCCGCCCCTTGTTGCTCATCCAGAGCGCCGTCCGGTAGGTCAGCATGTCGCGGATGACCCCGGCCGCGACCAGCCGCTCCCCGATCCCGAGGCTGCCGCTTCCCTGCGCGATCTCGACGAACTGCTCCGCCCCTGCGTATCCGCGGTACGGCTGGTTGACACGTGAGTACAACAGCGCCGCGGCCGCACCCGCGGCCACCAGCGCCAGCACCAGAAACCCGAGCAGCTTTTTCATAATGTGCGATCGAGATAGTCCTGCAGGAAGACCGCGGCCGATGCCGCATCGAGCTGCGCCTTGCGCTTGCGCCAGTCCTTCTCGCGACGCGCCAGCCGGCTCTCAGCCTCCACGCTCGTCAGCCGCTCGTCCTCGGTGGCGATCGGCAGCGGCGTCCGCGCCTTCAGCCGAGCGATGAACGCCTGCACCTTGGCGGTCTGCGGTGTCGGCGTCCCGTCGAGGCTCGACGGCATGCCGACCACGATCGTCGCGATGCCTTCGTCTTCACGGTCGAGTTGCTCAATGCGAAGACCGACCCGCTCCACCGCATCAGCTTCGCTCGCGACGGCAATGGTCTCGAGCGGCCGGGCCAGCGTCCGCGACGCGTCGCTGATCGCCAGCCCCACCCGCCGCGCGCCGACGTCGATGGCGAGAATCCGTCCTCTCAACTCCTGAATGGTATAATTTCTTCACTCCCAACACATTGTGAAACGCCTGCTGCTCGTCTCGCTTGTCGTCTGCCTGAGCGCCGTGGCCGCATGCGGGCCGCGCCGGCCGCCTCAAAAGTTTCAGCAGAAGCTCGTCATCCTCGGCTTCGACGGCATGGATCCGCGCCTCGTGCAGAAATGGATGGACGAAGGCAAGCTGCCGAACATGAAGAAGCTGGCGTCGCGCGGCAGCGGCGTCCGGCCGCTCGGCACGACACATTCGCCGGAGTCGCCGACCGCCTGGGCCTCCTTCGCGACCGGCGTCAACGCCGGCAAGCACAACATCTACGACTTCCTCATCCGCGACACGAACTCGTACCTGCCGGACCTCGGCATGGTGCATTTCGAGCCGCCGCGCTTCATCCTCAACTACATCCCGGTCACGAGGCCGGTCGTCCAGTCGATTCGCGGCGGCACGTCGTTCTGGGTCACCGCCGGCAAGGCCGGCGTCCGCTCGAGCATGCTCACCGTGCCGGTCACCTTCCCGCCGGAAGACGTGCCCAACGGCGAGTTGCTCTCCGGCCTCCCGCTCCCCGACATCCGCCGGACGATGGGCACGTTCTATTACTTCGGGACGGATCTGAGCCGCTACGAGGAAGGCAACACCGAGTTCGGCGGCATCCTGAAGCGTCTGGTCTTCGACGGCGAGGTCGCCCAGACCGAGCTGGTCGGACCGCCCAACCCGATCGTCAAGCAGCAGCTCCGCGAGCTGCGGGCGAACGCTCCGCTGGGCGGCGCCCTCTCCGACGCCGACAAGATGCGGATTGCCGAGCTGGAGGCGCGCGAGGACGTGCGGCTGCCGGTCACGATCCACTGGAACAAGGCCGGCCGGTCGGCGACCGTCTCTCTCGGCGACAGCACGATTCACCTGACCGAGCACCAGTGGAGCAAGTGGATCAACCTCGACTTCAACGTGAACCTCCTGATCCGGGTGCACGGCATGGCGCAGCTTTACCTGATCGGCGCAGGGCCGGAGCTGCAGCTCTACATCTCGCCGGTGAACTGGCGGCCCGAAAGCCCGCCCGCGGCGATGTCGTCGCCGGCGTCGCTCTCCGCCGACATCTTCGAGCGGCTCGGGCCGTACCGGACGCTGGGCTGGGCCGAAGCGACGTGGCCGCTGAACGAAGATCGCATCGACGAAAAAGTCTTCATGGACGATCTCTACCGCGCGTTCGACGATCGCGCGCAGGTAATCCTCCAGCGCATCGACGCCAAGCAGTGGGATCTGGTGGTCGGCGTGATCGAGTCGACCGACCGCGTCCAGCACATGATGTGGCGGCTCCTCGATCCCACCCACCCGATGTACGACAAGGCGCTTGCGGCGAAGTACGGCGATTCGATCGAGCGGGTCTACCGGAAGTGCGACGAGTTCATCGGCGAGGTCATGTCGCGCGTCGGCGACACGACGCCGATCCTGATCGTCTCGGACCACGGCTTCCACTCGTTCCGACAGTCCGTGAACCTGAACACCTGGCTGGTACAGGAAGGGTTCATGGCGATCCGCGGCCAGCAGCCGGGCGAGAAAAAGCTGCAGGACCTGTTCGGCGGCGGCACCTTCTGGGAAAACGTCGACTGGACGCATACCCGGGCGTACTCGATGGGGCTCGGCCAGATCTACGTCAACCTGCAGGGACGTGAAGGGCATGGCAGCGTCGCGGCCGCGGACTCCGACAGCGTGCAGAACGCGCTCGCCGGCCGCCTGCTGGAAATGGTCGATCCGAAGACCGGGGCGCGGATGGTGGACGCCGTCTACAAGCGCGACGACATCTACAAGGGCCCGTTCCTGCAGAACGCATCGGAGCTGCAGGTCGGCTTCGCCGAAGGCTACCGTGTGTCGTGGCAGACGTCGCTCGGCGGCTCGCCGCCGGGAATCGTGTATCCGAACATGAAGAAGTGGTCGGGCGACCACGGCTCCTACGACTACCGTCAGACTTCGGGCACGCTGATCTCCAGCCGCCCGTTGAGCGGCGACCGCGCGGACATCATGGACATCGCCCCGACGGTGTTGAAGTATTTCGGCGTGCCGATACCGTCAGATATAGATGGCAAGCCGATCTTCTAGGAAAAAACCGGGGAGCACGCGGAGAACGCCAAGAATCTTGTTCTCTGCGTTTGTCTCCGCGATCTTTGCGATCTCCGCGGTTTTTTCTGGGCTCGCTCAGACCCTGCCCGAGCGGGCGAGGACCGAGGCGTTGGCGCGGCGCGCCGCCGAACGCCTCCAGGCCCTGCAGCGCGAAGCCGATCGCCTGACGTCGGACGAGCGCACGCTGCTCGGCGATCTGCGGAAGCTCGAGATCGAGCGGCAGATCAAGGCGGAAGAGCTGAAGCGCGTGGACGCCGACGTCGCCAGAGTCCAGACCGAGCTCGAAGAGAGCAGCGCGCGGATGAACGCGCTCCAGGCCTCGGCGACGGCCGAGATCCCCGAGTTGCAGCAGCGGCTCGTCGAAATATACAAGCTCGGCCAGGCCCGCTACCTGCGTCTGCTGCTGTCCACGCCCGACCTCCGGCGTCTCGGCCAGTCGACCCGGACCGTTGCCGCGCTCGCCAAGCTGGATCGCGATCGCGTCGCGAGCCACGCGACCACGCTCGCGGCGCTGAAGAAGGAGCGTCAGGCGCTCGCCGCGCGCGGCGCGGAGCTCGCGACCCTCCGCGCCGGCGTCCAGAAAGCGCAGGCCGCCGCGCAACGCGCCGCGCAGGCCAAGACCGACCTCATCCGCGACATCGACAAGCGGCGCGATCTGAACGCCCAGCTGTCGAGCGAGCTCCAGGCGGCGCAGCAGAAGATTCAGTCGACGCTGCGCGATCTCGCCACGGGCGCACCCGCCGCCGACGCTCAGCTGCCGTTCCGGCCGTTCCGGGGGGCGCTCGACTGGCCGATGAACGGATCCGTCGTCCGGCGGTTCGGGCGCGGCTCGGCGTCCAACGGGATTGAGATCGCCGCCGCCGAAGGCGCCAGCGCGCTCGCCGTGCACGACGGCGTCGTTGCGTTTGCGGGACCGTTTTCCGGATTCGGAAATCTGGTCATCGTCGATCACGGCAGCCAGAACTTCACGTTGTATGGCGATTTGCTGGAGATCGGCGTCAAGAAAGGGGGGCGAATCGATCACGGCCAGCCGGTCGGCACAGCCGGGCCGATCCCGTCGGGCTCGGACGGCATTTACTTCGAGCTTCGCGTCGACGGTCAGCCGGTCGATCCTTTACAATGGCTGAAGAGACGTTAGACCGAACCCTGACCCATGAACCCTGAACCCGAGGCGCCATGAGCTCTCGCACCCGCGTCCTGGTGATGTCCATCTCCGCGCCCGTCATCGCATTCGCGATCGTCGGCGGCTTCCTCGGCAGAGTGATGGCGCGGGAAGACACCTACCAGCACCTCAAGATTTTCGACGATGTCGTCAGTCTGATCTCGAGCAACTACGTCGAAGACGCGGATCTCGACAAGGTGATGCGCGGCGCGATGCACGGGCTCGCCGATTCGCTCGATCCCGATAGCGCCTACCTCACCGCCTCGCAGGTGAAGCAGGTCGAGAGCGGCGCGCCGCTGCCGCCGGCCGGCGTCGGCCTCGAGCTCACCCGTCAGTACTATCTGCGCGTGATTGCCGCGCGCGACAACTCGCCTGCCGCCAAGGCGGGCCTGCGCACCGGCGACTACATCCGTGCGATCAACGACATGCCCACGCGGGACATGTCGGTCTGGGAAGGCATGCGGACGCTGCGCGGCGCGGCCGGCTCGAAAGTGACGGTCACCGTCATCCGCGGCAACGCCAACGATCCCCACGTCGTCGAGCTCACGCGCGACACGGAGCCGGCGTCGATGGTCAACGGCCGCATGGCCGGAACCGGCATCGGCTACGTCCGCGTGGCGGCGATCGGCCCGAACACGGCGGCCCAGGTGAAGTCACAGATCGCCGACCTGACCAAGAGCGGCGCGTCGAAGCTCGTGGTCGACGTGCGGCGGGCCTCGAACGGCACGATCGACGAAGGGTTGGCAATCGCGCGGCTGTTCGTCGGCAAGGGGACGCTGGCGATTCGCGAGATGAAGGGCGGCGCGCGCGAGACGATCGCGGCAGGCGCCGGCGACGGCGCGGTCACGCTACCGACCGTGGTCCTGGTCGACACCGGCACGTCCGGCGCGTCCGAGATTTTCGCCTCCGCGATGGTCGGCAACCAGCGGGCCGACCTGATCGGCGAGCACACGATCGGCCGCGCGGCCTCGCAGAAGCTCGTCAGGCTGCCCGACGGCGCCGGCCTCTGGCTGTCGACCAGCCGCTACCTGACACCGAAGGGCGACCCGCTCCACGAAAAGGGGCTGGAGCCGACCGTCCCGGTCGACGACCCGGATATCGAGTTCGGCGCCCCCGCTCCGACCACCGATCCCATCCTGGAGAAGGCGATCGAACGGCTGTCGGAGAAGAAAGCCGCCTGATTCTGCTATACTGACCGTTCGTCTAACGTCAGCTTTTTGGGCAGGATGTAGGCGCGTAGCTCAGAGGTTAGAGCGCCTGCTTGACACGCAGGAGGTCGGTGGTTCGAGTCCACCCGTGCCTACCACGCTCTTCGCAATCCCCGAATGAGTCAGGTCACAATCACCCTCCCGGATGGCTCGGCTCGCAGTGTGCCGTCCGGAACACCCGTTCGCGGCATCGCGGAAGAGATCTCTCCAAATCTCGCCAAGGCGGCGCTGGCCGGCGTGGTGGACGGGCAGCTCGTCGACCTGGCCTACCCCCTCGACCGCGACGCAGCGGTCCGGATCGTCACCGACAAGAGTCCCGAAGCCCTGGCCCTGCTCCGCCACAGCACCGCGCACCTGCTGGCCGCGGCGGTGACCAACATGTTTCCGGGCGTGCAGTGCGGCATCGGTCCGGCGACCGACGAAGGTTTCTTCTACGATTTCGTCGTCCCGCGTCCCTTCGTGCCCGAGGACATCGAGGCGATCGAAGCGAAGATGAAGGAGCTGGCCGGGCAGGACCTGGTCTACGAGCGCCAGCTGTGGCCGCGCGACGAAGCGACCGCGTTCTTCGCCAAGCGCGGTGAGCCGCTGAAGATGCAGCTCATCGACGAGAAGACGGCCGGTCAGAAGGACGTCTCCGTCTACACCATCAAGGACAAGGACACCTTCGTCGACTTCTGCGTCGGCCCGCACGTGCCCAGCACCGGCAAGCTGAAGGCGTTCAAGCTCCTGACGACCTCGAACGCCTACTGGAAGGGCGACGCGCACAACCAGCCGATGCAGCGCGTCTACGGCACCGCGTTCACCAGCGAGAAGGATCTCAAGGCGCACCTCACGCAGGTCGAGGAAGCGAAGAAGCGCGACCACCGCAAGCTCGGACGCGAGCTCGGGCTCTTCACATTCCATCAGTGGGCGCCCGGCGCGGCGTTCTGGCTCGGCAAGGGCACGACGCTGTACAACGTGCTCGCGAACTACATGCGCGAGGTGCTGTTCCCCGCCGGCTACATCGAGGTCAAGACCCCGCTCGTCTACAACAAGGC
>Ga0068871_100002728_pt1 | contig 12047 bp, 9 predicted proteins | sample KBSMisM72_FD_72750 | JGI IMG/M metagenome (GOLD analysis project Ga0068871, IMG submission 72750) | Miscanthus rhizosphere microbial communities from Kellogg Biological Station, Michigan, USA - KBS Miscanthus M7-2 | ecosystem: Host-associated > Plants > Roots > Rhizosphere > Soil ... | reverse complement strand
TGGCGACAAGTTGTGGATACTATCGCAGTACAGGAAACGTTTTTCTGGCGTGAGATGGACCAAGTTCATGCTCTCGTTGATATTTTGATTCCCGAGTGGCTGGCAAAACGTAATGGCAGACCGTTGCGAATTTGGAGTGCGGCGTGTGCAACCGGAGAAGAGCCCTTGTCGATTGCAATGGCTTTGGCGGAAGGAGGATGGTTTGATCGGATTCCGATCGAGATTTACGCAACCGACGCCAGTGGTGCAGCGTTGCGTAAGGCAGAAGCAGGACTGTTTCGTGATCGCGCGTTTCGAAATCTTCCACTCGCGATGCGTAACAAGTATTTCGAAAAAGAAGGGAATGCGTGGCGCATTAATCCACAAATCAAATCTCGCGTACGGTGGGGCCTCGCCAATCTCGTAAATAAGAATGAGGTTGCGAACTTCGCGGATGCGCACTTTATTTTTTGCCGGAATGTCTTTATCTATTTTTCAAGTGACATGATTCGGCGCGTAGTGCGCACTTTCGCGGATCATATCCATCGACCAGCATACTTATTCGTTGGTGTATCCGAATCCCTGTTGAAGATAAGTAACGATTTCGACCTGTTAAATGTTGGTAATGCGTTTGTGTATCAGCTAACCGCTTCGAGTCAGCAGGCACGCGACGAGGCCAAAGCATTAAGTGCGAAGGGACAGGAATGAGTCAGGTAAAACGAGTCTTGATCATCGATGACTCCGCATATGTGCGGAAGGTCGTCACGCAAATACTTTCCAGGAGTCCTTTCCTTGAAGTCGTTGGGACAGCGCGCGACGGCAAAGATGCGCTCGAAAAAGTTGAACAACTCAATCCCGATGTAATCACGTGTGACCTGATCATGCCCGAGATGAACGGAGTCGAGTTCGTTCGCGAACAAATGAAGCGTCGCCACTTGCCAATCATCATCATGAGTATCGCCAGCGAAACGGCCGAGATGGCACTGACGGCCCTGGAATTAGGCGCGATCGATTTCGTGCAAAAGCCCACTGCGCTGGCAACCGACAAGATTCTCGAAATCGCCGACGAGCTAATTGCGAAAGTTAAAACGGCTGCTGACATTCCCACCTCGCGACTGCCTGTTATCGAACCCCGGCAGCCGATCAAATTCGTACCGACAAAACCGCACAAGGGCGCTGTTGATATAGTGGTACTGGGAATTTCCACCGGTGGACCCCAGGCGCTTAGATACGTGATTCCGCAGTTGCCCGCCGACTTGGGCGTTCCCGTTGCCATAGTCATGCACATGCCCGTCGGCTACACTGAGATGTACGCGAACAAGTTAGATCAACTTTCGAACCTGAGATTCCGGGAAGCTAAAGAAGGAGACCCTGTTGTCCCCGGAACAGTTCTCCTGGCTCCTGCCGGACGTCACCTAACGTTCAAACGTGACCAGAATGGCGCGGCAGTTTCACATCTTGATGCGCGGCCGTTTGAAACTATTCATCGTCCCTCCGTCGACGTACTCTTCCAGTCGGCTGCTGAAACCTTTGGCTCCCGCGTTCTCGGTATCGTGATGACGGGAATGGGAGCAGATGGCAGAGAAGGCGCATCGTGGATCAAGGCGCGAGGAGGGTTGGTTTACACGGAGAGTGAAGAAACCTGCGTGGTCTACGGGATGCCCCGGGCCACTGTAGAGGCTGGCCTGAGCGACAGAAGCGTGCCGCTCGACCAAATGGCACAAGCAATTTGGGAGGTCGTATGAGTTTCAAGATCATGGTTGTAGACGACTCTGCAATGTCGCGTCGGTCCCTCAGGCGCGTGCTTGAATCAAGCGGTTACGCAGTCGTTGAAGCTGAAGACGGAATGAGTGCGCTCGAAACATATCACCTCGAGCGACCCGACCTTGTGATGCTCGATATGCTCATGCAGGGAATGTACGGTCTCGAGGTTCTTTCAAAATTGCGCGAGATAGATACCGACGCTCGCGTAGTGATCGTCAGTGCTGACATTCAGCACTCAACTCGAGAGATGGCAGAAGCTGGTGGCGCTTTGGCATTTGTTAACAAGCCATTTGCAGCAGCGGTTATCCTGGAGACCTTGTCTGGGATCCTCGGGGAGGAGAGTCGACAAAATGGTATTGACCGACCAACAGACTGACGCCCTGACAGAATTGATCAATATAGCGTTTGCTCGAACGGGCGCGGCGCTGTCGGATCTGACGGGTCAACGTGTGTTACTTGAACCGCCCACGGTTGCACTGCACCTGGCCAGCGAGCTGGACAGTGAGCTTTCGCGCTTTGTTCCCGGCGAAGTCGCGTGGATACACCAGGTCTTTGACGGTGCTGTTGCCGGAGATGCTTTGCTGCTCTTGAACTATGAGGGTGCAGTTAAGCTAACTGAACTCCTAACCGATGATTCAAATGGTTCTACTCGTTTGGACGAATCGGCGCGTGAAGTCCTGACTGAAGTAGGAAATATTCTGCTAAATGCCTGTCTCGGCGTTTTTGGAAACATTCTTCGAGTGCATGTGGGCTTCTCGGTTCCCAGACTGCGCCTCGACACAGTTGAGGAATTAGTACTCTGGCTGCAACAAAAAGAACAGGGCCAGTTACGATACGCGCTCGTTGTCTTCACGAAATTTCAAATTAGGGATAGTCAGGTCAACGGCTTCCTGGTACTCGTTCTCAACATGACGGCGTTTGATCGTCTGGTGAGTGAAATAGACGAGTGGGTTGCTGAAGAGGGTCACGTTTAGTTTCAAAGCGCTTTGCTCGCTGCTTTTGCTTCCAACGATAATCAATTACGAATGTTCATCGTAGAAAGACTGTGACAACGAAACTAAGAAAACTCGACGAACCGGACCGAATCAACGAGGCCATGCTTCGCTGGATGAAGGATCACGGGGCGCAAGGAATTGTAACTACCGATGACGAGTTACGTATTTGCAGCTGGAATCGCTGGCTCGAAGTTCATACCGGTAAGGTAACCGAAGCGATGATCGGGCAAAACCTGCTTGACGCTTATCCTGAACTCGCTGACCGCAAGCTCGATGTCTACTACCAACGTGCGCTCGAAGGCCAAAGCAGCGTCTTATCGCAGAAGCTTCACCGTTACCTTCTCGAAATGCCCAGCACTGAAGCGGACGATATTGAACCGATGTATCAGAGCGTTCGCATCTCACCATTGCTCGAAAACGGAATCGTCGTTGGCACGGTCACCGTGATCGAGGACGTTACGGAGCGAGTGAAACGTGAATCGGAACTCCAGCTCCAATTGGAGGAACGCGCGCGCTTGTTGGCTGCTGAATCAATAGCTCGAAATGCCGCGGAGTCTGCCAGCCGAAGACTACAACACCTTCAGATGGTGACGGACGAGGCCTTTGCTCAGATGTCTCTCGAGGATCTGATGCTCAGCAGTGTCAAAGCCATCAGAAGTATCTTGAATGCTGACACTGCCTCAATCTTGTTAGCGGAACCAAATAACGATCTGATCGTGCGGGCAACAGATGGCATTGAGCAAGATGTGATGGGTCTGCGTGTTCCCGCGGGGACCGGCTTCTCAGGAATTGTCGCACGTGAACGACGGCCTTACTCGATGGAAGGTGAATTGCCGGGGAGTCCGTTTACTAGTTTGATGAAGGAAATCGGAACCAATGCTCTAGCGGGTGTTCCACTTTTAGTTGATAAGCGCTTGCTGGGTGTTCTTTGCATTGGCATGCGTTCCGCCCACACGAGTTCAGACGATGATCTTCGTTTCATGAGTCTGGTTGGCGATCGTATCGCTCTCGCGATTGAGCGCGTGCGTTTGTACAACGGAGAACGTGAGGCCCGAGCCCAGGCTGAAGAAGCTAATCGCTTAAAGGATCAATTTCTCGCCACCGTGTCGCATGAGTTGCGCACGCCGTTGAACGCGATCCTGGGTTGGGCACGAATGTTAACGTCGGGTCGAATTGATGAAACGACAGCGAAGCATGCAGTGGAAGTGATCGAGCGTAACGCCCGTTCTCAAGCACAACTCATCGATGACCTGCTCGACGTTTCGCGAATCATCTCGGGTAAGCTTCGCCTCAATATTTGTCCGGTCGAGCCACTAAACATTGTTGAGTTGGCCCTGGATGCGGTCAGACCCGCGGCTGAGGCCAAAGAGATCAAACTCCAGACCAATTTTGATCCTGAGACTGGTACCGTGCCTGGGGATCCGGATCGCCTTCAACAGATCATTTGGAACCTTCTCTCGAATGCTATCAAGTTCACTCCGAACGGCGGCACAGTGGTCGTTGAAGTTATCCGTGAGGCTTCATACATTCAATTCACGGTAACTGACAGTGGCCAGGGTATCACTACAGAATTTCTACCCTTTGTCTTTGAGCGTTTTCGCCAGGCTGATTCAACAGTGGCGAGAATGCATGGAGGCCTTGGCTTGGGACTGGCCATTGTTCGTCACCTGGCCGAACTTCACGGCGGAACCGTTTGGGCAGATAGTCAGGGAACAGATTTGGGCGCGACGTTCAGCGTACGACTGCCGATTCAAATGGGGCGGTCTGGTCATGCACGGACTGAACACGAAACGGGGCCATTCACCGAACGTGAAAATCTACGCTTCGAATGTCCGGCCGCACTCAAGGGTCTACGCGTATTGATTGTTGATGATGCTTCTGACTCGTTGGAACTCGTTAAAACGGTTCTTCATGAGTGTGGCGCTGAAACCGTAACCGCCAATTCCGCGGCGCAAGGACTTGAGAGTGTTACAGCAAACCCACCCGATGTTTTGATCTCCGATATTGAGATGCCCGATGAAGACGGTTACAGCCTGATCCGCAAGATCAGATCGCTGCCTTCCACGGAAGCTCAGGAGATTCTTGCCATAGCCGTAACCGCCCACGCAAACAAAGCAGATCGAGCGCGAGCATTAGCAGCGGGATTTCAACTTCACATCCGTAAACCTGTTGACCCTTCCGAACTAGTCGAAGCTATCCGCCAGTTAGTTGAAGACAATAAGAAGTAACAATTAGGCGGCTTGGCCGCTTCCCGTGCGGAAAGCCTCCGGCTTTCCGTCACGATCCTAGTTACGGAGGGGCTACGCCGCCCGAGACGAAGCCTCAACAGCTTTAATTGAGCGGAACGGAAAGCCGGAGGCATTCCGCAAGGGAGGCGGCCAAGCCGCAAAACTCCTAAGCCACCGACTCCATGGAATTCCTAAGTCACCGACTCCATGGACAACGAGGTTGTTATGCAGATGCAGGGGTTCAGCTAGTGAATCAAACCACCAAGTCTCACAATCTGACCGGTGCCAATCTGAGTGATGTACATTTCACCTTTGCGATCATCTAGCGCCATGCTCGTCGGAGTAATCAGGCAACTTGAAAGAACTGTTGGGGCAGAAGTCGGGGACGAGAGGTGACTTAGTCGCCCTGGCAACCCAGCCAACATATCGGCGCTGTATTCCAGCGTGAAGAATCCACCACCACCATCAGGCAGGACGTCGATAGCCGACGTTAATCCGGTAATAAATGGTGTGCTGTTTCCTGTCACGGGATCTACTGCTCTGACTTGGGCATTTCCCAACGGAAACGGAAAGCCGCTAAGCAAGGTCACGAGAAGCTGATTGCCGACGAGATGAATACTGTCGGGTACAGCCTCAACGACTGGGGGACCAAATCCTCTATTGTTAGGCAACGGGGCGAAATTCGTCAGGACGCTGAAATTACCCGTCTGAAGATCAACCGATCGAACCGTGTTGCCACTGGCTTCCGCAACATAAAGGTGATCGCCATCGAGCGCGAGACCAAACGGGTTCGACTGTCTCACGGCATTCGGCAAACCAGGTCTCGGTTCGGGTAAGTAATCAGGAAAGTCTGCAACTAACTCGACTGTTATCTTATCGCCTCCACCATTACTGAGATCTACTGTTGCTCCAGTCTTCAACGCCACTTGATCCGCGGCACTGAGCGTAAAGCCGTTGGTTTTCATTTCAACGCTGGCACTGAAGTGAATCGCAAGCACTGAACTAAAGATTGGGGATGAGGGATTCGGATTTGGAATAACAGAGTTGGGTAGCGGTCCTGCAATCACGGCATCGCCCAATGAGATTTCAACATAGAGCGTTCGCCCGTGCATCGCCAGGCCCGATGGTCCGGCGAGGTCATTATTTGGCGGACTAAACCCTGCGGGCAGTCCTGTGATCAAAGTGCGCCTCGTCCCATTGTTCGGATCAATTATCGAGATACGTCCGGTGTTGACGCCCGTTCCTGATTCTGTAACCAGCAAAGACCCTTTGGTGGAAAAAATGATTTTGCCTGGCGATTGCAAGCCACTGGTAAGTGCCGGCACTGGACATTGGCTAGTGACAGACCTAGCCGCAACCAGAAGCACAAAGACGCCAACGAAAGCAGCGAGAAATGGTCGGTTGTTCATGGATCACTCCTTCTAACAAGCAGTTTTTTACGTTCCTTGTCTATTCACGCGAGAGCAAGCGTCAAAATCCGGCACGTCGGTAGGAAATTAGTCAGCACGATTGGCGGTGGACCTCGGACTGCGGCTACAATCCTTTCATCCATTTGTTAAGGCCGCCGAAAGCCCAGTCATACCGTGGCGGGAGACACGGATTCAGAATGTCATCACCACCCGCCAATGAAGTGACCCAACTGCTCGCAGCGTGGCGTGATGGTGATCATTCAGCGCTCGAGAAGCTGTTGCCGCTGGTGGAAGATGAACTTCATCAACTCGCCCACAGCTACATGAGCCGCGAGCGCAGCAACCACACGCTGCAAACGACTGCATTGGTAAACGAGGCGTACCTCAAGTTGGTTGATCAGAGAGTCCGGTTTCAGAATCGCTCACACTTCTTTGGTATCGCTGCACAGATAATGCGACGTGTACTGGTTGACCATGCTCGACAACACCTTGGGCCACAGCGTGGCGGGGGCAAAGTAATCTCACTCGAAGGCATAGCAATCGTTAGTAATGAACGCGCGACCGAGTTAGTAGCACTCGATGAGGCGCTGAAGACCCTGGAACAGATCGATAAGCGCAAGGGACAAGTCGTAGAGCTACGATATTTCGGTGGACTGAGAATGGACGAAATCGCGGACATACTTCACGTGTCACCAGACACAATTACCCGGGACTGGCGGAGAGCAAAGGCCTTCCTGCGTCGTGAGTTGAGCATTGATTCAACATGAAACCTGAGCGCTGGCGGGAAATTGACCGCGTTTTCGCGGAGGCACTCGAGCGCGAGCCGAACAGTCGCGCTGCGTATCTGGATGCGGTCTGCGGAACCGATGCTGAGTTACGTCGGGAAGTCGAATCGCTGTTGGCGCACGATCTGCCAAACACAATAGTCGGTGAGAAAGCAGCTGAGGAAGCCACGCAGTTCTTAACGGCCCAGGGAGCCACACGTGAAATCGGTCCGTATCAGATCGTGCGTTCATTGGGCATTGGCGGGATGGGCAGAGTCTTTCTGGCCCATGACAATCGGTTAAATCGTCTTGTCGCCGTCAAGCTCATTTCACATTACACAGCGGCAGAAGAAGAACGAGTTCGGCGCTTTCGCCAGGAGGCGTTGGCAGTATCGGCATTAAACCACCCAAACATTCTCACCATCTATGAAATCGGCGAAGCCGACGGAAACAGTTTCATTGCCACGGAATTTGTGGACGGTCTGACGCTGCGCGAACTCATGGACCGATCTTCAATATCAATTGAGAAATGCATCGATATTGCGAAACAGGTTGCGACCGCGCTGTCGGCCGCTCACTCGGCCGGGATAATCCATCGCGACATCAAGCCCCCAAACATCATGGTGCGGAACGATGGCCTGGTGAAGATTCTCGACTTCGGGATAGCAAAATTCACCCAACCTACTTCCGAGACACTACCGGATTCTGGAGTTGAGACTTTGCCCGGTACCGTTGTGGGAACTGCGGCTTATATGTCTCCCGAACAGGCGCGTGGCAAGCCCATCGACCAACGTTCAGACATCTGGAGTCTCGGTGTCATCCTTTACGAGATGATCGCCGGGCGTCAGCCGTTTGAAGGAAAGACCGCGCTCGACTTGATGGCTGCTGTGATCGATCGCCAACCAGCTTCCCTTTCCACATCCGGCAAAGTCGTTCCACCACTTCTCGAAACGATCGTCTTCAAGGCACTCGACAAAGAACAGGAGAAGCGATACCAAAACACCGCGGAAGTTTTAGCCGACCTCAATGAATGCACGAGTGAATTAGCGAGTACCTCAAATGTAGAGCGTGTCTCGAATCAATCGCAGTCAGACGGGCATCTCGCTGCTCCAACACTCAACGAGCATGCAGTGCGGGATGCTTCGAAGCATTCCGGCGCTACGAACGTACAAACATCGAACCGAACCGGTGATGCCCTGGGAGACATCACAAAGCGTGAGTTCGCCAATCGCCGTACCAGGAAGCCACTCATTCTCGGCGGCCTGATTGCTCTGCTTCTCGTAGTTGGCGGGCTGGTTTACTGGCGGTATTCCAGGCCCCTTTCCCCAATTGAGTCCATCGCTGTTCTGCCTTTCAAGAATGAAACAAACAACACCGATCTCGATTGGTTGTCAGACGGAATGCCGGATTCCCTCATCAACACGCTTTCACAGATTCCACGTCTGTCGGTTAAATCCAGAAGTTCAGTGTTTCGTTATAAGGGTCAGGAAGTCGAACCGCAGAAAGTGGCGAAGGAATTGTCAGTCCAGGCAGTCCTCGAAGGTCGTGTTGTGCAGCATGGAAACGACGTGACGATTTCTTTGTCGTTGGTTGATGGCAGCAGTGGCAATCAGATCTGGGGCGAACAATATGACCGAAAGATGTCTCAGGTCGTAACTCTACAAAGCGAAATCGCACGGGATGTGTCTCAGAAACTTCGGGTACGATTGTCTGGTGAAGACCAGCGGAAACTTGTAAAGGACTACACAGCGAATCCCCAGGCCTACGAGCTTTATATGCGAGGTCGCGTGCACGTTTTCAAGCTCGTCCCACCAGAAGTAGAACAAGGAATCGCGGATTTCCAACATGCGATTGCCCTGGACCCGAACTATGCATTGGCTTACGTCGGACTTTCAGAAGGAAATCGTTCACTCGCTTTGGGGAGCGAGTTTAAAGCAGCTGAATACCTTCCTCGAGCGAAAGAGGCAGCTCAAAAAGCCTTGCTGCTCGACGACTCTCTGTCTGAGGCGCACACCGCCATTGGCACAACCATTTACTGGTACGACCGAAATTGGGCCGAAGCTGAGTCTCACTTAAAACGTGCTTTGGAACTTAACCCAATGAACTTCGATGCCCATCTGTTTTATGCACACTTATTATCAACTAGTGGCCGACACGACCAGGCGATCGCAGAGATTAGGCGGGCGCGCGAACTAGATCCGGTCAATCCGTTTGTGAGTTCACTGGAAGGACAATTTCTGGTGCATGCGGGAAGAAGCGATGAAGCACTGACCACGTTGAAGGAAACCACGGCTCTGGCACCTGGTTTCTGGTTTCCTCATCTCTTTGCGTCGAGCGCTTACGTTGAAAAAGGAATGTACGCCGAGGCCATTGCTGAGGCCCATCGTGCTGAAGAGCTTTCGAAATGGCAAACTGTGTCGCTCGCGTACGAGGGCATGGCCTTAGCCAGGTGGGGCAAGCGTACGGAGGCGCAGGCCGTGCTCGACAAGTTATTCAAACTGTCGCATGAGCAGGGACGGTGGGTACCGCCGGTCCACTTTGCAATTATTTACAGCGCAATGGGTAATAAAGACGAGGCGATCGCATGGTTGAATAAGGCCATTGAGCAACACGATCCAAAGCTCGCGTTTCTCAAAGTGGGTCAAGGCTGGGAGAACCTGCGGAGCGATCCGCGCTTCCAGGACATCATGAAACGTGTGGGTTTCTAAAAACGCGCTGAGACCTTGGTAAGGTAGCTGGAACCTCCAAGCTTAATGAGTACAGCAAAGTTAATAGCTCAGATACGAGTGGCAGACAATACCGACGCCGAAAGACTTACGAAGCTCATCAATGTTGCTTTTAGATGTGCGGAGCAGTTTTTCGTCGAAGAAGACCGCATAGATCAGGCCACCGTTCAGTCTCTGCTGGTTGCTGGCGAATTCCTTATCGCTGAGGTTAACGAGGCGATGGTGGGCACCGTCTATCTCGAGCCGCGCGGTGAGCGAATGTATCTCGGACTTCTCTCTGTGGATCCATCTACTCAACAATCCGGCCTTGGATCGCAGTTGATGTCAGCGGCTGAAGATCATAGTCGCGCGCGAAATGCGCATTTCATCGATATTCTAATTGTTAACTTGAGAGAGGACTTGCCGACGTTCTATCAGAAACGAGGGTACGTCGAGACCGGCACTTCACCGTTTCCCACAGAGATTCGCACGAAGCTACCCTGCCATTTCATCAATATGTCCAAGGAGCTCGTGTAACGTTGTGCTTACACCCATACTGAAGAGTAGAATTCAGCCCGATCAATCGTCCCAGTTCAGAATCTAAGGAGAACCTTATGCCAGTCTACATGGTCGAACGTAGTTTACCGGGAATCGAAATGGATCAACTGGCGGCCGCTCAGAAGGCTGCGATCGAAACCAGCAACAAATTTACCGCCGAGGGAAAAGACGTGCGCTACATCCGAACGACCTTTGTGCCCGGCGAAGCACACTGCATGTGTTTATTTGAAGCTCCGAATCCGGACGTGGTGAAGGAAGTGAACGAGACCGCGCAGATACCATTCACGCGAATTGTCGAAGCATTGGACCTGACACCGCAGTAAGGTACCTCGGAATGTCCGATCTGCTTTGGAACCTCTTGCAAAAATCAGGACGGGGAAAAAGAGATTGGAATTCAGAACAAGTTAGGAAGGGCGGTTTACCCCCGCTGGTTCATATCAAGCTTTTCAAGATCAGAAGCTTTGACCAGAACCAGCGGGGGTAAACCGCCCTTCCTAACTTGTTCTATTTTGCAAGAACCTTTTTAGCTATTGCTTGAGTAATTTCATCAGCGCAGCGGCCATCTCGGCATTCAACGGCTTCAGAATTTCATATTCGTCCATGGCCTGCTTTCGATCATTAATCGCGTAATAAGTCAGCCCTAAATTGTAGTGGGCCTGGGCCAGGGTTGGACGCAACTTGATGACTTGTTTGTACGCTTCAATTGCTTCTGAATAACGCTTTGCATTGTAGAGGGTGAGTCCGAGATTGAAATGCGCTGAGGCGTTGGTAGGTTCGATTTCAGCGGCGCGCTTGAGTGCATTCGCAGCCTCTTCATAGCGATTCATGCCGTTGTAAGCATTCCCAAGGTTCTTGTATGCGTAGGAAAGAATCTCGTTTCGCTCCTGAAAGCCCTGCGCATAAGCTTGACCAGTGTCGCCCAGAAGCTTAATTGCAGTCTGACTTGCAACAACACCTTCCTGAAAGCGATTGGTGTGGTTGTAGGCAAAGCTGAGGTTGTTAAAGATTTCAGGATTCTCTGGTTCAACCTTCAGCGCTCCTTGATAAACCTCAATCGACTCCGGATAACGATCCAACCGCGCCAGTGAAAATGCGAGTGGAAGCAATACGGCGTTGTACTCGGGCTTGACCGTGAGTGCCTTCCGGTAAGCATCCACTGCTTCCGCAAAGCGCCCTTGATCCACATAAACATTTCCCAGGCCGGCAAAAGACCGTGCATCATCAGGCGCAATCTTCGCAGCAAGTTGATATTGCTCTTCAGCCTCTGCGTAACGCGGTTTGGCGGCACTACGCGCTGCGTTAGCGCGGGCGATAACTGGATCCTGTTTGCGTACTGGCGCCGGCGGAGGAGTCTTCGGTTGCCGACGTCCTTTCGTCTTTCCACCACCCAACGCACCTTGAACGGCCGAAGCAATATGGACCGCCGGATCCTTGGGCGCACGAAATATGAGCGCGGCCCCACCGGTGAGATCACGTATCAAACTGCCGCCACCGGTGGGTTCCTGGCCCAGCAAAACTGTGCCACCCATAACCGCGAGCATTACCAGGGCCAACAAGAAGCGCGGACAAGCATGACCAATCATCCTAACTACCCTTCTCCAGTTGTCACTAAAGGCCAATAAGCCCTTGAGCCTATGCACTGCCG